>Ga0302156_10000108_pt1 | contig 72318 bp, 65 predicted proteins | sample I_Bog_N3_2_FD_193503 | JGI IMG/M metagenome (GOLD analysis project Ga0302156, IMG submission 193503) | Peat permafrost microbial communities from Stordalen Mire near Abisko, Sweden - I_Bog_N3_2 | ecosystem: Environmental > Terrestrial > Soil > Wetlands > Peat | place: Sweden: Abisko, Stordalen... | reverse complement strand
CTCGGAGATTTCTACGTTGAGGACATCTCGCGCCCGCGCGGCGGCCCGCTGCCGGGCGGGCATATCAGCCACCAACTCGGACTCGATGCCGATCTCGGGCTGGACGCGCGGCCCAAGCCCGCCTTGGGCCCAGCAGCACGTGAATCGGTCGAGCTGCCGGGCATGGTGCGCGCCGATCAGCGTGGCGTGGACACCTCGCGCTGGTCGCCGGACGTCGTGACCTTGCTGCGCCTCGCCGCCGGACTGCCGGATGTGGACCGGATTTTGGTCAATGCGGCGATCAAACAGCAACTGTGCCAGGAGGTGCAGGGCGACCGGTCCTGGCTGCGGTTGATCCGGCCCTGGTACGGTCACGCGGCGCACATGCACATCCGGTTCCGCTGTCCCGCCGATCAGCCGGCCTGCGAGCAGGCGCCGCCGCCGCCGCCGGGCGACGGTTGCGACGCGACGCTGCAATGGTGGTTCGATCGGCTGGATCAACCGGCGGCGCCGGGCAAGCCGCACCACCCTCCCCCGCTGCCCGCCGCCTGCGAGGCCGTCATGACGGCGCCCGCTGGCTGAGCGGCGTTCGGTTTCGGCTCAGGCGGGGTGCTTGAGCAGCAGGTCGCGCGCCTGGTTTACCCGCGCCGCGATCCAGTCGGAGCCGCCGCTATCGGGATGGGCGACCCGCATGAGCCGGCGATGTGCGGCGCGTATCTCGGCTTCGCTCGCGCCGGGTGCGAGGCCAAGCACCTCGTAAGCCTCATCAAGGGTCATCGCGCCGCTGCGGGAGCGTTGCTGCGGACCGGGCGGGGGACCAGGCGGTGGGCCAGGCGGCGGCGCGGCCGGCGGCGCTCCACGAAGCCGCCGCCAGATCAGCGGCCCGAACAACATTAGCGGCCCCAGTGCGATCCCGCCGCGGCCTGAGAGAAACAGCAGCACGGCGAAGCTCAGGCCGGCCAGCGCGGCGATCCAGGCGAACAAGGACTTGATGGTGGTGACCGAGGCGCGCTCGAACGCGCTGAGACCGGTCAGGAGAACGAACACCGTCAGGCCGCCAAGGACAAGCCAGAGCATGCATCAAGGCTAGCGGAAACCGTTGGCGCTTTCGATTGTCGCTTACCGCGCCGCTGATCCCCCGGCACCCTCGCTGGCAGCCACATGTGCCTGCACCACCGCTATCGCGCTCAGGTTCAGCACACCGCGTGCCGTTGCGCTCGGCACCAGCACGTGAATCGGCTTCGACGTGCCGATCAGGATCGGCCCGATCGACAACCCGTCCGCCGCGGCCCCCAGAAGATTGAACGCAATGTTGGCGGCATCCAGCGTCGGCATGATCAACAGATTCGCCACGCCTGTCAGCCTGCTGTCCGGCACGGCGCTTTTGCGCACGGCCTCGACCAGCGCGGCATCGGCGTGCATCTCGCCGTCGATCTCCAGGTCCGGCGCCCGCGCACGGATCATCCCCAGCGCCTGGCGCATCTTGCGCGCACTCTCCGACCGGCTCGCGCCGAAGTTGGAGTGCGACAGCAGCGCCGCCTTGGGCGTGATGCCGAAACCACGCACCGCCTCGGCGGCGAGCAGCGTCATCTCGGTGATCTGCTCAGCGGTGGGGTCCACGACCATGTACGTGTCGCAGATGAACAGCACCCCGGTCTGCAGGATCAGGCCGGACAGAGCATAAATGCGCTCGACCCCGGGCCGGGGGGGAATGATGGGCAGGATGTACTCGATTTGCCGCCACCAGCCGGCCGCACCGCCGCAGATCGCCGCGTCGGCAAGACCCGTTTGCAGCATCATCGCGGCCGCCACCGAGCTGCGCGTGGCAAGACGCCGCGCGGCAGCTTCGGGCCGAACGCCGCGGCGCCCGACCAGTTGCTGATACGCCGGCACCAGTGGACCGAACACGTCGGGATCCGCCGCCGGGTCAAGCACGGTCACGCCGCGATCCAGATCCAGCCGAAGACCGAGTTCCTGCATCTTGCGCGCGATTACCTCGCGATTGCCCAGCAGGATCGGCCGGGCGATGCCGTCGTCCACCAGCATCTGCGCCGCACGCAGCACGCGCTCGTCCTCGCCCTCGGCATAGACGATGCGTCTCGGGTCCTTCCTGGCGGCCTCGAATACCGGCTGCATGAGTTGCCCGGAGCGAAAGACGAAGCGCTCCAGCGTAACCCGGTAGGCGTGGAAATCCGCGATCGGCCGGCGCGCAACGCCGCTTGCCATCGCCGCACGCGCCACCGCCGGCGCGACCTGCAGGATCAGCCGGGGGTCGAACGGCTTCGGGATGATATAGTCCGGGCCGAACACCGGCTCTGACCCGCCATATGCGGCGGCCACCACATCGCTGAGCTCCACCCGCGCAAGCTGCGCAATGGCCTCCACCGCCGCGATCTTCATCGCCTCGTTGATCGTGGTCGCTGACACGTCCAGCGCGCCGCGGAAGATGAACGGAAAACACAGGACGTTGTTCACCTGGTTCGGAAAGTCGCTGCGGCCGGTGGCAACGATCGCGTCCGGCCGCGCGGCCCGTGCCAGGTCGGGCATGATCTCCGGGTGGGGATTGGCAAGTGCCAGGATCAGCGGGCGTTCCGCAAGCATATGCAGCCATTCCGGCTTCAGCACGCCCGGCGCCGACAGGCCGAGGAAGATGTCGGTCCCCGGCAGAACGTCTACCAATTGCTGGGCGCCGGTATCGCGCGCGTAACGCGCCATGTTGGGCAACATGCCCTCGCGATCAGTGCGCACGACGCCGGCGATATCGGTCAGCGTCACGTTCTCTGGCCGCAGCCCCATGGCAACCAGCAGATCGACGCAAGCCAGCGCCGCGGCTCCGGCGCCGGAGGTGACCAGCTTTACATCCGCCAGCGTCTTTCGCTGCAACAGCAGCCCGTTGCGGACCGCCGCAGCCACGGTGATCGCGGTGCCATGCTGGTCGTCGTGGAACACCGGAATGCGCATCCGGGCGCGCAGCTCGGCCTCGATGCCGAAGCATTCCGGCGCCTTGATGTCCTCCAGGTTGATCGCGCCGAAAGTGGGCTCCAGCGCGGCGACCACGTCGCAGAAGCGGGCGGGGTCGGCTGCGTCAACCTCGATATCGAACACGTCGATGCCGGCGAACTTTTTGAACAGGACCGCCTTGCCCTCCATTACCGGCTTGCTGGCGAGCGGACCGATATTGCCCAGCCCCAGCACCGCGGTGCCGTTGGAGATCACCGCGACCAGGTTGCCACGGGCGGTGTAGTCATGCGCGCTTTCCGGATGGGCCTTGATCGCCTCGCAGACGGCGGCCACGCCGGGAGAGTAGGCGAGCGCCAGGTCGCGCTGGGTCGCCATCCGCTTGATCGACTCGACCGAGAGTTTCCCGGCCCGCGGCAGGCGGTGGTAGTCGAGCGCGGCTTTGCGTAGGGTTTCGTCCATCGTCCGTTCGGCTCCGGTCCAGTCTGCAAGCATGCGAGGATGACACGTCACTGGCAACGGCAGCCGGGACAGCGATGATCTATCCTGCCCGCTGGCGATTTTAGCAGTATTTTTCTTTTTTCGCACACCGACAGGAAGGAATTGCAGCCAAACGAAGAACCCTTGCGGTTGGTAGAAAACTGTCCTCTTTTTGTGACATCAACCTCGCATAAAGGGACGCCCCATGTCCGAGCAAAAGCCCTTGGTATTCGACCGCCCGCTGCGCGGCCGGATCTACAACAGCATCGCCGAGACAATCGGCAACACGCCGCTGGTCCGCATCCCTCGCATCAGCGCCGAGGAGGGCATCACCGCCGACCTTACGTTGAAGCTCGAGTTCTTCAACCCGATTGCCAGCGTCAAGGACCGAATCGGCGTCAACATGATCCTGGCGCTGGAACGCGAAGGCAAGATCAAGCCTGGCTCGACGCTGATCGAACCCACCTCGGGCAACACCGGAATCGGGCTCGCCTTCGTCGCCGCTGCACGCGGCTACCGCCTGATCCTGACCATGCCGGAATCGGTATCGATCGAGCGGCGGAAGATGTTGGCCTATCTCGGGGCCGAACTGGTCCTGACGCCGCGCGAGAAGGGCATGAGCGGCGCAGTCGCGCGCGCCAACGAGCTGCTGGCGGAGACGCCCGGGGCAGTGCAGCCTAACCAGTTCGGCAACCCGGCGAACCCCGAAATCCATCGCCTGACCACGGCCGAGGAAATCTGGCACGATACCGAGGGCCAGGTGGACGCGATCGTCTCCGGCATCGGCACCGGCGGAACACTGACCGGCGTGGCGCAGGCGCTGAAGTCACGCCGCCCGGGGCTGAAGTTCTTCGCGGTCGAGCCGGAGGCCAGCCCAGTGCTGTCCGGCGGCAAGCCGGGTCCGCATCCCATTCAGGGCATCGGCGCCGGGTTCGTGCCGCAGGTCCTGGACACCTCGCTGGTGGACGAGATCGTGCAGGTCAGCAACGAGGAGACATTCGCCACAGCCAAACGCCTGGCCCGGACCGAGGGCATTCCGGGTGGCATCTCCTCCGGCGCGGCGGTTGCGGCGACGCTGAAGATCGCGCGCCGGCCGGAATACGCCGGCAAGCTGTTTGTGACGATCATTCCGTCGTTCGCCGAGCGCTACATTACCACGGCGCTGTTCGAAGGGCTGTAGCCACTCGTTAGCAGGTCGGGCCGTAGAAGGCCCGACCAGTTGTCGCCTGACCAGTTGCCGATGGTGCGCAGCGCTCATACGCAGCTTGGGTGCCCTGGAAGCATGACGCTCCCGATTCACAAAGCATGTGATTCGAGGCCGTGGAGTAATGTCCAGTCTCCAGCCAAACACGGCCGGCTGCTGCGCAGGTCGTCAGATCTCCCGCATTCCGAATAGCCGCTCGATTGTGTCAAACCGGTACACGGGGCCGTCCTTGCACATGAACGTAGGCCCGAACTGGCAATGGCCGCATAGCCCCACGCCGCATTTCATGGAGCGCTCCAGCGTGGTCCAGATGCGGTCTGTGGTCACTCCCCGTTCTGCAAGCGCATCGACCGCCGGCCGGGTCATCGCCTCGGAGCGGCAGACGAAGGCTTGTGTGCTCAACGGATCAATGCGCGCAATGCGCACGGCCGCGGCGACGCTGCCGACCCGCCCCCGATAGCCCGACGGCGCGACGTGAACTGTGACATGGACGTTGGTATCGAACCGACCACGCCAAGTGTGCAGATCCGCCTCGTAGAGGATGTCATGGGTGCCACGCGAGCCGTAGCAGATGACCACCTTGCCGAACTCCTGCCGGCGCGCGAGAACCTCCAGAATCAGCGGCCGCAGCGGTGCGAGCCCGATGGTCCCGGTGACGAACAGAACATCGTAACCCGTGATCTCGTCCACCGGCCAGGATCGGCCGAACGGGCCGCGGACTCCGACGACGGCGCCCCGCTTGAGGTTCTCCATCGCGCGCGTCACCGGACCCACGGCGCGGATTGTGTGGACAAGCTCCCCCTGGTTGCGGCAGTCGCCGCTGACGCTGATCGGCACCTCGCCAACGCCGAATGCTGTGAGCATGTTGAACTGACCGGGACGGCACGCGCAGGGATTGCCGTCGCACGCGGCGAGTTTCCAGGTGAAGACCCCAGCCACCTCCCGCTTGACCTGGACAATGCGGAACGGCCGCGGCGTGTGAATGTCCTCGCCAGGAACAGGGGACACGCCGGGGGCCAATGCGACCAGAGGCGAATCGGGCATGGCTAGCCTTCCGGCTCGGTAGCCAGTTCCACAATGCGCAGACGACACGCGGCAAGGCGTCTGGCCATCACCGGAACGAAACGCTTGTACAGCTCGTAGCCGAGGGTTCGGTCATCCTCCATCTTGTTACGGAGGCAGGCGGCGTCGAGTGTCAGCACACGGGCCGTCGCTGCAGCCCGCGCGTCGCTGCTCCAGCGATATGGGGGGTTTATCCAGCTCCAGCCGACGATCTCGCCGGCCTCCACGGTCTCGACGACGATCCCACCTTGGCGGCCTGGGACATAAATTTCCAGCGCGATACGGCCCTCGCGGACCAGGTAGAAATTGTCGGCGGCTTCCCCTTGGCGAAAGATGAACTCGCCCGGGCGGAAGACAGCATTGGCGGCGCAACCGACAATCGTCTCCAGTGCAACCGGGTCCATGTCGTCGAAGAACGGATGCGCCGCAAGCGTCGGACCGAGACCTCTGTCCTGAACCATCCGGCGTGGCCTCCGTCCTACGGGTCCACACGGGCGTTGGTGCCCGTCTTCCGGCGCATCATAGGCACAGCATGCTGCGAGAAGGAACGCCGAATTGCGGAACTTCTTCGCCAGCACCACCCTGGCGCCCACCCGGCCTACGCTTGACTCGCACGACCTCAACACCGGCAGTATTGCCGCCGGAGGAGCCATCCATGCGCGTATTCACCGTGCTGCCGATGCGCCATTGGCGCGAAGTCGCGCAAGCGGCCCAGGCGGCGGAAGATGCGGGTTTCGACGGGGCTATGACGGCCGAACTCGGGCACGATCCGTTCCCGCCGTTGGCGTTCGCGGCGCTGGCGACCGAGCGAATGGAGCTGACATCATCTGTGGCGATAGCCTTCCCGCGCAGCCCGACCGTGCTCGCGAGCACGGCCTGGGACCTTCACGCCAATTCCGGTGGACGGTTCGTGCTGGGGCTCGGCAGCCAGGTGAAGGGGCACAACGAGCGCCGCTTCGGCATCCCCTGGACGCCACCGGCGCCACGGCTCCGCGACTATATCGGCGCGCTGCGGGCCGTCTGGCGCTGCTGGGAGAAGGGCGAGAAGCTCGACTATCACGGCGCTCACTACACGCTCACACTGATGACCCCAGACTTCTCGCCCGAGCCGACCGGCCTGCCGATGATACCAGTGACGATCGCGGCTGTCGGCGAGGCGATGCTGCGCGTTGCGGGCCAGGTCTGCGACGGGGTGCGGCTGCACCCACTTTGCTCACGCCGCTATCTTGAGGAGGTTTGCCTGCCGCGCGTTGCGGAAGGCATGCGGATGAGCGGGCGTGAACGGGAACATTTCGACGTACGAGGCGGCGGGTTCGTGTGCACCGGTCCAGACGACGAGGCAGTGGCTGCCGAGATGGAAGCGGCGCGAGCGCGCATTGCGTTCTATGGCTCGACGCGGACCTACCTGCCGATACTGTCCCTGCACGGCCTGGAAGAGTTGGGAGGTCGGTTACACACTCTGTCGATCAGGGGACGCTGGGCCGAGATGCCGCCGCTGGTCTCCGACGACGTCGTGCGAACCTTCGCAGCATGCGGGACGTATCATGAACTTGTCGCGGCGATCGAGGCACGCTACGGCGGGGCGGCCGATTCGATCGACCTTGCATTCCCACAGGGAACGCCGGCGGGATTGCAACACGACCTGCTTTCCGACATCAGGCGCATTCCATCTCGCTTCCAGGGTTTCGATACCAACTGGCCGGTATGACCCTGTTCTGAAATTCCGCCTCTCCCGATGCCCGCAGAATCAGCCGACCGAGACTGAGGGAGGGCGCCACATCGCCGCGCCCCCCTCGCGACCCAATCCTACGAATTGCCTCCCGCCGCTGCGACGGCCGCGTCATAGCGCTGCTGCGCGTGCTCGGTGACAATCTGCGCCGCGGTCACCGCGGATTCCCGGGCGCGTTCCTGTCCGATCCAGTCGGATCCAATCTTCGCCCAAGGCGATTCCGAGACCCACGCGGCGACCTCGTTAGCACGCCCCCCATCGACCTTGGAGCGCAAGTTCGCCACCGTGGCCGCCAATGGATTGTACGGTCCTCCGCCGATCAGCGCCGTGAGTTTGGCCATGAAACGCGTCGGCCAGGGCTGGTTTAGGACGGACTGCACCGCGGCCTGATCAGCCAATGCCTGGAAGCTTCGCGAGAGGTCGCCAAGAGTCGGCACGCCCTGGGACAGAGGGCGAAGTTCCGCGATCGCCTGCGTTACCGGTGGCGGAAGCGCTCCGGTTGCCCCAATAGAGTCCAAGGTCTGCCCGATCGGAGCCCCGGCCTCAACCTCTCGGCGCAACTGTTCGGCCAAGGCGAGCACACCACTGGCCCGCCCTCGCTCGATGCGCTTCGCCTCGGCGACCGACGCACTGCCGGGCGGAGCAGCCACCTGGCTCGGCGGAGGCACGGCGATGCGCATCGCCTCGGGAGCTGCCGGCACGATGCTATCCGTCGGCGCCAGAAACCAAATGCCTGCCCCCACGCCCACAGCGACGGCGATCAGAGCACTTAGGGCGACGGCCCACCGTCTTCCTGCACGACCCGGCCGTCTCTCCGGAGGCCGTGTGAACTCAGCGCCCGCCGATGGCGCCTGATGAAGGTACGAAGCTGCCGAGAGGCCCCTGATTCCTTTCCGTTCGGTGGCGACTTCGGCCTCGGAAGGCGCCGCGGCCACGCCCGTGCCGCTGTGGAAATCGCTTTCCTGTTCAACCGCGTCGTCTATGCGGGGCTGCGTCTGAGCCGGCGGCTCTGCCCCGATCTCCGCGTTATCGGTGCTCAGGCCAGTGTCATGCGTCTCCAGCGGTTCGTGCTCATGGCCGGATTCGGCTTCCGCCTCAGCCTCGATAGCGGCCTCCGCCTCTGCAGACACGATCGACGGCCTGCCGCTGGCCTGGCTGAAGGCGGGACGCCTCTTGCGGGACTTCGTCATAGCTGCTCCCTTGGAACGCGCAGCCTCGGGCTGCGTCCGCCACGCTCCTGGTTCAGGGTGAGCCAGGACACTATTTCAATTGCCGTTAATGAACGGGGTGGCGGCGGCTCGTCAATGGCATGAGAATCCATTGGGCCTGGATCCGAGCTTCCGAAGGCCCCGCAGCAGCCGATGCGGCGCCCAGGGCACGCCGATCTCAAGCCAGTGCATTAGATCCGTGCCTGTCGAAAGACTGCGCTTGTAACGGTCGTCGCCTGCCAAGAAGTCATAACGATCCAGGCCATCTGCCAGAGATTTCCGGATGGCTGCGTGATGGCAAGTGAGGCCCGGCTTTTGGTGCTTGTCGGCGACTCGGTAGTCGAAGCCGCTTTGATAAGCCAGCGCCTGGCCACGATACCTGAAGTTGTATAAATAACCGATCACCTGTCCTCCAGCCGTCGCGCAGAGCAAGTCGATTTCCCCTCGCGGGAATCCACGCTCAATAAGCGCGCCGTGGAAGCGGCGAAAAAATGGGGCGGCAAAGGCGCCTGGACGCCCGCGGTCCGTCCAGCGCGCCTGATGCAACGCCGCAAGACTGTCCAAAAACTGATGCGCCTCCGAAATGCTGTCGGCACGGTGCAGAGCCAACGGTCCCATGGCCGCGTAGGCGCGGTCCGAGCGTCGGAGTTGCTGGCGCGTATTGGCGCTCAGGGCACCGAGATAATCGGCGCCGCCGCGGCGGAGCGCGACCAGATCGACGAAAGGTGCGGCGTGACTGCGGAGCAACCGGACCGCCGACCCGGCCTCGGTCGCCAGCCCGGCATTCAGCACGCCGCTGAGCATCAGGCGACGGGCGAACAGCGGTTGCCTTAAGTCGATTGGCGCGATGCGGGCGGCATGCAGGCAATCGGCGATAAGTCTGTCTGTGGCACCCGCCTCCGTCAGCAAGCCGTTATGCTCGATATAGATGCTGTCCAGCGTCCGGTCGCCGCTCTCGCCAAGCCAAAGGCAGACCAACTCCGGCAGCACAGGGCGCCGGTTGAACAGTCCCAAAACCTTGTCTCGCCGATCGTCCCGGGCCACGAGCAGCACCGGGCTGGAATAGCGCTCGGCTGCCAGACAGCCGGTCCACGTCCAGCTTTGGAAAAACGAACAATCAGCCCGCGCCTCAAGCGCGCGCCATCGAGGGCCGAGTTCGGCAAGATCGGGGCAAGACAGCTCGATATCGATCATCCGACCATCAGGCCGCCACCACCCTGGTCAACTTCGATGCAGGCTGAGCCTGCAGCGCGCCGGGGCGGCGCGTCGAGCCGAACACTGACGTTAGCTTAGCGGTTTGGTTCGATTTGGTGCAGCACAATGGCAGCAGCCCCTCAGCAACCAGCCACCACCGGCTAGGGGAACAAATGGCCTAGTGGAGCCGGTCGAGCCGACTCGGGTCCACGGTGACCCCGTGATTGAGCGGGCCGTTGCCAGCGCCAAACCCGGGGGCGGCTGTGATCGCCGCTCGGACAAAGGCGCGGCCACGCTGAACAGCCATGCGTAAATCGAGCCCCTGCGCGAGCCCAGCCGCCACGGCGCTGGCCAGGGTACAGCCGGTCCCGTGGGTGTGCCGGGTTGCAATGCGGGGCGCAGCCAGTTCCTCAACCCAGTCGGCTGTGGCCAGCACGTCGATTATCCCGTCGCCTGGCAGATGCGCCCCCTTTAGCAGCACCGCGCGGGCACCAAGGGCCAGGATGGCAGCCGCAGCGGCCCGCATACCCGAGAGGTCGGTGATCGGCTTTCCGATCAAGGCTTCGGCCTCCGGCAAGTTCGGCGTTGCAACGGTCGCCATCGGCAGGAGCCGCCGGATCAATACGTCCAGCGCTCCACGATCTGACAGCGGGGAACCGGTGGTCGATACGAGCACCGGGTCCAGCACGACCGGCAAGGACCTGGCGTAGACACCCAGCACGTCGGCGACGGCTTCAACGGCCTCCGCATTACCCAGCATGCCGATCTTGATCGCATCGGCGCCGATGTCGTCCAGCACCACCGTCATTTGCAGCCGCAACAGATCAGCAGGCAGCAAATAAACCGCTGCCACGCCTATGGTATTCTGCGCAGTGACCGCGGTGATCGCGGTGGCAGCGTAGGCCCCGAGCGCGGTGATCGTTTTTATGTCGGCCTGGATCCCCGCTCCGCCGGCGGAATCGGAGCCTGCCACCACCAGCACGCGGCCCTGCATCAGGCCGCGTCTTCGCTCGCCCGGGCCGCGGCGGCGATTTCGGCGCACAGGGCATCGACCAGCCGCGCCACCAAACTCTCGTCCTCCGCCTCGGCCATGACCCGCACCAGGGGCTCGGTGCCGCTTTCGCGGATAAGCAGCCGTCCGCAACCGTTCAATTCCGCTTCCGCCGCGGCAATTACCTGCTGGATGCGCTGGCTCCGCAGCGGCGAGGGGCCGGAGAATCGCACGTTCTTGAGCCGTTGCGGCAGAGGCGCGAATACCCGGCAGACCTCGCTCACCGGGCGACCCTGCTCCACTATGACCGCCAGAACCTGCAACGCCGCCAGAAGGCCGTCGCCGGTTGTGGCCAGGTCGGACAGGATGATGTGTCCGGATTGTTCGCCACCGACATTGCAGCCGCACTCGCGCATCTGCTCGGCAACGTAGCGGTCGCCTACCCGTGTGCGATACAGCGTATGTCCCTGGCCAGCGAGAAAACGCTCCAGCCCCAGGTTGGACATGACGGTGGCAACGATCCCCTGGCCTCGGAGCATCCCGGCGGCAGCCCAGGAGGCGGCGATGAGCGCCAGGATCTGATCGCCATCAATCAGCTCCCCGTTGGCGTCCGCAATCAGGATACGATCGGCGTCGCCGTCCAGGGCGATACCAAGGTCGGCGCCATGCTCCACGACCTGGGCGCACAAATAGTCGGGGACGGTTGAGCCGCAGCCCTTATTGATATTGAACCCATCCGGTGTGACGCCGATAGGAATAACGGTTGCGCCCAGTTCCCAAAGCACCGTCGGCGCGACGCGATAGGCTGCGCCATTGGCACAATCGACCACGATTTTGAGATCCTGAAGCCGAAGTCCGCGGGGAAAGCTGCCCTTGGCTGCCTCTATGTAGCGTCCCGCCGCGTCCTCCAGCCGGACGGCGCGGCCGAGCGCCTGAGAAGGGGCGAGCCGATGGGCGATGTCGGTCGCCATCAGGGCCTCGATCTCCGCCTCGGTCTCGTCGGAGAGCTTGAAGCCGTCGGGACCGAACAGCTTGATCCCATTGTCTTCGTACGGGTTGTGCGAAGCGGAGATCATGACGCCGAGGTCGCAACGCATGCTGCGGGTCAGCATGGCGATCGCCGGCGTTGGCAGCGGTCCGACCAATGTTACGTCCATGCCGGCACCGGTGAACCCGGCGGTGAGCGCGGGCTCGATCATGTAGCCCGACAACCTCGTGTCTTTGCCGATGACCACTTTGTGCCGATGACTGCCGCGCGTGAACATCAGGCCCGCTGCCTGCCCGAGGCGAAGCGCAGTTTCGGCCGTCATCGGGTCAGTGTTGGCCTTGCCCCTGATCCCGTCCGTGCCGAACAGGCGCCGCGAATTGCTCATGGTCTCTCCCCGTGGTGGCTGGCCAGGTCCGGTCAGACTTACCGGCCGGCGGAGCAGAACGCGTCCAGGCAAAGCCCATACCAAAGTTGGAAAGCTTGGAGCGCACGCGCAACATTAGCATAGAACCCAGGAGGCGGCGGAACGCCGTACCGAAAGCAGTCGGCAAAAACGTCTTGCCTGGGTTGCCGGATGCGCCGTGTCATTGGTGTTACGTGTGTATCGGGCACGGACAGCGGCAAGACAGCGGCGCCTATGCTCCAAAGATTTTGAGCCCGGCCGAGAGGGGCCGGGCTCAAAATCAGGTACTCAGCCCAGGCTCAACCCGGTTGTGGCGCAGGCCCTAGCCCTCCGGCGGGAGGCGCCGGCTGAACCGGACGACCAGCGGTCGGTACCGAGGCGCGGCGACTCTCCGGCGCCGGCTCATCGACGACCTTACGGATCACCGGCTCGCCACGCAGGACGGTTCGGATCTCGTCGCCGGACAGCGTCTCGTGCTCCAGCAGGCCGCGCGCCAGACGGTGCAGTTCCTCGATGTTCTCGGTGAGCACACGCCGGGCCTTCGAATAAGAGTTACCGATAACCTCCTTGATTTCGGAATCTATCTCTCGCGCCGTCGCCTCCGAAACATTCTTGTTCTGGGTCACCGAGTGGCCAAGGAACACCTCCTGGCTGTTGTCACCGTAGGCGATCATGCCGAGCTTCTCGCTCATGCCCCATTCAGTGATCATTCGCCGGGCCTGGTCGGTGGCCATTTTGATGTCGCCCGCAGCGCCGTTAGACACCTTATCGGGGCCAAAGATGATCTCCTCCGCCGCACGTCCGCCCATCGCCATAATCAGCTCCGAAAGCAGCTTGGACTTGGACTTGGAGTAGCGGTCACCTTCCGGCAGGCTCATGACCAGCCCGAGCGCGCGCCCGCGCGGGATGATCGTTGCCTTGTGAACGGGGTCACACTCCGGCTCGTGCATGGCGCAGAGGGCGTGGCCAGCTTCATGATAGGCCGTCATCCGCTTCTCCGCCTCGCTCATGACCAGCGAGCGGCGTTCGGTGCCCATCATCACCTTATCCTTGGCCGCCTCGAACTCGGCCATGGCAACAACGCGCTTACCCATGCGTGCGGCGAGCAACGCGGCCTCGTTCACCAGGTTGGCAAGGTCGGCGCCCGAAAAGCCCGGCGTGCCACGTGCGATCACCTTCGGATCGACGTCGGACGCGAGGGGAACCTTCCGCATGTGCACACGCAGGATTTTCTCACGCCCGTTCACATCCGGGTTGGGAACGACGACCTGACGGTCGAACCGGCCAGGGCGCAGCAGCGCCGGGTCGAGCACGTCAGGACGGTTGGTGGCGGCGATCAGGATCACGCCCTCGTTCGACTCGAAGCCGTCCATCTCGACCAGCATCTGGTTGAGAGTCTGTTCACGCTCGTCGTTGCCACCGCCCAGACCGGCGCCGCGATGCCGCCCAACCGCGTCTATTTCGTCGATGAAGATGATGCAAGGAGCGTTCTTCTTGCCCTGCTCAAACATGTCGCGCACGCGGCTGGCGCCGACACCGACGAACATCTCCACAAAGTCCGAGCCGGAAATCGTGAAGAACGGCACATTCGCCTCACCGGCAATTGCACGAGCAAGCAACGTCTTACCCGTGCCGGGCGGCCCCACCAGCAGCACGCCCTTGGGGATCTTGCCTCCCAGGCGCTGGAATTTCTGCGGGTCCTTCAGGAATTCAACGATTTCCTGGAGTTCCCCCTTGGCCTCATCGATACCCGCCACGTCTTCAAACGTGACGCGCCCCTGCTTCTCGGTGAGCATCCTGGCGCGCGACTTGCCAAACCCCATCGCGCGGCCGCCGCCGGACTGCATCTGTCTCATGAAGAACACCCAGACGCCGATCAGGAGCAGCATCGGGAACCAGGACAGCAGGTAATGCAGCAGCGGATTGACGTCGCTATCCTCGGGCTTGGCGATGACGCGCACGCCCTTGTCTGTCAGACGCTGCACCAGGCTGGGATCTTCAGGCGTGTAGGTCTGGAAGGTGCGCCCGTCCGTCAACTGCCCGGAAACGGTGCGGCCCTGGATGACCACATCGCGGACACGGCCACCGTTCACCTCGGAGATGAAATCCGAGTAGGCAACCTGGGTTGCCGCGGGATGCGTTGCGCCGGGCTGGAAAAGGTTGAAAAGCACCACAAGCAGTAGGGCGATGATCACCCAAAGCGCGAGGTTCCGGCCGAAATTGCTCATCTGTCGCTCACGTCCACACGTGCACCCTACGCTTGATCGCGCCGGGGAATGCTATGCAACGGCAACGGCCGCCGCACCAGCCAAAGTCAACATAGGGTGCCTTCCCCCGTCTGGCACCCCCGGCCTTGAGCAATGTGGAAGGGGGCACCCGATGCCGCCCGTGGCGGACAGACTATAAGGGGGACGCGTCCACAAACCTCCTCGTCGGGATAGAGCAGATGGGGCACTGCGATCAGGCTCTGGCCGCAGCGTAGTGCTGGAAGGGTGTAAAGCACGGAAGCGGGCAGCGGCGACCTGCGTCGCAGTTTGGCTGCCTCACCGCCGAGAGGGCCCAGCACCGCCCCGGCCGGCGGCGAACTTTTGAGAGGCAGGCGGAAGCGCCCGTCCCAGACAGCACCTGGGAGCGCCGCGACCGGCGGCCCCATGGCGGCGGCCTCGCGAACCAGCAGCAAGCCGTCGCGCGATGGAACGAGCCGTGTCCCCGCCAGCGTCGCCGGCCTGGGTGACGCGGCAAGCGCTGCGACCTGGCGCGGCGAGGGCGGAAAGGCCGCACCGGACACGGCCTGGATCAAGGCGGAGAGCGCCGCCGGAGAAAGCGGCCTGCCATCGATCACGGCAAAGCCCTCCGGCCGGAAGGACACGCGCTCGGACAGCAACATCGCCACCAGCGCGTCCTGATCGGCCCGTGCCGCGCCGCTGGCTGCCGAGGCAGCGACCAATGCGGACGTCGCGGCGCCAGCACCTTCCCGGTCAGCCCGAAGCATCCGGAGACGCGGCCGTAGCGCGCGAACGTCGTCATTCGACGGATCTTCAGTCCACGCCACGCCGGCCCGCAGCAGGTAGGCGCGAAGATCCAGCGGCGGAATGCGCAACAGTGGACGAAGCAGTCGGATCTGGGCGCCTTCGGCCAGCGCGGGCATGGCCGCCGACCCGGTTGGACCCGTGCCGCCGAGCACACGGATGAGAACTGTCTCGGCCTGGTCGGCGGCGTGGTGACCGAGCAACAGGTGTACGATCCCGGCCTCCGCACAGGCCGATGTCAGAGCCGCAAACCGCATGGCCCGTGCCCTGCTCGCCAGGCCAGGTCCGTGGACCAGCCCGGTCAGCCGAAGCACGCGCGGCGCTATTCCACAGGCTTGCAGCCGTGAGGCGGCCTCGCCCGCTTCCGTCGCCGATTCGGCTCGAAGGCCGTGATCGACGATCAGGGCAAGCACACTCCCGCCCATCGCCCGCGCCCATACGGCGACCAGCAAGCTTAGCGCCATGCTGTCCGCGCCGCCGGATACCGCGACGGCAACCCTGGGAGCAGGCTCAAACGGACCGAGCCCAGCCATTGCTTCAGCGAAAGCGCCGGCAGCGATCAGCGACTCGTCATTCGTTATCAATCACTTGCAGCCTCCCCGCTGGTCCGCCGCCGCTATCGCATCGCGCAGGTCCGGGCGGCCACCAGGAAATTGGGCCCTCAATTTCGACAGGGTATCGCAGGCCGCCTTCTTTTCGTTGATTGCAATCAGGGAGTTGGCAAGTCCTAACAGCGCTTCCGGCGCATGTGCGCCCTTGCGGCTGCGGTTATATGCGTCGTCGAAGGCGATCGCCGACTGGGAATATTGCCGCTGGCCGAGCAAGGCCTGGGCCAGCAGGAACTGCGCATCATACGCCCGGGGCGAGGTGCGGTTGTTGGACAATACCTCCCGCGCGGCCTGCTCGGCGGCCGCATAGTCACGCCGGGCCAGCGCGGCATTGCCGTCCAGGATTGCAAGCTCCGGCGTACGGCGGCCCGCCGCACCCGATGGAGGCGCCGCGCTCGGTGGCACAGCAGCAGACGCGGCTGGAAGCGTTGGTGGGGCAGGTTGCGGCATTGATGACGATCCGCCAGCCGCACCCGCCGCCTGCGGGTTACGAACTTGAAACGCAAGATCGTCTATCCGCTTTCCCAGGTCAGCCCCCTGACGCTGCACCTGGTTCTGGATCTCGTCGACGCGTCCGCGGAGCTGGCGCTGCTGCTCCTCGATCACATCGACCCGGGCCAAAAGCTGGGCCAGAAAATCATTGGATGGTGCGACCGGCTGCGCCGGAGCGCGTCCCAGGTAGCTGCTGCCGCTGCCACGCTCCGAGCCCAACCCGCTCTGCAGGGCCTGCAATTGCTGGCGCAGCTCGTAGATCTGATTCTGAAGCGCAATCCCCTCGCGGCTCTCCATCTGGGCGTGAGCGGGCAGGGCCAGCGGAAGGACCAGCAGAACCGAGATAACCATGGGCCGGAGCAAACGAGTCATCCTGCCGTCCCTATCAACTTCGGCCGGTTGGCGTTTCATGTCTGACTGCCATGCGCAAATCGGCCGATAGAGGCGCGCAACCGAAAGGAAAACCGCTTCCCGGCGGTCTTCTATCCGGTCCCGCAACATGCATGCCGGCGAATACTAGACGTCCGGGCCGACAGGGATCATCGCACGGAGGTGATCGCGTTGCGGTTCTGGGCCCACGCCTGTTCGTCGTCGCCTACCGCCGTCGGGCGATCCTTGCCGTAGCTGATGGTGTTGATCCGCGGCGCTCCAACGCCCCTGGCAACCAAATAGTCGCGTGCCGAGTTCGCCCGGCGCTGGCCCAACGCCAGGTTGTATTCCTCGGTGCCCCGGTCGTCGGTGTTGCCGGCGACTTGCACACTGACCTGGCCATACCGACCCAGCCAATCGGACTGATGATCCAACGTGGCGCGCGCCTCCTGGCTCAGGGAGGATTTGTCGAAGCCGAAAAAGACCCGATCGCCGACATTGGCGACCAGATCCTCCTGGCTACCCGGAACAGGGCCTGCGTTGGCCCCGCCGGCGCCGCCGGCGCCCGTTGCGGCACCCGTGTCCTGTTTATGAGCGCACGCCGCCAGCAAGGCGACGGCGGCGAAAGCGCCGACGATCTTCGAGTTCATGGTGTTTTTCGTCCCTGATTGAGGAAGCGAGCGGGAGCGGGGACTGCATAACAAAGCGACTTGGGACGGTGACTGTGATCCGTCCAAGGCGCGATTAGCTGCTTGGTTCGCAGCCGGTCAAGTTCTGGAGGCCGAAGATGACGGCATCCCTTCCATGCACGAAGGAGACCGACCTCCTAAGCCGCCGTGCCGTCCCGGCCTGCAGTCACCTTTTCACACAGTATCGCGTGTAGATGCGTGTTCGCCGCGACCACGTCTCCTGACTCCCTTGGGTCGCCGCCGGCCGGATCGGTCGCGAACCCCCCGGCTTCGCGGACCAGAATAAGACCGGCCGAAACGTCCCATGGCTTCAGCCCCAGCTCCCAGAAACCGTCATACCGGCCAGCGGCCACCCAGGCGAGGTCCAGGGAAGCCGCGCCGAAGCGGCGGATGCCGGCGACGCGAGGCATGAGGCCGGCAAGGGTTCGGCTGAAAGCCTGTCTGCGCTGCGGGCTGGCGGCAGCGAACGGGATGCCGGTGGCAAACAGCGCGTCCTTCAGGTCGCGCCGGGCGGAGACACGCAGCCGGCGCTCGTTGACGAAGGCGCCCACCCCCTTCTCCGCCCAGAACATCTCGTCCACCGCCGGCGCATACACCAAGCCCGCGGCAAGTTCGGACCCGCCATCCGGCAAGCGCCGCTCCAGCCCGATGCTGATGGCCCAATGCGGGATGCCGTGGAGGAAATTGGTCGTACCGTCCAGCGGGTCAACGATCCACCGCCAGGCCCAATTGGCCGAGCCGTGCGCGCCGGACTCTTCCATCAGGAATGCATAGCCCGGGCGTGCCTTCGTCAGCTCCTCGCGGAGCGTCTGCTCAGCGCGCAGATCGGCCTGGGACACGAAGTCCGATGGCCCCTTTACGCTGACCTGGAGCTGCTCCACCTCGTTAAGATCGCGCAATAACCGTTTTGCCGCCTTCTGGGCGGCATTGGCCATCACGGTAAGGTGAGGGGAAAGGCGGAGTGCCACGTCCGGTGCGGGTGCCTGAAGGTCTGCTCAGGCCTTTGCACGTTCCACGTAGCTGCCGTCCTCGGTGCGGACGACGATCTTCTCGCCGGTTTCGACGAAGGGCGGGACCGAACTTTTCACACCATTCGACAGCCGCGCCGGCTTGTACGATGAGGCGGCGGTCTGCCCTTTGACGACGGGATCAGCCTCCACGACTTCGAGCACAACCGTGGCGGGAAGGTGGATTGCCACCGGCTCCCCCTCCACCAGATCGACCGTCACCTTCATGTTGTCTTGCAGGAATGGCGCCAGGTCGCCCAGCAACTCTGCGGCGATGTGATTTTCTTCGTAGGTCTCCGGGTCCATCAACACGAGATTGCTGCCATCCGTATAGGAGTAGGTGTACTCCTTCTCTTCGGTCATCAGCCGCTCGACCGTGTCTGCGGTGCGCCAGCGCTCGTTGGTCTTGTTGCCGGTCTTGAGGTCGCGCATTTCTACCTGGATAAAGGCGCCGCCTTTTCCAGGGCTGATGATCTGCTGCTTCAGCACGGTCCAGCGGCGGCCATCGTGCTCGATCACCTGGCCGGCACGAATCAGGTTGGCCTGCTGCTTCATCGGATAGCCTGCATCGGTTGCTGTGGGGGTGCGGGCTTCTAGACCGGTGCGCCCGACGGATCAAGCGAGCCGCCAAGCGGGTGCCGGCGGCCGGTGACATCGCGCACCGAGTCGCCATCCCAATAATCGGGGCCGATAGGCACTTTGCCATGACCGCCTGGAACGTCCAGCACGTAGGTTGGCCAGGCGAGCCCGGACATCCTGCCGCGCAGGTCAGACAGCAGCCGGCGGCCCTCGCCGATCGGAACGTGGAACCGCGACGTCCCGGGGGCACGGTCGAGTTGGTGCAGATAATACGGCTTCACGCGGGCAGCCAGCATCGCGCGGAACAGCGCCTCAAGCGCCTCGGCGCTGTCGTTCACCCCGCGAAGCAGCACGGATTGGCCGAGCACCGGCACACCCAACGTCTGCACCCGCCTGAGCGCGAGCCGCGCTTCGGGCGTGAACTCGCGTGAGTGATTGGCATGCACGACCAGCCAAAGGGCCTTCTCGGTCTCAAGCGCCGCAGCCAAGGCGTCGGTCAGGCGCCCGGGGTCGGCCAACGGCACCCGCGAATGAACCCGCAGGATGTCGATGGTCGGGATGGCTGAAAGGGCACCAAGAATGGCGGCGAGCCGCCGCGGGGAGAGCATCAGCGGATCGCCACCCGACAGGATCACTTCGCGAATGGCCGGGCGGGCTGCGATCCAGTCGTAGGCGGTTTGAAGCTCGGCTTCTGTCAGCAAGCCTCCATCCGGCCCGACCCGCTCGCGCCGGAAGCAAAAGCGGCAATAGACCGGACAGACCAGGAGGGGCTTCAGCAGCACGCGGTCCGGGTAGCGGTGCACCAGGCCCTTCACCGGCGAAAGCGCGTCGTCGCCGACCGGATCGGGGTCCTCCTGGCCAGTCGTGACCAGCTCGGCCGGGTCGGGCACGAACTGGCGTCCAATCGGGTCGTCCGAATGTTCGATCAGCGCCTGGATTGTGGACGTGATAGCGATCGGATACCGCTCCTCGACCAGCAAGGCGCGGTCCCGCGCCTCGGGTGAAAGCAGTCCGGCGAGGACCAAAGCATCGACCCGCCTCAAAGTACCTGCGTCAGGATGAGCTCGGTGTTCCATAGCCCACTGCTGTTAGCGCAAACCCGGGTGCCGCACAGCCGGCGCGTTCGCACCCGTCTCAACGCCCGGCAGGCGCCCACCATTCAGCGGCGAAGTCAGCCCGGCATTCCTGTCTCCCGCCGCCGGTGGTTCCACGTCCATGGGGACAGCCCTATCTTAGCCGGATGAGCGCGAGAGAACCAACCATGCCCCCGTCTGCCCCGACCTTCGGCGCCAACTCCACCGCCGCGCGCGACATCGCCAGCGTCTTGCATCCGTACACCGACCTTGAGGCGCACCAGCAGGTCGGCCCGGTCGTCATTACGCGTGGACAGGGCGTGCGCGTGTGGGATGACGCGGGCAAGGACTACATCGAGAGCGCTGCCGGGCTATGGTGCGCCGCACTCGGCTTCGACAATGAGCGGCTGGTGCAGGCGGCCGTTGCCCAGATGCGCAAGCTGCCCTTCTATCATGGGTTCAACGCGAAGTCGCACGGGCCGCAGATCGAACTTGCAGAAATGCTGCTCCAGCGCTCGCCCGTGCCTATGAGCAAGGTCTTCTTCGCCAATTCGGGCTCCGAGGCGAACGACTCCGCCGTGAAGATGGTCTGGTACTTTAACAATGCGCTCGGCCGCATTCGCAAGAAGAAGATTATCGGCCGGGTCAAAGGGTATCACGGCATTACCGTCGCTGCCGCTTCGCTGACCGGACTCGCCACAAATCACCGCGGGTTCGACGTGCCGCTGCCTGGCTTCATCCACACGATGACGCCGCATCACTACCATTTTGCGGAGCCTGCCGAGTCGGAGGAAGCCTTCGCCACACGATGCGCGGACGAGCTGGAGAAACTGATCCTGGACGAAGGTCCCGACACGGTTGCCGCAATGTGGGCCGAGCCGATCATGGGCGCCGGCGGGGTCATCGTGCCGCCTGCCACCTATTTCGAGAAGATCCAGGCCGTTTGCCGGAAATACGACGTGCTGTTCGTTGTGGACGAGGTGATCTGCGGATTCTGGCGGACCGGCAGCTACTGGGGCAGTCAGACACTGAACATCGAGCCCGACATCATCACTTGCGCCAAGGCGTTGTCGTCGTCGTACCTGCCGATCAGCGCCGTGATGGTGAACGAGCGGGTGTTCACCGCGCTGGCAACACTGAGCCATGAGATCGGTACATTCGGCCACGGCTACACGTATTCGGGTCACCCGGTTTCAGCCGCGGTCGCGATAGAGACCCTGAAGATCTACGATGAGATCGGCATCGGCGCGCATGTCGGCGCGGTCGGCGCACATTTGCAGACGGAACTGCGCCGGCTGTTCGCCGCGCATCCGTTGGTGGGCGAAGTGCGCGGCACCGGGTTGATTGCCGCGATGGAATTGGTCGCCGACAAGGCGGCGCACAAGAACTTCGATCCCACATTGAAGGTCGGCGCACGCCTTGTGCGATCGTTCGAGCAGCACGGCGTGATCGGTCGCGCCGTCGTCAACGACGCGATATGCTTCAGCCCTCCCCTCATTATCACCGAGGCAGAGGTGGACGAAATGCTGAGCCGCGTCGGCAAGGCGCTGGACGAACTGACCGTGCAACTGCGAAGCGAGCATCCCGCCTTTGCGAGCTGAGTTGAGCCATGCCGCGGTCAGCGGTTGAATGGGGCGCTGGTTCGCCCAACCCCAGGCCGCGCAGAAGACTCCTATCCGGGCGGTTGGCCTGCCGCCCGTGCTGCTGAGTGGCCGACAACAAGCCTAGCGGGCGCGATTGACCGCGTAGTCCGACACCTCGATCAGTGCGCGCCGCAGCGGCGAATCCGGGAACACCGCCAGAGAGGTCTTGGCTGAATCGGCAAAGCTCGTGGCGCGATCGAGAGTCGTCTTGATGGCGTTACATTTTGCCATCAGGCCCAAGGCGTGATCGAGATCGTCATCGCGTTGTTCACTGTCGCCTACAGTACGGCGCCAGAACGCACGTTCGCTTGCGTCACCGGCCTGGTACGCGACCAGCACCGGCAGCGTGATCTTGCCTTCCCGAAAATCATCGCCGACCGTTTTGCCCAGGGTCGCCTGATCAGCGGCATAGTCGAGCGCATCATCGACGAGCTGAAAAGCGATGCCGAGGCTCATCCCATAGTCAGCGAGCGCCGCCTCCTCGGACTCCGGCCGATCGGCGACCACCGCGCCGACCTGGCAGGCCGCTGCGAACAGCGCTGCGGTCTTGCCGCGAATCACCTCCAGATAGCGGTTCTCCGAGGTGGACAGGTCGTTCTGGGTGACAAGCTGCAGAACCTCGCCCTCGGCAATGGTCGCCGCCGCCTGCGACAAAATGGCAAGCACCTTGAGCGACCCGTCCTCCACCATCAACTGGAAGGCACGGGCAAACAGGAAGTCCCCGACCAAAACCGAGGCCTTATTGCCGAACACGGCGTTCGCCGAGGCCAGACCGCGGCGCAGTGTGCTTTCGTCGACCACATCGTCGTGGAGCAACGTGGCTGTATGGATGAACTCGACGCAGCCGGCGAGGTTGACGTGCCGCCTGCCACCGCTCTCGCCGGGATAGCCACAGAGTCGGGCCGAACCGAGTGTAAGCAATGGCCTGAGACGCTTGCCGCCGGCCGCAACAATATGCGCGGCGAGTTGGGGGATCAGCGCAACCGGGCTCTCCATTCGCGCGACGATCGCGTGATTGCAATGCTCAAGGTCGGGACCAACCAGATCAACGAGGGATGCGAGTGCGTCCTCGCCGCCGTTCTGGCTCACGCAGCCCTCGGAACGTGGCGGAGGCGCCACACTTGACTGCAGCGATGTGGCGACGGCGCCCAAATGGCTCTCCCGGCTTGCAAAACTGACGAACGACGGCACCATATCGGCGGGCCGGAAAACGGGTCAAGCCGACCCGGTATCGGTCCTTGTCCATATACGCGAAAGCGACGATGCGGATAATAGCCACGACGAACGACCCGGTGCGGCTGTCCTACCTGGCCTCCCTGCTCGCCGGGGCGGGTATCGAGACTTTTGTGCTCGATCTGCACGCCAGCATCACCGAGGGAAGCGCCGGAGCCATCCAGCGCCGTTTGGCGGTTGCCACCAAGGACGAGCATCGGGCCCATCGGGTGCTCGCCGAGGCTGGAGAGAGCTAGCGGGGCATGGAGGCGACAGAGGGCCACCTGCTTGGCGGCCGCGTTCGGTATGCCCAGCCGAGGACCGGATTTCGGAGCGGCATCGAACCGGTGCTGCTCGCCGCTGCCATTCCTGCCCGACCGGGCGACCGCGTGCTCGAAGCCGGCTGCGGCGCCGGCGCGAGCCTGCTCTGTCTTTCCGCACGGATTCCGGGCGTCAATTGCGTCGGCATCGAGCGCGACGCTGAACTTGTAGCCCTCTCGACGGCCAACGCGACAGCGAACGGGTGGATGGGGATGACGTTCCTCGCCGCCGATATCGAAGCGCTGCCCCCGCTGGGTTTGTTTGACCACGCTTGCGCCAATCCACCCTATCACCATGCAGCCGGCACCACTTCACCGTCCTTAGCGCGCGATGCCGCAAAGCGTGCTGTGCCGGGACTGGTCGCGCACTGGGTCACCATTCTTGCCCGCATGGTATGCCCAGGGGGCACGCTCACGATCATCGTCTCAGCCGCCCGACTGCCAGAGGCGCTAGGAGGGTTCGACCGCACCGACTGCGCGGCGGCCACATTGCTCCCGCTGTGGCCGAAGCCTGGCCGAGCCGCGAAGCTCATATTGCTACAAGGGACCAAAGGGGCTCGATCGCAGTTCCAAGTCCTTGCCGGATTAACCCTTCACGCGCCCGACGGCAAATTCACGCGCGAAACCGAGGCGGTCCTACGGGATGGCGGCCGACTGGCACTGGAACGCCAGTCTCAAAAATGAGGATCCTGGAGCCGGTCAGAATTCATCCCTATGCGGATGGCGAAGGTGCCACAGCCTCTCGTGGGCAGCCACCAAACTCTCCATATTGCGGCGGCGCGTGCCATCCGGCGTCAGTGGCCGGCGGGACAGCATCATTTCCAGAACGTGCAGGAGCTGCTCCGCCACCTCAAAATCGCCCTGGTCGCAGGCATGGTGGAAGGCGATCAGAATCTTATCCGATAGACGGCGGCTATAACGCGGAGCCGAGGGGGGACCACCGTCAGTCCGTCCGATGTCATCCTCGCTCCGAGTCACCAGCACCCCTGACGTCGTCTCCATAATCCGGCCCCAGTCTCCTGCCACGCAACTTTGCCTAAGAAAGCGCCCAAGCGCCATAAAGAGCAGCCATTCCTGATAGCTCTCATGTTGGCACGAAAGCTTCTCAATTTGCGTCATAATCTCGTCATACTATCATCATTTCGACAAAAATGTGGACCATACGGCGAGAAAATTGTCACGCGTTGAGCGCGTTAGCGGCAAAAAACGAGGCGACCGGGCGTGAGAGCGCGCCATCGGGCGCAGATCGTCCCAGGAGTTAGACTCTTACGGCACAAACGGTGAGGCTCAAGGCTCCCTGCCGGCTGAGCGTCCATCCCAGACGCCGCGTCCAACGCAAGTACCGGCACCGCACAGCAGCAGAAACGAACCTGAATTACGCTGGTCGCATCTCCGGAACACCTAACGCGCGTCGAAAATAGGCTAAAGTATCGCAGCGAACAGGGCGTATCGCTGCGAGCGCCGGCTCAGATCCGCAATGGCAAGCGCCGAACGGTCACTCGCCGCACAGCCCTGACATGATGTCGCCGTGCAGTGCACCGATTTGGCTCTGGACGTAATCTAAAAACGGCGACAACCCGCGCGCCAGGATCTGCTCGATGGACTGAGTTACGAGCAGGCCGCGCAGCATGTCGAGCCGCTCCAGCGCCATGGCGGCGCCGCGCAGGTGATACTGGCCATGCAACTGCGTCAGATGCCATTCGAGCTGAGCCAGGTTCAACCGCACAGAACGCGGGAACAGGCCGTTCAGCAGCAGAAAGCCGGCGACTTCAGGTGGCGTAAAGCCGTTCGGGTGCTCGCGGCGATAGGCATGGTAGCCGGCGGCCGCACGCAGCAATGTGTTCCATTGCCCCGCGTCGACATTGGCGTCCGACGTCGCCGCCGAGGGTAGCAGTGCGTTGAACTTGATATCGAGGAGCCGTGTGGTTTGATCCGCCCGCTCCAGATACCGGCCGATCATGTAGAAATTCCAGCATTGGTCGCGGTAGAACGTGCCTTCCGTTATGCCGGTATGCGCTTGCGTGCCCTCTTTTAGCATCGTGCAGACAGCAGTGAGATGGTCGGGAACCAGGTCGGCCTCGGTCAGCGCGCGAATCCGGCCATGGAAAATGTTGATTTGAAGCCACATTTCGGTGGAGATCAGGGCGCGCAGCATGCGCGCGTTTTCTCGCGCCATGTGAATTGCGGTCTGGACAGCGCTCGGGTTGCCTCGCTCGAGCAGGTAGAAGCGCGTTATGGTGTCGGCGTTGGTCTCGGAATGGCGCTCGAAGAACGCCGTCTCGTCTGAGTTGATTCGCAGGATGGAAAGCCAACTGCCGCTGTCGTCCGAGTCCCGGGCGAAGGTGCGTGTGACGTCAAGCAGCCGGGCGAGGTTCTCTATCCGTTCCATGTAGCGTGCGAGCCAGACCAGGCCCGCGGCATGGCGCGCTATCAAGTGGTTGACGCCAATTTGGTCGCTCACGCCAGCACCCATGTGTCCTTGGACCCCCCGCCCTGGGAAGAGTTCACCACCAGCGAGCCGGCGCGCAGCGCAACCCGCGTTAGTCCTCCGGGCAGCACCCAGGTGTCTCGGCCGGTCACCGCGAACGGTCGCAAATCGACATGACGCGGCGCGACTCCGTGTTCGCACAAGGTCGGCGATACCGACAATTGCACCACCGGCTGGCTGATATAATTGTCGGGGTGCGCTTGCAGTCTGGCACGAAATTCCTCGATCTGAGCTTTGGTCGCATGCGGCCCGATGATCAGCCCATAGCCGCCGGACTCCGCCACCGGCTTCACAACCAGCTCGTGCAAATGGTCGAGCGTGTAGGCAAGCCCATCCGGCTCGCGGCAGATCCGCGTCTCGACGTTGGGCAGGATCGGGTCCTCGGCCAGGTAGTAGCGGATGATACGCGGCATATAGGCGTACACGGCCTTATCGTCGGCCACACCAGTACCGACAGCGTTTGCGATGGCGACGGCGCCGCGCCGCCAGGCCTCGATCAGTCCCCGAACGCCCAGCAGGCTGTCAGGACGAAACGCATCGGGGTCCAGGCTGTCGTCATTCAGGCGGCGATAAATCGTGTGCACCGGCGCGAGCCCGGCCGTCGTGCGCATCCAAACCTTTCCAGCCTCGACGATCAAGTCGCTGCCCTCGACCAGCGGAACGCCCATTTCACGCGCCAGGAACACGTGCTCAAAATAGGCAGAGTTGAAAATCCCGGGCGACAGCAGCACCACTTGGGGGTCGAGCACGCCGGGCGGCGCGATCTCGGTCATCGCGCGGTGCAACCGCAGCCCGTATTCGTCCACACTGCGCACCGCCAGCCCCCGCATCAGGTCCGACAGCACGCGTTGCGTCATGTGCCTGTTCTCGACCACGTAGGACACGCCGGATGGCGTGCGTGCGTTGTCCTCCAGTACCATGAAGCGGCCGGCATCATCGCGAATGACATCGATGCCACAGATATGCGCATAGGTCCCACAAGGCGGGGTGAAGCCGATCATGACCTCGCAATAGGCCTGATTGCCGAGCACCAGCTCGGGCGGGATGACCCGATCCTTCAAGATTTTCCGGTCGTGGTAGATGTCATGCAGGAACAGGTTCATCGCCCGCACCCGCTGGATCACGCCGGTCTCGATCTGCCGCCACTCCGGCGCGGTGATCACGCGGGGAATCAGGTCGAAGGGAAAGACGCGGTCGATCGCGGCAGCGTCGGAATACACGGTGAAGGTTATGCCGCGCTCCAGCAGATCCCGCTCAGCGTCCGCGGCGCGGCGACGCAGCGCCTCGACCGGCATGGCCGAGAGGCGTGACACCAGGAGCGAAAGCGCTGGATCGGGGGGCTGTCCCGGCCGCAGCATTTCACAGAAAAAAGCTCCGGGGTCATAACCGGACAACACGCTGCCCCCGCCGAGATCGTCCACAGACGTGGTCCTTCAGTCAATGACGCCATGGATGGTAGGCAGAGTTCCGGGAACTGGAAAACTGTTTTGTGGCGCGACCCTGCCCTGTATGGCACGAAATGCCTTCGTTTCGTGCATGAGAGGCAACTTCCCTGCCCATTTACGGTGCAGCGGCCATTTCCCCGCTCTCAACAGATCGTGCTCAAGTGTGTCCCGCTTACCCTGGGACGCTAAGATAGGGCATGTCGGACACTCATCCTCAACAACCGACCGCCCATCTGGTCGAGTCTCCGCCGCGTCGCCAGCCGAAGCGTCCCGATCCGTGCGCCATGGTCATCTTTGGGGCAGGCGGTGACCTGACAAGGCGACTGTTGGTGCCGGCACTGTATAACTTGTCCTGCACCGGCCTGATCCCCGACCGCTTCGCCATCATTGGCGCTGACATCGCCGCGTTGGATGCCGACACGTGGCGCGACCGGCTCCACGAGATGCTGCAAAGCTTCGTCGGCAATGCCGCCAGCGAGAACCGGATCGACCGAATCGACGAGGCGGCATGGCACCGACTCACCGACCGCATGTCTTACACGCGCGGCGACCTGGACGATCCAGCACTTTACAAGACTTTGGATAAGTGCCTGCACGATGTCGCCAATGACTACGGCACCAATGACAACTGCCTTTTTTACCTGGCTGTCGGCGACCGGTTTTTCGGACCGGTCATCGACCAACTCGGGCGAGCCGGCCTGCTGGACGAGAAACTGACGGACGGCAAGCCGTCACGCTGGCGGCGGGTGGTGATCGAGAAACCGTTCGGTCACAGTCTGGAGTCTGCCCAAGCGCTGAACGCGCAGATTTTACGCACGCTGTGCGAAGAACAGATTTACCGGATAGACCACTTCCTCGGCAAGGAGACAGTCCAAAATATCATGGCGCTGCGCTTCGCCAACGGCATGTTCGAACCGATCTGGAACCGCGATCGGATCGATCACGTGCAGATCACCGTGGCCGAGACGGTGGGGGTGGAGCGGCGCGGCCGGTTTTACGAACGAACTGGCGCACTCCGCGACATGGTGCCGAACCACGTATTTCAACTTCTCGCGATGGTCGCGATGGAGCCCCCCATCGGCTTCGCCGCACGCATGGTGCGCGACCGCAAGGCGGACGTATTCGCCGCGATGCGGGATCTCGGTGCGGCTGACGCGGTCCGCGGACAGTACGGCCCGGGCACCGAACGGGGCACACCGGTTGCCGGCTACCGCGCAGAGCCGGACGTGGCAAACGACTCCAACGTCGATACGTTCGTCGCGATGCGGCTGGGGATCGACAACTGGCGCTGGGCCGGCGTTCCATTCTACCTGCGCACGGGCAAACGCATGTCCCAGCGCTACTCGGAGATCGCGATCCGCTTCAAGCAGGCGCCCTACGCGCCGTTCGAGGACACGCATGTCGAAGCGCTGCCGCCCAACTGGCTCGTTTTGCAGATCCAGCCGGACGAGGGCATTTCGCTGCAGTTCGAGGTAAAGCGGCCCGGGCCTGTGGTGGACCTCGCCGCGGCGCGCATGGAGTTCCGCTACCGCGACTGGTTCCCGCGGGAACCGAATGTCGGCTACGAGACGCTGATCTATGACGTAATGACCGGCGACCAGACGCTGTTCAATCGTGCCGACATGGTCGAGCAGACCTGGCGAGTAGTGCAGCCGGTGCTTGACGCCTGGAAGGCTACGCCGCCGGCCCAGTTCCCGAACTACGATGCTGGCACCAACGGTCCGCACGAGGCGGATGTGCTGCTCAGCCAGGATGGCCGCTCATGGCGGCCCGTTGGCACGACGGCCGGCGGGAGCGGGTCCGGCGGGAGCGGGTAACGGGCGAGGGTGAGCTTACTTCGGCGGCCAGCCCAACCCCAATATGGCGTAGGCCCGCTCGCTGGGCGGCCAGAGCCGCATGACGTCCGCACGCCATCCGTAAGCGCCCCAGGCAAGCCCGGCGAGTATGGCAACGGTCCCTGCCCAGGCAAGAAGCAGAAGCAAGCCGCCACGCCAGAGCGGCTGGCCGTGCGGCTGACCGGCCGTAGCGACGTGCTTCCGCTGCACGGGTTCGGGCTGAGACAGGGTGTTCGGCGAACGCGAAGGCGGTGCCGATGGCGTGGCTGCCGGTGCGAGCGCCCGGTCGGATGGCGGAGCCGAATGAGCGACCGGCGCCCATTCTTCACCGCAGCGCGCACAGCGCACCGTGCGGCCTGGAGTGAGCCTGGGCTCCGGGACGTCATAAGCCGCGGCGCAGGACGGGCAGACGATGCGCATACGAAGTTCGATTCCTATCAGCTATGATACGTCAACCGAATCCGATGGTGGGGGAGCAGCCAACTCGAAGCAATTCAGGCCGCCGCCACATCGACAGTTCCGGCGCGCCGCGCGCAATGGCAAAAGATCGCGCCGGCATAGGCGACTCGGAGCCGGCATAGGCGACTCGAACATGATACGCTTCGACAAGGTGGGCTTGGGTTACGGCGGCTCTACGGGAAAGGTGACGGGGCCGGAGGTGCTGCATGACCTCTCGTTCGACATCCCGAAAGGCGTGTTCCGTTGGCTGCTTGGCCCATCAGGTGCCGGCAAGACATCCCTGCTGCGTCTGATGTACCTGGCCATCCGCCCGACAAGCGGACATCTTTCTGTCCTTGGGATCGACGTCGGGGAGGCCCGGCGCAGGGCGCTGCCTGACCTCCGGCGCCGGATCGGTGTCGTGTTCCAGGACTTTCGCCTGCTCCCCCACCTGTCCGCTTACGATAACGTCGCGCTGCCGCTTCGGATCGCAGGCCGCCCCGAGGGGCAAATCCGCGCCGATGTCACCGAGATACTGGGCTGGGTAGGACTGACGAAAAAGACTGGGGAGCGTCCCGCCGCCCTTTCGGGGGGTGAGCAGCAGCGTGTTGCTATTGCCCGTGCCGTGGTCGCCCGCCCTGCCCTGCTGCTCGCCGACGAGCCGACCGGCAACCTGGACGATGGCCAGGCGGAGAGGCTCATGCTGCTTTTTCAGGAGTTAAACCGGGTCGGTACTACCATCGTGGTCGCCACCCACAACGACACGCTGGTCGCGCGCCACGCCGCACCGGCGCTGCGCCTTGACCGCGGCCGCATCGTGGACGCGCGCTGAGATGGTGCGGTTCGCCCGCCGCACCCGCTTGCTGCGCCCGCCGCATTTCGACGAGCTCGGCTTGCGCCGGGCGTTTGCCGCACGGATGCTGCCTTTCATGGTGGCCGCAATGGCTTTCCTGGCCGCGCTGACCCTCGCCGGCTGGGTCGGCGCCGCCTCCTTGGCGCGGCACTGGCAGGAAGGCGCGGGCTCGGCGCTCACGGTTCAGGTTCCTCAGCCGAAGAACCCGGCCAGCCAGGGCGGGAGCCGGGTGACGCGCGTTTTGGAACTGCTGACCGGTAGCGCCGAGGTTGCCAGTGCCAGGCAGATCTCGGAGGAGGAACTCGGCGCCTTGCTTCGCCCATGGCTGGGCGGCAACGGAGAGCGGATGGCCTTACCGCTGCCGGCTGTGATCGCGGTCCGCCTGGCCGACCCTGACACCGATCTCGGCGTCCTCGGACGACGGCTTGATGCGGTGGCCCCCGGCGCCCTGGTGGAAGGGCACGATATCTGGGTCCGCCGTCTATCGGCACTCGCGCGGAGTCTGCAAGCCTGCGCTGGGATCGTCCTGTTGACCGTTGCTGCCGTAGCCTCGGCGGTTATTGCGGTGGCAACGCGGGCGGGACTAGCCGCTCGGCGAGAGGCAATCGAGATCGTTCACGGCCTTGGAGCCACCGACGGTTATATAGCGGCGCAGTTCGCGGGACGGGCCACACTCCTTGCAGGCGTCGGCGGCCTTGCAGGCGCGCTGGCGGCCATGCCGGTATTGCTGGGCCTCGCCAACGTCGCCGCGCCCTTCGGAGGATTCCAGCCGCGCGAGACCAACCCCGAAATGCTTGCAACGCTGCCGCCGATTCTTTGGCTCGCTTTGCCCGTACTCCCTGCAGCGACGGCGGCAATCGGGTTCTTGACCGCTCAGGCCACCGTGCGGCGCTGGCTGCGCGGACTGCCATGACTGTGCTGGCCCTGCCGCACCGCCGCGCTCTCAGGCGCCTTGCATTTGCGGGGGCCATGGCATGCATCGTATGGATTGCCGGCCTCCTGTGGTTCATCCACCTTGCGACCCTGCCCCCGGATCTGCCAGCACATGCTGACGGAATTGTCGCCCTGACCGGGGGCGCCGAACGAGTGGAGACTGCACTCCGTCTCCTTGCCGAGGGCCGCGCGGACCGTTTATTGCTATCCGGTATCGGCGGCGGGACCGCGCTGGCACCATTGGCGCGCCGCGCGGGGCTGGACCCGGCGCCGCTGGCTTCCCGGGTCACCTTGGGACGAGGCGCCACATCGACCCATGGGAATGCAACTGAAACCGCTGCCTGGGTGCGGGCCAACGACATCCATTCGCTGATTGTGGTCACCGCTTACTATCATATGCCCCGTGCGCTGACCGAACTTGAACGGGAGATGCCTGGGGTTACGCTGTCTCCATTCCCGATACGCCTGGGGAGTGCCGGCAGCAAGGTCTGGCTGGCGACGCCCCGGCTGATGCTTGAAGAATATACAAAATTCATCATTGCACGACTTGGCCTGCCCTGTTACACTACAATGCTCGAATCGTTTCTGCATGGACGCGCCGGATGACATTTCTACGATCGGTATTATTTAATGCGTTTTTTTTCGGCGTTACGTTTTTGTTTTCCTTGCAAGGACTGGCCCTCCGATTCGTCGCGCCACATCGCGTTCTGGGCCTCGCGCGGATGTGGGCAAGAGTCGTCGTCGCTGGAGCACGGGCGATTTGCGGCATCCGGGTTGTGGTCGATGGGCTAGAAAGCCTCCCAGACGGCGCAGCCCTGATCGCGTCGCGACACCAATCGGCTTTCGACACGGTCGTTTGGCTGACCTTAGTGCCACGGTGTTGTTACGTATTTAAGCATGAGTTGCTCCGCGTTCCTATGTTTGGACCGCTCATTCCGCTCGCCGGCATGATCCCGATCGATCGCAGCGGCGGCGCGGCAGCACTGCGTACTCTGCTGCGCGAGGCCGACCGCGCTGTTGCCGAGCGCCGGCAAATCGTGATCTTTCCAGAAGGAACGCGCGCCGAACCCGGGGCGACACTTCCGCTGCAGCCCGGAATCGTCGCATTGGCGGCACGCACCCGCCTGCCCGTATTCCCGGTCGTTACCGATTCAGGCAGCTTCTGGGGCCGCCGTGCGTTCAGCAAGCGGCCAGGCACCATCCATATCCAAGTACTGGATCCAATCGAACCCGGCCTCAATCGGCAGGAGTTCATGAAGCGTTTGGAGGAGGCTGTGCAACGCCCGGCTGGGGGAAGTGTGGATAAGTCTGTGGCCCGTAGCGAGCAGGCTTAGCCGTGTTAAGAAGCCGAATCACGGTCGTAATCGCAAGATAATCTGGCTGGTTGCGTTTCGCGCCTGGGCAAAACTCGACCTCTCACGGCACGATGGACCATCCTGCGCGGGCCGGAGGATCAGGCAATTTGCCTTGTCGGTGGATTTACCGGTAAGCGGGCGCTCCGGGATGGATGTGTGCATGCCGAGAAAGTTGCTGATCGCGCTTGTTGGACTGGCGACACTTCTGGTCGTCGGCGACACGCTCTATTGGGGGGTTGCGCAGCAACGGCTGCGGGAGCAATTCGCCGCCTGGGCGGCTAATGCCCGCGCTAATGGCTGGACCGTCATGAACGCGCCGCCGTCCAGCGGTGGTTGGCCGCTTGCGGCCACTCTGTCGGTGCCCGCCCTGTTCATTAAAGGCGGCGATCCGGACCTCCCGAGAGGCTTGGCCTGGCGCGCGGACAGAATTGAGTTGGGCATCGCGTTGCTGCAACCGCACACGCTGGAGATAAAGACTGAGGGGATGCAGCGCATCCGTCTCGCCGGCGGACCGGAGATCTTCTTCACGGCCGACCGGTTACGCGGTTGGCTCCCTTTGGGGCCGGACATGGCACCGCAGTCGGCTGACCTCGCGGCAACCAACCTTCGGGCCGGCATACTAGCTGGACCAGATGCGGCGCTTGACCTCTCGATCGGCTCGCTGCGCATTCGTGCCGTCACGAAGCCGGCCGCCACTGCCGAGTCGGCGTTAGCGATTTCGCTGGCCGCCACAACAATCGGGTTGCCACCCCGGCAGAGATGGCCGCTGGGATCGCGCATCGAGCAGGTTAGGCTGGAAGCGACGCTGGACGGCCCGGTGCCGCACGTACGCGGCTTGGCTGCACGCGCCTATGCCTGGCGCGACGGGGGCGGCTCGCTGAACGTGCCCCAACTGTCCCTGAACTGGGGCGCTCTCGCCCTGACCGCGACCGCAACCTTAACCCTGGATGAGCATCTGCAGCCGACAGGTGCCGGAATCGCCCGGCTCACCGGTTATGCCGACGCGCTGGACACACTCTCGGCAAACGGCGTGCTTAGCCGATCCGCAACGACAGCGGCCAAGGCGGTGCTGTCATTGCTGGCACGCGTGCCGGAGGACGATGGGCCGCCTGATGTGGAAGTTCCCCTCACCCTGGAATCCCGCACACTGTCCTTGAGACAGTTACCACTGTTCAGGATGCCGGAGATCGATTGGCGCGAGCCGGCGACTGCGCTCGGCTTCAGGCCCGCTGATTGAGGCTCAATTTATGCCCCGACTGCTTGGGCGGCGAGCCGAGACCGCCGGCGGCGGTCGTAACCGGGCAGCTTACGCTCATTGAGGGTCATGCCGAGACCATGGCCTTATCGGGGTAGTTGCACCAGGCCTCTGCGACACAGCGCCAGCATTCTGGCTTGCGGGCCTTGCAAACATAGCGGCCATGGAGAATCAACCAATGATGAGCGTTTCGCAGCAGTTCTCGCGGCACGCGCTGGATCAGCGAATCCTCCACGGCGCGCGGTGTCTTACCGGGTGCCAGGCCCGTTCGATTCGCGAGCCGGAAAACATGGGTGTCCACGGCCATGGTGCTTTCACCGAACGCGACGTTCATCACAACGTTGGCCGTCTTTCGGCCAACGCCGGGCAGCGCTTCCAGGGACCCGCGATCAAGCGGGACGTGCCCTCCGTGCTCGGCGACAAGTTGGCGTGACAGTTCGACCACGTTGCGGGCCTTGCCCTGCCACAGACCGATCGAGCGGATGTGCTTCGCGACGCCGTCAACCCCCAGTCGGAGCATCGACTCGGGCGTGGGTGCTTCGGCGAACAAGCCGGGCGTGGCGCGGTTTACCGCCGCATCGGTCGCCTGCGCCGAAAGGACGACCGCAATCAGCAGCGTGAAAGGATCGGCGTATATAAGTTCGCTCTTCGGCGTGGGGTTCGCCTGAGCCAGCGCCCCTATGAAGCCGCGAACCTGGGCGAGCGTCATTGACTTGGGGGGGGCGGATGTCCTTGGTTCGCTGGACCTGCTGGGCATGGCTATCCGCCGTTCGAAAGCGGGCAAGTCGGCGCCTGCGGCGTCAGCCTTCGGCCGGGCCCATGGACTTGATCAAATCGAAAACCCGCTTTCGCACAGCCGGATCAGTGATCCGGTAGTATGCCCGGACCAGCTCAAGCGTTTCCCGTCGGTTCAGCGTATCCCCGCCGAACCCATCCTGCGACTCGGCGAAGCCCGCCGCCCGTCGCGTCGAACCACCGCTATAGTTACTGACCACGCTATCGGGCATGTCATCAAAGAAAAAGCTGATCGGAACGTCGAGCACGCGCGACAGATCGAAAAGCCGGGACGCGCCGACGCGATTGACACCCCGCTCGTATTTTTGAACTTGCTGAAAGGTGAGGCCAAGCGCCTCCCCAAGGCGCTCCTGGGACATACCGAGCAACGTCCGGCGAAGACGAATGCGCGATCCCACGTGCACATCGATCGGACTCGGTCGGGCCTCCTTGTCGGCTCCGCCGACTTGTTCAGCCCGCGCCATCTGATCGTTTTCCTCGCCACACTTCAACATGCCAGGCTCCGCAGCGGTCTATTCCGCGACAGCAGACTTAGTCTGTTAGAGTCACGTTTACCGCCACAACCGAAAATTGTCAACCATCGGATAAAAACTTTGCCTTGGATGCCGTAATTCTGGCGTCTTCCAGAAAAAGACACGCCGCGAGCCAGCGCCATCAACTTCCCGCTGCATTCCGCCTCCGGGCAAATGCCAAACCGAGAATGCTGATCGCAAGAAGGCCTGGAATGATCAATCCTAATCGGGCGAAAGGTGTTGCCGGCAACGCCGCCGGCAGCGACATCGTCAAAGTGCCCGCCTGGTTGACGCCCAGCCGACCCAGTTCGTGGCCTCGCGAATCGAATCCCGCCGAGATGCCGGTGTTTGCCGCCCGCAGCAATGGCAGGCCTTCCTCCACCGCCCGCAGCCGCGCCGCCGCCAGGTGCTGGCGCGGCCCGGTCGAGTTGCCAAACCAGGCATCGTTGGTGATGTTGACCAGCCAGGCCGGGCGATCGAGCCGATTCACCACCTCACCCGGGAAGATCGCCTCGTAACAGATCAGCGGCCCGAGCGCCGGAAGCCCTGGCACATGCAGCGTTCGAGGCCCTGGCCCGCGAGCGAAACCGCCGCCTGGCGCCACCTGCAGCGGAAGCGGAAACCAGGCCGGCGAATACTCGCCGAACGGCACCAGGTGCCCCTTGTCATAGATCCCGGCGACCACTCCACCAGCCGTCAGCGCGAACAGACTGTTGCGCGGCCGGTCGTCGGTATCGAATCGGACAGCACCCACCAGCGCCGGCGCACCCCGCGCAGCGGCCGCAACCATCTGCCGGGCGAGGGAATCGGTCTGAAGTTGGAATGGACTGGCAGTTTCCGGCCAGATGACCGCGTAGCGGCCCATGCCTGCCTTCGCCGCAACCTGCCCAGTAAGGGCCAGATACTGGTCGAAAATGCCATCGACCATGGTCCGGTCCCACTTCTGGCCCTCGGCCACATTACCTTGCACCAGGACAATGTTTATCGCCGGCGGCTCGGGCAACGGCATGCGGAGCCGCAATATGCCAAATGCCACCCAGCCGCCGAGCAGTAACGCGCCCGCAACCCGCCAGGGAAGGCCAAGCGCTGGCGTAACTGCGATCAGGAGGGTTAACAGCGTGAGCCCGTGCACGCCGACCCAGGCCGCTGGCTGGATAAAGACGTCCCCGGCCACGCCAGGGAATTCCCAGACGCTGCCCCACGGATTCCAGGGAAAGCCAGTGGCGACGAATTGGCGCGCGAGGTCGGCGAGCACCCAGGCCCCGGCGAGCGCCATCGCACGTCGCCAGCCCGCCGGCGCACAGCGAGCCACGGCGCAGGCGGCAGCGATGAAGCTGGCCAACACAGCCGCGAGTGCCGGGACCGCTATTGGCACAAACCACCAAAATCTGGCGGCCTCGATCAGGATTGCCTCGGTGATCCAATACAGCCCGACCAGGTGGAGACCGAAGCCGAACCAGAAGCCGCGGCGTGCCGCCACCGCGGGCCCGCGTGCGCCATTCAGCAAAGCAAGCAAGGCCGGTACCGAGACCAGGAGCACCGGCACGAGATGCACGGGGGGCAAGGCGGCTGCTGAAAGCGCTCCGAACCCGAAAGCTGCCAAGTCGGCACGCCAACCCCGCAGGCCAGCAATGACGGAGGATAATCCACGTATCATGGGTAACCAGGCTGTGTAGCGCCGTCGATGGATACGGCGGTTCATGCCTTCAGTCCAACTCCTCGCGCCGCTGTCGCTCGTAGTGTCGGTAGTACTTATCGGTAACCAGATCGGTCTTCACTACAACCGCGACATCGATCGTGTTGAAATCGCGATCGATCACAGCACCGTCCCCGATGAAACCGCCGAGCCGGAGATACCCCTTGATCAGTGGTGGCAGTTGCGCAAGTGCTCGTCTGTTATCGATTGACGTCGCCGGCAGGCGGCGCATCTCCACGTAGCGGTTCGGAAGGGCACGCGGTCGCAGCTCCTGCGGCGCTAAATGATTATGCCAAAGATAAGTCAATTCTACCGCCAAGGCATCTGGGTTGGTGCCGGGCAAGCTCGCGCAGCCGAACATCAGATCAATGCCATAGTGAAACACGTAGGCGGAAATGCCCCGCCATAATAGCTGCATTGCAGCACGATTCCGGTACGCGGCATCGACACAGGAGCGGCCGAGTTCCAGGACGCTGCCCGGGAAGCGCTCGATCAAACCGATGTCGTACTCGTCGGCCGAGTAGAAGCGGCCGAGTTTCGCCGCCGCCTCTCGCTGAATAAGGCGATAGGTACCGACAACGCCTTCGGGGCCGGGGCCGATTGCGTGGTCCACCACCAGCAAGTGATCGGCAATAGTATCGAACAGGTCGCTGTCTCGCCCGGTCGCCGCAATGTCAGGCGCGGGAGTCGCGCCCATCTCATCGTAGAAGACCCGGTAACGCAGCGCCTGGACGGAATCGAGTTCGCTGGCCGAAACGGCTATGCGCGCACCCAGGTTGCCGGCGCGCAATTCCGGGAAAGGAGCAGCCCGTCCGGGACCGGGGGCAAGCGGCATTTCCACGGTCACCGCGACGCCCTGCCCGGAGCGGCGGTCGCGTCCGGAGGCGGGGCCAACCCGGACCCGTCATCGCCCGTCCGCCGACCCGACCGTGGCATAGCGGCATTGCGGCGCCGGCCGAACAGCTCAAGCCGCAGCGAAACCAAGTCGAACCCGAGCCTCGCAGCTATCGTGTGCATCAAGCGCTCATGCTCCGGATCCTGGAATTCGATAACCTTGCCTGTCTCGACGTCGATAAGGTGATAGTGGTGACCATGCTCGGTAGGCTCGTATCGCGCCCGGCCACCACCGAAGTCCCTCCGCTCCAGGATACCCTTCTCCTCAAATAGGCGTACGGTGCGATAGACCGTGGCAATCGAGATATGCGCGTCAAGCGCGGCAGCGCGGCGATACAGCTCCTCGACGTCGGGATGGTCGCTTGCCTCGGACAGCACCCGGGCGATCACACGCCGTTGCCCTGTCATCTTGAGGCCCCGCTCGACGCACAGGCGCTCGATGCGCGTTTCCATCGGATCCCTTGCGATCAAACTCAGCCGTCCGGCCAGCCTAGCCTCCGGGCGTAGCCGATCAAGGTCCGCCCTGTCCAATGCCTTCGCGCAGCGGGCTGGCCCAAGACAGTTTCGGGCCGCCCCAGGGTGCAACACTTGCTACTTGCGCCCGGCGACCGCGCGCGGCTTGGTGCCGAGGCCAATCTTCTTCGCAAGCGACGAGCGGTGGCGCGCATAGTTTGGGGCGACCATCGGGTAGTCGGGCGGCAGCGCCCAGCGCTCGCGATACTGCTCGGGCGTCAAGCTGTATGCCGTCTTGAGATGCCGCTTCAGCATCTTCAGTTTTTTTCCGTCCTCGAGGCAGATAATGTGGTCCGGGAAAACCGATTTCTTAACAGGAACTGCTGGCTGCGGCCGTTCCGGCTGGCTCGGCTCCTTGCCGACGTCAGCAAGAGTTTTGTAGACCTCCTGGATCAGGGCAGGCAAAGAATCGGGCGAAACGGAATTGTTGGATACATGCGCGGAAACGATTTGGGCCGTCAATCCCAGGACGTTAGTGTTTGCCGGAGCCTCGGGCATTCTGAGTTCCTTTCGATGGGGAAGATTGACGGCATATAGGGCCACATCGGGCCGTTTCGCAACGGATATTTGGCTTCGAAAGAACAACTCGGTCACTGTCATGACAAAAATGCAAGCCGCAGACCGGGAACTGGACATCACGGGAGATATCTGCCCGATGACCTTCGTCCGCACCCGACTGGCCCTCGATTGCTTGGCGCCAGGCCAAACCCTGCTCGTTCGGCTGCGGGGAGAGGAGCCGCTCAGGCAAGTACCCCGATCTGCGCAGGACCTCGGTCATCGGGTGTTGGCGTTGGAGACCGGCCCGGATGGGATCAGCACGCTGCTGCTGATGCGCGGCTAACCCCGCATATCGATGCGCAACACTAATGCGTCCATGCCATCGTAATAGTAGTTTGCACGGCGGCCAACCTCGGCGAATCCGGCCGCAGCATAAAGCGCCCTTGCCGGCGTATTGCCGGCTGAGACTTCCAGAAACAGCGCCGCGGCACCCCGCTGGAGGGCCGTCGCGATGCCGGCCTGCAGCAAGGCAGAGGCGACACCGCGGCGGCGGACCGCCGGCGCCACGGCAAGCGTCAGAACCTCCGCCTCATCCGCGGCAACCCGGCCGAGCAACATGCCCCCGCTGGGCTCAATGAGCGCAAAGCTGCCGGGCAACACCAGTTGCTGGGCAATAGCGCCATCGTCCCAGGCTTCATGCGGCGGAAAAGCGACTCGGTGGATCGCCGCCAACACTGGCACATGCGGCAACGACGCTGGTAGGACGGCCCCGCTCACACGCGCGGCGCGGGACGTAGGCCGCCAACCGGCAGGCGGGCTTCCGGGGGATCAATGTAGAGCGGCTCGGCGGCAAGCGGCAGCAGTTCCCCGGCATGGCGCCGTGCGCCCACCTGCGCGAGATGCCTCGCGGTGGGCAGACACTCGTCCGCCAGCGTAACGTCGCCGCCCCGAGCCGCGAGACCCGCTGCCACCTGAACGGCTGCACTGCCACCCACTACGACGGGGGCCGCGGGAAAGGGGAGATCGTCCAGCGCCACTGCCATGGCAGCTCCGTCACGCTCCAGGAACACACGGCCGCGACGGCCTTCGATAGCGGTCCAGAGCCGCCGATGGCTAAGGCTAGGCAGCGAATCGGCCAAAGCCTCGCCAATCGTAACGCCGATAACGGGCACACCCAGCCCGAGCCCGATACCATGCGCCAGCGCGAGGCCAGCGCGGATGCCGGTGAAGCTGCCAGGCCCCACGGTGACAGCGACGAGGTCCAAAGCCGTGGCGGTCAAGCCCGCCTCATTCAGGACATTCACCACCATAGCCGACAGCAGAGTCGCCTGGCCTCGCGCGGCAGTCTCGGTCTGCTCGGCCACAAGCACGCCATCAGCCACCACGCCTGCCATGCACCGCCCGGCCGCCGCGTCCAGCACAAGGATCTTCATGCAACCCGGTTTGGCGTTATCGTCATCGCCAGGGCTCGCCGGGATCATCCATTGGCAACTTACAGCAGCACGCAGGCCTCGTCGAACGCGAGGCGCGGGCTTCGCTCGTGGAGCGCCATCTTGTCACCATAGCCAAGATTCACGAGGAAATTGGAGCGCCAACCTCGGTCGGCCAGGAATGCCTCATCGACTTTGGCGTTGTCGAAACCCGACATCGGCCCGGCATCAAGTCCAACCGCACGGGCCGCCATGATCAGATACGCCCCCTGCAACGTACCGTTGCGAAACGCCGTGGCCGCGGCCAAAGAATCGCTGCTCGTGAACCAAGACTTCGCGTCAGGGTTGTGCGGAAACAGCTTTGGCAGATTGAGATAAAATGCCGGATCGTATGCGACGACAACGGTAACCGGAGCCGCCATGGTCTTGTCGATATTTCCGGCGGACAGGGCGGGCCGTAGCTGCTCTTTGGCCGCCCTGCTGCGCAGAAACAAGAACCGTCCCGGCGAGGAATTCGCGGATGTAGGCCCCATCTTCAGCAGGTCGTAAACTTGGCGGAGTGTGTCGTCGGATACAGGCTCGTCTATCCACTTCGTGTGTGTCCGCGCCTCCCGAAACAGCCTGTCGAGCGCTGCCTCGTCGAGCGGCTCACTCACAGTTCGACCTGCTCCACCGCCACGACCTCGGGCACATAATGGCGGAGCATGTTCTCAATGCCATGCTTCAGCGTGGCACGTGACGATGGGCATCCACTGCATGCGCCCTGCATGTGCAGTCGAACGATACCATCCCGATACCCGCGGAACACGATGTCACCACCGTCCCCCGCCACCGCCGGGCGCACGCGCGTATCGAGAAGTTCCTTGATTTGCTCGACGATCTCGGCATCGTCCGGATCGACATCCTCATCGAGTGAGTCGACATCGCCTTCGATCACTGAACGACCGGCAACGAAATGCTCCATGAGCACCGCAAGAACGCGCGGCTTCAGCGCCTGCCAGTCCAGCGCGTCGGTCTTGGTGACGGTGACAAAGTCGCCGCCCAGAAACACCCGTGACACGCCCGTCAGATCGAACAATGCCCTGGCCAGCGGGCTGCGTCCCGCCGCTGCCGCAGACGCGAAGTCCGCGGTGGCAAGGCCCAGGACCTCGCGCCCCGGCAGGAACTTCAGCGTGGCGGGGTTCGGCGTTCCTTCGGTCTCGATAAACATGGCAGGGCGCCTGCAATGGGGTCAAAGCAAAAGCGGACCGCTGTGGTCCCGGTGTCTGCTACATCGTCCGAATCGCGGGTTATGACAAGGGGCAGCGAGGTATCGCCAGGCAGATGAAGGGGGCAGGCGCGCCAGGCAGTCCGAACGATCGGACCTCGCGACAGGCGGATCGAACCGGCGGCGGATCGGATCTGGCGTCTGGTGGCGGGCACGTTGGGCGCGGTCCTAACCGGCCTTCGCGTCAGGCGAACGCCGCCCGTCAATCGGCTGCCGCCGCGATCCCGTCGTTCCTGTCGCCGGCCACTGACCCATCGGCGTAATTCCTGACCGCCGTGCCAAATTCCTGGAAGATCCGCCGAGATAACAAATCGGTCGGCCAGTCGTATTCCGGGTGCCATTGCACACCGATGGCGAAGCCGGAGCACTGGGCGACGCGCACCGCTTCGATTGTGCCGTCCGATGCGGTCGCCTCCACCACGAGTCCCGGCGCCGGCTTGTCGACTCCCTGGTTGTGCAACGAATTGACAGCGATTTCGGCGGCCTGCGCCACTTGGCGCAGCCAGCTTCCTGGCACGAGCCGAACCATGTGGGCCTTGCCCTGCCGAAGACGGGCCGACGGCTGCGTAGGCGTCGAGTGATCGAGCCGGCCAGGAAGGTCCTGCAGCCGCTGATGCAAAGTGCCCCCCAGCGCGACATTCAGTTCCTGGAAGCCGCGGCAGACCCCGAGCAGCGGCACGCCCCGAGCCACCGCCGCCCGAATCAACGGCAGGGTCATGCCATCCCGCGCCGGGTCCTCCGGTGTCCCGGCGGCATGCGGCGGTCCATCATAAAGACTGGGCTGCACGTTGGACCGGCTGCCGGTCAGGATAATCCCGTCGAGTCGATCCAGCAGTGCCTGGACATCCGCCATCGGCCCGTTCGCAGGGATCAGCACCGGCACTGCGCCCACCACCTCGTCGGTGGCACGCACGTACGTGTCTGAAGCCCCGTGGTTCGGGATGCCGAACATGCCAAACTGTTTCGTGCAACAACTGATGCCAACCAGCGGCCGCACAAACCTCGTAGCTCTCATGATTGAGATTATGGGCAAGTGCCTGCGGCAAAATGAAGACAAATCGCTCCGATGGCCGGCATGTTGCCAGCGCGCAGCACTGCGCCTGCCTAGTGGTTGCCGCCCTCGGGTTTGGCCTGCAGAGCCACGACATCAAACAAGCGCTGGTCGAACGTGCCGCCCAACTCGATATTGAGCAGCGTTACGCGGGTCTCTTGGCGCTGCGCGTCAACGACCGTCCACTGCCGCAGCGTCAAAGGAGCATCGGCGAACACCAGCGTCAGGCTGCCCTCCGAGGGGGTCGCAGTCCGCACTAGGCTGAGCTGGATCTGACCAGGCTGCCGCTGGATCCCGGTAACAGTTATGTCACCGGCGAGCGTAATCTGTTCGGCGAGCAGGATGCCGAGGGGCGTACGGCCGACCGGGATATTGGTGGTTTGGTTGAGCGCGAAATCGCGGAACACCACAAGGCCGTGCCCGGCCACCAGGAGCAGCGGGCTGGGCGGGTCATACTGGAAACGCATGCGGCCCGGCCGCTCCAGCCAGACCGCGCCCTCCGACAGCGCGCCGCTGGGCGCGACCTGCAGAAAGCGCGCCTTTAGCGTGCGTATCCCGTTGAGATAAGATGCAATTCGCGCCAGATCGGCGCGATCCTGCGGAGTGGGCTCGAACGGACCCTGGGCGCGAGCGGCCCCGGCGGCGAGCGGAGACAACAGGGCGAGGAGCAACACAGCGCGGCGACGTAGCATAAGGAGGATTTTGCGCCTTACCGCAAGGGTTGCAAACCGGGCTGTGGCGCCCGGCGGAGACGAGAAGACAGCAATGCCAGTTCCCCTGGCCGCTCCTTGGGCCGCGCTCCCTTGGGCCGCTCCCTTGGGCCGGTCCCGTTGGCCTGGCCCCGAAGGGAGCCGTGGGGTCAGCCGGCCGGCACACCGGTTGTCGTCGAATACTCGAAATGTAGCGCCTGGTCCGGGTGAACGACCGCAAAAGCCGCATGCGCCGCCACTGCCGCCTCGCTGAACCCCTGCAGGATCAGCTTTAGCTTGCCCGGATAGGTCGCCACGTCGCCGATCGCAAAAATGCCTGGAATGTTTGTCCGGCAGGTTGCCGGATCGACCGCCACGTGATGCCGGTCCAGCCCCAGCCCCCAATCCGCGATCGGCCCCAGATCCATCGACAGGCCGAAGAACGGCAGAAGCACGTCGGCAGGAATGCGGCGCGTCTCACCTTGCAGCGTCGCCACTTCCACATCGGCCAGGACACCGTCCGCTCCGTGCAGCGCCTGAAGCTGATAGGGGATCACCATTGCGACCTCCCCTCGCCCGGTAGCGGCATCGAGCAGGGCGGCACTCTCCGGCGCGGCGCGGAACTTAGGCCGGCGATGCACCACCGACACCTGGGCAATATCCTTCAGCGCGAGCGCCCAGTCTACGGCCGAGTCGCCCCCGCCCGCAATCACGACGCGCTTGCCGCGCAGATCTTCCCGCCGGCGCACGTAATATTGGACTGCGCCGGTAGACTCATAAGCTGCCAGCCCCTCGATCGGCGGCCGGTTCGGTCCGAAGGCTCCGGCGCCGGCTGCGACAATCACGGCCTTGGCGCGCACGGTGTCGCCCTGGTCGGTGGTGACGGTGAACCCGCCGGCGGTGCCGGACAATGCCTCCACCCGGCGCCCAAGCAGCCGGGGGGCGTTGAACGGCGCGATCTGCTGCTCCAGCCGCTCGACCAGGTCGCTCGCCAGGATCGCCGGATGGGCCGGGATGTCGTAGATCGGCTTCTCTGGATAAAGCGCGGTGCACTGGCCCCCGACTTCGGTCAGCGCATCTATCAGCACGCTGGAGAGCTTCAGCATGCCAAGCTCGAACACGGCGAACAGCCCGACCGGGCCGGCGCCGACGATAGCCACGTCGGCCTGGATATCCTGTGCCATGCATGGCCCCTAGCCCGGCGGCGATGCAGGATCAAGCCGCACGCTGCGTCAGACTGCTCCCGAGCCCGGTTTGGCTTCGAAAAGGACAACGCCGATGCCTGCCAACACCCCCTCGATCGACCGGCTGATTGCCGGCATTCACGCCGTTGTCGGCGATCCTGGCCTGCTGACCGACCTGTCCGACACGGCCCCCTATGCCGAGGACTGGCGCCGGCTGTACCGCGGGCGCACGCCGGCGGTCGTGCGCCCGTCGCGCACGGAGGATGTCGCACGGGTGGTTCAGCTCTGCGCGGAGGCCGGCGTTCCGATCGTGCCACAGGGCGGCAACACCTCCATGGTCGGGGGCGCGACCCCGGCCGCGGATGGCAGCCAGATCGTGCTCAGCCTCGCGCGCATGAACCGCTTACGCGCGATCGACGCCGTTGACCGAACGCTGACAGTGGAGGCGGGGGTGACGCTGGGGGCAGCGCAGACAGCCGCGGCCGAGGCCGGGTGTCTCCTGCCATTGTCCATGTCGTCCGAGGGCAGCGCACAGATCGGCGGCGTGCTGGCAACGAACGCGGGCGGCAACAATACCGTCCGCTTCGGCAATGCCCGGGATCTCGTGCTTGGGCTGGAGGTGGTCCTGCCGGACGGTTCGGTATGGAACGGACTACGCCGGCTGCGCAAGGACAACACCGGCTATTGCCTGCGCCATCTATTTGTCGGCTCGGAGGGCACGCTCGGCATCATAACCGCCGCAGTGGTGAAGCTTGCACCGCAACAACGCGAGGTCGTGACGGCGTTGTGCGCAGTGTCGTCGCCCGAAGCGGCGCTGGACCTCTTCGCTCGCTTTCAGGCAGACGAACCCGCCTCGCTGCAGGCTCTGGAATACATGTCCGGTCTGGGCGTCGATCTGGTGCTGAAACACATCCCCGGGGTTAAACTGCCGCTGGCCAAGCCCGCTTCCCATTACGTCCTGGTGGAACTTGCCTCGCCCCGTGCCGACACCGTCCTGCGCGCCGGACTGGAAATGGTTCTGGCGGCGGCGTTCGAGGACGGCCTCCTGCAGGATGCCGTCTTCGCCGACAGCGCGGCGAAGCGTGCGGCGCTCTGGCGGCTCCGCGAGGAACATTCAGAGGCGCAGAAGCGCGAGGGCGCTTCGGTTAAAAACGACGTCTCGGTACCGGTCTCCATGGTTCCGGCCTTCATCCGCCTGGCCACGGAAGCCTGCGAGCGGCTGATCCCTGGCATCCGCGCCGTGCCGTTCGGCCATCTCGGCGACGGCAACATCCACTTCAATCTTCAGCAGCCGGAGGGTGGCGACCCCGTTGCGTTCCTTGCCCGGGACCAGCAAATAATGGACACGGTCAACGACGTGGTGCGCGAGTTCGATGGCAGCTTCTCGGCGGAGCACGGTGTGGGCCAGCTCAAGCCCCACATGATGCCCGACTGGCGGGGCGGGGCGGAGCTCGAGGTGATGCGCCGAATCAAAGCCGCCCTTGATCCCGCGGGAATCATGAACCCCGGCAAGGTCTTGCCATAGGCAACGGACTCGTTTCCGTTGCTGGAGGGGGTCGGCAAGGCTCCGCCTCTGGAACGTTCGGGACACGTCCGCTAGCATGACGACAGAACCATCCGGCGGCGCTGCGGGCCGACGGCGTTATGGGAAGGAGCGACGGTGACACAGGCCTGGCTGAACAGGATAGGCACCGCTGTGCCGCCGTATGACATCCACGCCGAGTTTGTCGATTTCGCCCTCTCCGCCATGCCGGATGAGCGTAGCCTCGCCCTGTTCAACCGCATGGCCGGGCTGGCCGACATTGAGCACCGATTTGCTATCTTCGAGGCGGCCCCCGCGCCACGGGAGATCACCCTCGACATGGGCGGCTTCTACCGCCGCGGCGCCTTCCCCTCCACCGCCGACCGGATGGCGCGATACGAGCCCGAGGCGCTGGCGCTGGCTATGCGAGCCATCGAGGCACTTGACATCGAGCAGGAGCGGAATGCGATCACCCACGTGATCGTCGCGAGTTGCACCGGTTTCACGGCGCCGGGGCTGGATTTTCAGATCATGCGGGCGGCGGGGCTGAGAAGCTCGGTCGAACGCACCATCGTAGGCTTCATGGGCTGTTTCGCTGCCGTCAACGCCCTGAAGCTGGCCCGCCACATCGTTCGGTCCGAGCCGCACGCCAAGGTCATGGTTGTCAACCTGGAGTTGTGCAGCCTGCATCTCCAGGAGAATTTCCAGGACTTGCCAAAAATGCTGAGCTTTCTGTTGTTCGCCGACGGGGGCGCGGCAGCGCTCGTTTCGGCGGAGCCCGTTGGCCTGGCGCTCGACCGCTTTCAGGCTGTGGTGTTGCCGGACACGAGCGAAATGATCACCTGGCACATCCGTGACCAGGGCTTCGACATGTACCTGTCAGGTCAGGTACCCGGCCGCATCCGCCGCTTCCTGAAGGCGCACGGCGCCGCGCTGCTGGGCAACCACGGGCCACGCGACGTCCCACTTTGGGCGGTGCATGCGGGTGGCCGCACGATCCTGGACGCAGTCCAGGAGGGACTCGATCTGGCGCCCGATGCGCTGCGTCACTCGCGTAACGTGCTACGCAGCTTCGGCAACATGTCCTCCGCCACGCTGATGTTCGTGCTGGACCGGGTCTTGCGGGACTCGGCGAGTGGTGATGGGCTCGCAATGGCGTTCGGCCCCGGACTCAGCGTTGAAAGCTTCGCCTTCCGCCGGCCGTGACCGCCGCGACCAAGGGAGTACAGACAGGCCATGGATTTCTCCCAGCGCAGCACCGAACCGGAACTGATGGACACGCAGTGCGCGGACTACCAGGACTATGCGCGCTGCCTTGCGGACCTGGAGCAGGTCAACAAGATCACGCTGACGCACCGGCCCGTGCTGGCATGGCTGGCGGAGCAGACCAAGGGGCTGACCTCGTTTTCCCTGCTCGATGTGGCCTGCGGGCACGGCGACCTGCTGCGCCGCATCGACGCTTTCGCGCGTCGCCGCGGCCTGGCCGCGCGGCTTGAGGGAATCGACCTCAACCCCTGGAGCACCGAAGCGGCCCGGGCCGCGACGCCAGATTCGGACATCATCTTCCGCACCGGCAACGTCTTCGACTTCGAGCCCGAACAGCGCTTCGATTTCATCGTCAGCTCGCAGTTCCTCCATCATCTGACGGACGAGGACGTGACCCGCTTCATCCTTTGGCAGGAGGCGCATGCCGATCGCGGCTGGTTCATCGCCGACCTGCACCGGCATTGGTTTCCGTATTACGGGTTCGGTGTTCTGGCCACGGCGGCGCGCTGGCACCGGCTGATCCGCTACGATGGCCGCGTCTCGATCGCCCGCGCATTCAAAGCCGACGAGTTGCGCCACCAGCTAGAGGCGGCGGGCGTCCAGGCCAACGTCGCGTGGCACATGCCTTTCCGCCTATGCGTCTCGCGGACGCGCGTGCAGGAATAGGCGCGTGGAGCTGCCTGCGCCCCTGATCGTTGGCGGCGGCCCGGCAGGCTCGGCCGCGGCGATCCAACTGGCACGCGGCGGCTGCCGGCCGACCCTGATCGAACGCCAGCCCGGTCCGGTTGACAAAGTTTGCGGCGATTTCCTGAGCGCCGAGGCAATCACCATCATCACGGCGCTGGGCGTGGACCTCGCCGCACTTGATCCGGCGCCGATTCGGGCGCTGAGGCTCGTCCATGGCGGGGGGGCGGCGGAGACACGGCTGCCGTTCCCCGCAATGGCCGTGTCGCGGCGCGTGCTGGACGAGGCGTTGCTGACCCGCGCCGCGGCGGAAGGCGCCGTCGTCCATCGCGGTCATGCGGTGCGGCGGGTCGAGGTTGACGAGCTGCGCGTCGACGCAGGCGCTTTGGGCACGTTCCGACCGCCCGCCATATTCCTCGCCACCGGCAAGCATGATTTGCGCGGTCTGGCCCGCCCTGGGCGCACCGGCGGACCGATCGGCCTCAAGAACTACTTTGTCCTGGCGCCGGCACAGCACGCCGCGCTCGCCGGGCACGTGGAATTGGTGATGTTTCCCGGCGGCTATGCCGGACTCCAGCCGGTCGAAGCCGGACGGGCAACGTTGTGCCTGATCGTCTCGGCAAGGCGGTGGGAGCATGTCGGCCAACGCTGGGACTCGTTGCTGGACGCGCTGACCGCCAGGTCTCCGCATCTGGCTGGCAGACTCGCGGGCGCCATACCGTTGCTTGAACGCCCGCTGGCGGTGGCCGGCGTACCTTACGGCTACCTGCATCCCCCGGCCGCGCAGACGGGGCTTTATCGCCTCGGCGATCAGGCGTCCGTGATCCCGTCGCTAACCGGTGACGGTGTGTCGATCGCGCTGGCGAGCGGGGCGCTGGCAGCGGAGACCTGGCTGAAAGCGGGTGACGCCGCGCTGTATCATCGGCGCTTATACGACCGGCTCCGCGGCCAGATGCGCCTGGCTGTGCTGATTCACCGTGCCGCCTTGGGCTCCGCTCAGCCTCTGCTACTGGCCGCGGGCCGCGCCGCTCCTGCCCTGATGCGGCTGGCCGCCACGCGAACCCGGCTGCGACGGGAGATGATCACAATCGGGGCAATCTGAGCAAAAACCTTAAAGATTCTATCTGGATTTGCCATATCCGGCCGGCTTGGGGGGAAAAAAACGATGACTCTAAAAGAGAAGGCCGCATGGCTTGCCGTGACTCTCCTGGGGACGGTTGCTCTTGGAGTCATAGCGCTCACGCGGGGCGAGTCAGTCGATGCCGCGTGGCTCGTCATCGCTTCTCTCTGCGTCTATGCCATCGCCTATCGGTTCTACTCGCGGTTCATCGCAAATCGGGTGCTTGGGATAGACCCGCGCCGTCCCACCCCGGCAGTCCGGCACAACGATGGCCTCGATTATGTGCCAACCAACAAGTACGTGCTGTATGGGCACCATTTCGCGGCGATTGCGGGGGCGGGACCGCTTGTTGGCCCGGTGCTTGCGGCCCAGATGGGTTACTTGCCCGGCACGCTGTGGATATTGGCGGGTGCGGTCTTCGCCGGCGGCGTCCAGGATTTCACCATCCTGTTTCTCTCCGTCAGGCGTGATGGCCGATCGCTTGGCGACATGATCCGTTCCGAGATGGGACCGTTCGCCGGTGCCGTTGCGCTGGTCGGTGTGTCGCTGATCATGGTCATCCTGCTGGCTGTCCTGGGGCTTGTCGTCGTCAAGGCCCTGGCGGGCAGTCCGTGGGGCACCTTCACGGTCATCAGCACCATGCCGATCGCGCTGCTGATGGGCGTCTACAGCCGGTTCATCCGGGTTGGCCGCATCGCCGAAATGTCCGCGATCGGTGTCGTCTTGCTTCTGGCGGCGCTGTTTTATGGCAAGATCGTATCACAGAGCCCGGCGCTGGCGCCGTTCTTCACATTTTCCGGGGAAACGCTCGCGCTTGCCCTGATCGGCTACGGTTTCGTCGCCTCGGTTCTGCCGGTTTGGCTGCTGCTGGCGCCGCGCGACTACCTCTCGACCTTCCTGAAGGTCGGCACCATGTCCCTGCTGGCGGTGTCGATTGTCATCGTTCGGCCCTACCTGCAGATGCCTCCGGTGACCCAGTTCATCGACGGGACAGGCCCTGTGTTCTCCGGCAACCTGTTTCCCTTCCTGTTCATCACGATCGCCTGCGGGGCTGTGTCAGGTTTTCATGCCCTGATCGCCTCGGGCACAACGCCGAAAATGCTAGAGAGCGAAGGTCAGGCGCGCTTCATCGGGTACGGCGGCATGCTGACCGAGTCGTTCGTCGCCATCATGGCGATGATCGGCGCCTCTGTTATCCACCCCGGCATCTATTTCGCGATGAACAGTCCCGCCGGGCTGATCGGAACCGATCCGGCGCAGGCGGCCCAGGTCATTTCCGGCTGGGGCTTTCTGCTCACGCCCGACATGCTGACGCAGATCGCCAAGGATGTGGGCGAGACGACCGTGATGTCTCGTACCGGAGGAGCGCCGACGCTGGCCGTTGGCATGGCGCAGATCCTGTCCGGGGCGCTCGGCGGCACGGCCCTGATGGGCATTTGGTATCACTTCGCTATCCTGTTCGAGGCCCTGTTCATTCTGACAACCGTTGACGCCGGAACGCGGGTGCTCCGTTTCATGCTCCAGGACATGGTCGGCACCATTGTGCCGGCCTTCCGCCGAACCGATTCGTGGGCCAACACGCTGGCAGGTTCGGCGCTGGCGGTAGCGGCCTGGGGCTGGTTCCTCTACCAGGGCGTGATCGATCCGCTTGGCGGTATCAATCAGCTTTGGCCGCTGTTCGGCATTTCCAACCAGATGCTGGCCGGCGTCGCGCTGACCCTCTGCACCGTGGTGCTGTTCAAGATGAAGCGGCAGCGCTATGCCTGGGTGACAATCGCGCCCACGGTGTGGCTGGTCGTATGCACGCTGACGGCGGGGGTGCAAAAGCTGTTTGATGCCCGGCCAAGCGTTGGGTTCCTCAGCCACGCCGCCGTCTTCGGCGATGCTCTGGCGGGCGGCAAGATCCTCGCACCAGCGAAAACCCTGGCCGAGATGAGCCGCGTGGTGACCAACGACTATGTGAACGCCGCGTTGGCGGCAGCATTCGTCGCGCTGGTCCTGGTGATGGTCGCTTTTGGACTGGTCGGCATCCGCAGGGCGCTTGTCAACCCACGCTCGACAGCGATGGAGGCGGATGCCCTCGGCGCCATGGCCGGAGATGACTGACACGAATCAGCGCGAAGACGAGCGTTCATTGACGCGTCCCGGCGGCGGCGATGCAGCGCAGCCGCCAGGAGGTCGGCTGCCTGCGCTTGCCCAGGCTCGCCTCGTCTGTGACGCAGTGGCGCGGACCGCCCGCTTGATGGTCGGAGTCCCGGATTACGATTCCTATGTGGCACATCGGGAACGCACTCATCCGGGGGAACCCGTGATGAGCTACGAAGATTTCTTTCGAAATCGCCAGCAAGCCCGCTATGCCTTTGAAAAGGGACGGTTTCGCGGCTGTTGCTGACCACTGTACAGCGTGATGATTGCCCTGGAGCGGCCGGCGCTGGGCGGCTGCGGGCGGACAAACCGGCGAATCCGTTGCTGACCAGGATCGACCGCTATCCGGGCCGTTTGGACGGGCCAGCCGGGAAGGGCGTTGCATCCGCGCCGAAGCTGCCGCAGAAAACGTCTGCCAGCCTTGCCGCGGCCGCTCCCGCGCCGCCGCGGCGCGACAGGAGAGTCTTTCCGGCCCATGCGATCCGGCCCGCTGATCACCCGCCTCGACCGTTACATCTTCCGCCAGCTCCTGACCGCGCTGCTCGCGGTCAGTGGCGGCCTGACGGCGCTGATCTGGCTCACGCAGTCGCTGCGCTTTGTCGAGCTGGTGGTGAACCACGGCCTGTCCATGGGCGTGTTCCTGCGGCTCACCGGCCTCCTGATCCCAAGCTTCGTTGCGGTGATCCTGCCGATCACGACATTCGTGGTGATCCAGTTCGTCTATCAGCGCCTGGCCGGGGACCGGGAGCTGACGGTGATGCGTGCGGCCGGCCTGTCGCCGTTCGCACTCGCCCGTCCGGCGTTGGCGGTCGCATCGCTCGCTGTCGCCGCCGGCTTTGCGCTCACGCTCTGGCTCGTGCCGGTCAGCCTGGCGGCGTTCCGCGACTTCCAGTGGGAGATCCGCAACCGCGTGGCCGCCTTCATGCTGCAGGAGGGCGTGTTCACCCAGGTCTCCGAGAAGCTCACCGTGTACGTCCGCTCGCGCGACCCCGACGGGACGTTGCGGGGCATCGTTGTCGACGATGGGCGCGACCAGAATGCGCACGCGACGATCCTGGCGGAGCGCGGCCGCCTGCTGGAAGGGCCGAGCGGGCCACGGGTGCTGTTGCTGAACGGCAGCCGGCAGGAGATCGACCGGCAGACCGGGCGGCTGGACATGCTGACGTTCCGGCAGAACGAGATCGACCTCGCCGACAGCCAGAATGGCGAGCACCAGCGTGTGCTCGACATGTCGGAGGTCTCGCTCGGCGAGCTTCTCAGCCCCCATCCGACTAACGCGCTGGACATACCAAAATGGATCGCCGAGGGGCATAAGCGAATGACAAGCCCGCTCACAGCGCTATCCTTTGGCTCGGTCGCCCTGCTCTCCGTGCTGACGGGCACGTTCCGTCGCCACGGCGGCTTCGTCCGGCCACTGGTCGCCGTGCTCAGCGTGGTCGTTCTGCTTGCGCTGCAGCTCGCGTTCGGAAATCTGGCGGCACGCGACAACGCCTTGCTGCCGCTGGTCTGGATTCAGGCCATCGTTCCTGGCCTGGTCTGCTTATGGCTTCTGCTCGGCCCGCAGCTCCTGCAGCAGCGGCCTCGCCCGGCCGGCGGGGCAGCCTGACCGAATGACTGCCCCCATCACGCTGTCGCTCTATATCGCCCGGGTGTTCACAACCGCGGTGACCGGAATGTTGCTCGCGCTGGCGGGGCTGGTCTCCCTGTTCGACTTCATCGAACTGTTACGCCGGTCTGCAAGTAAGCCGGATGCGACCTTTGCTCTGGTATCGCAAATCGCAGCGCTGCGCCTGCCATACATCTCGATGCAAATCCTGCCGTTCGCCGTTCTTCTGGGCGGGATCTTGTGCTTCTGGCGGCTGACCCGCTCCTCGGAGCTGATCGTCGCGCGCGCGGCCGGGATTTCGGCGTGGGAATTTTTGGCCGCCCCCACGTTCTGCGCTTTTCTTTTCGGCGTTCTGGCCACCGGCGCTGTAAGCCCCTTGTCCTCGGCGATGTATGCCCGCGCTGAAGCGCTCGACAACGCTTATCTGCGCACCGGCGGCGGGCCACTTGCGCTGGCAGGCGGGCAGCTTTGGCTGCGCCAGTCCGATCGCGGCATTACACCCCAAGGCGTATCGATCATCCACGCCCGCGGGGTCCAGGTCCAGGGCAAGCGGCTGAACGCCACCGAGGTCAGCGTTTTTCGGCTCGACGGGGGCGACAGGCTGCTCGAGCGGATCGAGGCGAGCGCCGCGACCCTCGGTTCGGGCGTCTGGCAGTTGCAAAACGCACGGCTGATTCGTCCTGATGAACTTCCTGCGCCGGCGCAGCCGATGACCCTGCCCACCGACCTGACCGTCGCGCGCGTGCAGGAGAGCTTTGCCTCGCCTGATACGCTGTCGGTCTGGGCCCTCCCCGACTTCATCCAACTGCTGGATCGGTCCGGCTTTTCCTCGATCCGCCACCGGCTGCACTTTCAGGCTCTGCTGGCGTTGCCACTGCTTTGCTCCACCATGGCGCTGGTTTCAGCGGGTTTCTCCATGCGACCGGCCCGGCGCGGCGGCGTGGCGCGCATGATCGGCAGCGGCGTTGCTGCCGGCTTCGCGCTGTTCGTCATCTCGAAGATTGCCGAGGAATTCGGCCAGTCGGGCGCCCTGCCGGTGGCAATGGCCGCCTGGGTGCCGGCCGCCGCTGGCCTGATGATGGCGTTGGCCCTGCTCCTGCACGTTGAAGACGGTTGAGCATGGCGCGGGTGCCTCGTATCGCATTGTCGCTGGTCGCGGCGCTTCTGCTGCCGGCCGGCGCGCGCGCCCAGCTCAGCCAGCTCACGTCGATCGGCGGCACGAAGGGGCCGGCCAGCAACCAGCCGGTCACCTTCACCGCCGATTCCCTTGAGTATGACCGGGAGCATGCGCTGGTCATCGCCCGGGGCCATGTGGAGGCCTGGCAAAACAACCAGGTGCTGCGGGCCGACCAGATCACGTTCGACCGCAATACCGGAGTCGCAGCAGCCAAGGGCAACGTCGTTCTCCTGACCCCGGACGGCCAGGTCATGTTCGCCGACTACGCGGAGCTTGCCCAGGGGATGAAGGAGGGCGTTCTAACCGACATGCGCGCCATCCTTGCCGAGAACGGCCGGCTTGCGGCCAACGGAGCGCGGCGTACCGGGGGCGAAATCAACGAACTTTCCCGAGTCGTCTACTCGACCTGCAATCTTTGCGCCAAACATCCTGAGTCACCGCCGCTTTGGCAGCTTCGCGCTCGTACGGCAGTGCAGGACGGCGAGCACAAGAAGATCGAATATTGGGACGCCGTCATGGAGATGTACGGAGTCCCCGTGGCTTTCATCCCGTATTTCTGGCACGTTGACCCGTCCGTCAAGCGAGCATCCGGCCTGCTGATCCCTTCGATGGGCGTATCGTCCCATATTGGTGCATTCGCCAGGCAGCCGTATTATTGGGTGATCGACGACCAGTCGGATGCAACGATTACACCGATGATGACATCCCGCGGCGGCCCGAACCTTGAATTCGACTATCGTCATCGGTTCAACAACGGGTATCTGACACTGAATACCTCCGCCGGCTATGAATATGATTCCCTCCAGGGAACGATATTCACCAAGGGGCAGTTCAACGTGAACGACACCTGGCGCTGGGGCTTTGACCTGGAGCGGGCTTCGTCGTCGAACTACGTTCGGGATTTCAATTTTGGCTCTTTGCTGGAGCCCACCTATACGATCCTGACCAGCCAGATCTACGCTGAAGGCTTCGGTGAAGGGGCATACTCGCGGATCGATACGCGGTTTTACCAGGGCCTGACGAGCACCGTCGTGGACAGCAAGCTACCCGTCGTGCTGCCTCGCTACACCTATAGCTACTTCAGCGAGCCGGATGGATGGGGCGGCCGTCTGTCGCTCGACACCGGCGCGTTCAATGTCATGCGCACAGACGGCACAAGCACGCGCCGCGCCAGCCTGACGATGAACTACGCCGTGCCATTCACTGGTCCGGTGGGCGATCTGTGGAAAGTGCAACTTCACGGCGATGCCGCCGCCTATAATGCCGGTGACTTTAATAACCAGCCGAACTGGGGCACGACCAATTCCATCAGCACGGCGCGCGGTCTGCCGCAGGCCGCCGTGATGGTGCGCTGGCCGTTTATGCGTGATTCGGGTGCCTGGGGTACGCAGATCATTGAACCTATCGCACAGATTATTGTCGCGCCACAGAGCGGCAACAGCCAGTACAATAAATATCCCAACGAAGACAGTCTCGATCTGGAGTTCACCGACCAGAATCTGTTCTCGTTCAACCGGTTTCCAGGGATCGACCGGCTGGAAGGCGGGCAACGCCTGAACGCTGGGCTGCACGGCGCCTGGTACCTAGGAGGGACCGCCTTCGACGGTCTGATCGGCCAGTCCTACCAGCCAGGAAAGAACAACCTGTTTCCCGAAGCCACCGGTCTGCACGACCAAGTGTCCGACGTCGTCGCGCGCACCACGTTCACGCCGACCAATTGGCTCGACCTGACGTACCGCACGCGGCTCGATCATCGCAACCTGGCCGTGCAGTTTGCCGACGCCACAGCCAGCGTGAGCGGACCTCATTTCAGCGTGAGCGGCGGTTACCTTTATACCGTCAACAACCCTTACACGTACTACGATCAGCCGCCGACTTCGCCGGCCCCTCCGCCAGCGGGAAACGCCTTCTACACCCCACGCAACGAAGTGACGCTGGGCGGGCAGACAAACTGGGGCCATTACCGGTTCGCTGCGTATGGGCGCCGAGATTTGCAGCTAAATCAAATGGTTTCGCTGGGAGCCGACGCCATCTATGAAGACGAGTGTTTCATCGTGGACCTGAAGTACAACCGCCGCTATACGAGCTTCAATGGAGATTCCGGATCGCAGAGCGTGATGATCCAACTTACGTTCAAGACCGTCGGGGCATTCGGCTTCCGCGCACATTGATGTCTGGACACAAGCCCATGTCGACCTTCCGCCCCACCCCGCGCCTTGTCGCGGGGGCCTTGTTGTTCGTAACGGCCTCGCTTCCAGTCGCAGGGATGGCCGCGGCACCTGCCAAGCCGTCGCCGCCAGTGGACAATACCGCAACGCGGATCGTCGCGACCGTCAACGGCGACGTGATCAGCAACGACGATGTTGAAAGCCGAACGCGTCTGTTCGCTCTTTCCACCGGTCTGCCGATGTCACAGGACGTGCTGAACCGACTGAAGCCGCAGATCACCCGCCAGCTTGTCGACGAGCGCCTCCGCATGCAGGAACTTCAGCGGCGCAAGATCGTCGTCGCTGACAAGCAAATCGCAACCGCAATTCGGGAAGTCGAAGAGCGAAACCGCATGCCGGAAGGCGCCCTGCGCGCCAAGCTCATCGCCGACGGGGTCAGTCTTCGGACGCTGATCGACCAGATTCGCGCCCAGCTCGGGTGGATGCTCGTGCTGCGCGAGCAACTCGGCGAAAAAACTCAGATTACCGAGGCCGAAATCTCCGAGCAGGAGCGCCTGCTGGCCGCGGAGACCGGCAAACCGGAGTATCGTGTCGGCGAGATTTTCATCGCAGTGGACGACCCCGCCAACACAGCCGACGCCCAGCACTTTGCGGAGACCGTGATCAGCGAGTTGCGCGCGGGCGCGTCGTTCCCCGTCGTTGCGGCGCAGTTCAGCCAGAACCAGACCGCATTGGAAGGCGGCGAGTTGGGCTGGGTGCAGCCAAACCAACTCGATCCGGAGGTGGCGCGCATCGTCGGCCAAATGCCGGTCGGCGCCATCAGCAACCCGGTCAAGGTACCAGGCGGATTTTCCATCGTCATGCTGAAGGCAAAGCGGGAGATCGGCCGGGACATCGGCACGCTGGTGACGCTTCGGCAAACATTCCTGCCGTTCACCAGTCCGCTGAACGCCCAGGCGCCGACCGAGCAGCAGAAACAGACGCTGGAAAAGGCACGCCAGATCAGTGCCAGCGTGCATAGCTGCGAGCAGATGGAGGCTGCATCCAAGGCAGCCAATTCTCCGCGGCCGCCAGACCCGGGTGAGGTGCGGCTGGAAAGCGTGAACCCGCCAGCTTTCCGACAGCTCCTGGCAAGTTTGCCTCCGGACCGCGCCACGCAACCGCTGGTTGCCGGCGATGGGATCGCGGTGCTGATCGTCTGCTCGCGCGAGCAAAAAAACCTCGCGGAGATGAACAAGCAGGGAATCCAGAACCGGCTCCTCGCCGAACGGGTGGAGCTTTTGTCTCGCCAGTTGCAGCGAACCCTCCGCCGCCAGGCGGCAATCGATATCCGCGGCGCCAACGGGGCATGACCCGGGCAAAACGACGCATAGTGCTGGACAGCCCAGCCCGGCCCGCATGAGCCCACCGCCGTTGCGGGAGATCATCGCACGGCATGGGTTGGACGCCAGGAAGTCGCTCGGGCAGCATTTTCTGCTGGACGGCAACCTGTGCGCGCGCATCGTGCGATCCGCCGGCCCGTTGGCTGGACGGCACGTGGTGGAGGTGGGGCCCGGTCCCGGCGGGCTGACGCGGGCGCTTCTTGCCTCCGAGGCGGCGAGCATCACGGCCGTGGAAATCGATCCGCGTGCGGTCTCCGCGGTCCAGGAGCTTGCGGATGGAACGAGCGGGCGACTGACGGTGGTCGCGGCGGATGCGCTTTTCACGGACATCCTGACACTGGCAGCCCCGCCGCGGGTGATCGTCGCGAACCTCCCCTACAACATCGCAACGCCGCTTCTTGTAGCGTGGCTGCGCCAGGCCGGCGCGATCGAGCGACTGACGCTGATGTTCCAGCAGGAGGTCGCGGATAGGATTTGTGCGGCGCCCGGCACCTCCACCTACGGACGGTTGTCAGTGCTGGCTCAGTGGATCTGCCGGACCGAGTTGTTGCTGCGGATTCCACCCGCGGCGTTCGTACCGCCGCCGAAGGTCTGGTCGGCGGTGGTCGGGCTGGCACCTCACGCGGAGCAGCCGTCCCCGGCGCTGTTCGCGGGCATGGAGCGGCTGACGGCCGCGGCGTTCGGACAGCGCCGGAAAATGTTGCGCGGCTCGTTGAAGGCGCTCGGCGGCGAGGCGCTGCTGGCGGCAGCAGGCATCGCACCGGACCGCCGGGCAGAGACGCTGACGGTGCCCGAGTTCGAAGCGCTCCTCGCTGCGAGCAACGGCCGCGTGATCGACGCAATCCGTCCGGTCGCTCCCTGACCGCTGAGGCCAGGCGTACCGGGGCTTGCATCGCGCCGCCCACGTTGCCCTGATATCCCGCGAACCAGGAGAGTCGCATGCCGCAAGGAACCTGGCAGTTCTGGATTGATCGCGGGGGCACATTCACCGACATCGTCGCTCGGCACCCCGACGGCCGGCTGTCCACCCACAAGCTGCTGAGCGAGAACCCCGGCCGCTATCGCGACGCCGCCATCGCCGGCATCAGGTCGGTGCTCGACCTCCCGCCGGACGCGCCCATCCCACCCGGCACCATCGAATCCGTGAAGATGGGCACCACGGTCGCCACCAACGCGCTGCTGGAGCGCAAGGGTGAACGCACCCTGCTGATCGTCAACCGCGGTTTCGCCGACGCGCTGCGCATCGGAAACCAGGCGCGGCCTGGCCTGTTCGACCTCAAGATCACGCTGCCGTCGATGCTGTACGAATCGGTCGTCGAGGTCGCCGGCCGCATCGGCGTGGACGGCGAGGAGATCGAGCCGCTCGACGAGCACGCCGCCACGATCGCCTTCCGCGAGGCGCTCGACAGCGGGATGACCGCCTGTGCCATCGTGCTGATTCACGCCTGGAAATACCCGGACCACGAACGCCGTCTGGCGGAGCTGGCGCGCGCGGCAGGCTTCGCCCAAATTTCCGCCAGCCACGCGGTCAGCCCGCTGCTGCGGCTGATCCCGCGCGGCGACACCACGGTGGTGGACGCCTATCTCTCGCCCATCCTGCGCCGCTACGTGGACCAGGTTGCCGCCGAGCTGCAGGGCGTGCGGCTCTATATCATGCAGTCGAATGGCGGGCTGGCGGAGGCGACGAACGTCCAGGGCAAGGACGCGATCCTGTCTGGCCCCGCGGGCGGCATCGTCGGCGCCGCCCGCACCGCGGCGATGGCCGGTCTCGACCGGATCATTTCGTTCGACATGGGGGGCACCTCGACCGACGTCGCACTCTATGACACCACCTTCGAGCGCACCTTTGAGACCCAAGTGGCCGGCGTGCGCATACGGGCGCCGATGATGGCGATCAACACGGTGGCGGCGGGCGGCGGCTCCCTCCTGCAGTTCGACGGTGCGCGAATGCGCGTCGGACCCGACAGCGCCGGGGCCGATCCGGGTCCCGCCTGTTATCGCCGTGGCGGCCCGCTCTGTGTGACCGACGCCAATGTCTGCGTCGGCAAGATCCAGCCGCGGCACTTCCCAGCGATCTTCGGGCGGAACGGCGACCTGCCGCTTGATGCCGATATCGTGAAGGAAAAATTCGCCGCGCTGGCCGAGGAGATCAGCCAGGCGACCGGCGAGCGGCGCACGGCGCAGCAGGTGGCGGATGGGTTCCTGCGCGTTGCCGTCGCCAATATGGCGAACGCGATCAAGCAGGTCTCGGTGCAGAAGGGCCACGAAGCGGGGCGCTTCGCGCTGAATTGCTTCGGCGGCGCGGGTGGCCAGCACGCCTGCCAGGTCGCGGATGCGCTGGGGATGGAGACCGTGTTCATCCACCCGTACGCCGGCGTACTGTCAGCCTATGGCATGGGCCTCGCCGACCAGACGGCGATGCGCGAGCAGGCGGTGGAAATCCGGTTCGAGCCTCACGCGATGCCGGAACTGACGGAGGTCGCCGACCGGCTGGCGTCCGCGGCGCTGGCGGCGCTGGCGGCGCAGGGGGCCGATCCAGCGCGCGTCACGGTGCGACGCAGCCTGCACCTCCGCTACGCCGGGACCGAGGCGGCGCTGATCATCGCGTTGCGCGACCCGGACGCAATCGTGACCGACTTCACGTCCGCACACCGCGCCCGCTTCGGCTTCGCGACCCCGGAGCGCCCGCTGGTGGTCGAGGCTGTGACGGTGGAAGCCATGTCCCCGGGCGAAGCGATCGAGGAGCGGACGCTTCGGCCACGCGCCAGCGGGGAACCGACGCCGATCGATATCGTGCCCATATTCTGTGGCGAGACCGAGCATGAATCCCCGGTCTTCGAGCGCGAAGGCCTGCTCGCCGGGGATCATGTCACCGGACCCGCGCTGATCCGCGAGGCCAACGCCACGACGGTCGTCGATCCTGGCTGGACCGCCGAGGTCACCGCCCGCAACCATATGATGCTGCGCCGTACCGCGCCGTTGAGAACGCGCATGCCTGCCGGCAGCGACCGGCCGGACCCGGTGCTGCTTGAGCTGTTCAACAACCTTTTCATGAACGTCGCCGAGCAAACCGGCGCGGTGCTGCAGAACACCGCAATGAGCGTCAACATCAAGGAGCGGCTGGATTTTTCCTGCGCCATTTTCGACGAAGATGGCGGGCTGGTCGCCAACGCGCCGCACGTGCCGGTGCATCTCGGCGCCATGGGCGAGAGCGTGCGCACGGTGCTGCGCAATCGCCGCGGCACGCTGCGGCCTGGCGATGTGGTCGCGCTGAATAATCCGTTCAACGGCGGCACGCACCTGCCCGACATCACGGTGATCACGCCGGTGTTCGACGATGCCGGACGCGACATTCTGTTCTTCGTCGGCAATCGCGGGCACCACGCCGATATCGGCGGCACCACGCCCGGCTCCACGCCGCCAAACTCGCGCACGCTGGAGGAGGAAGGCGTGGTGATCGACGACTTCCTGCTGATCGATGCCGGGCATTTCCGAGAGCCGGAGTTCCGCGCGCTGCTCGCCGGCGCGAGATACCCGGCACGCAGTCCGGACGTAAATGTAGCCGACATCAAGGCGCAGGCCGCGGCAAACGAAAAAGGCGTCCAGGAGCTGAAGCGCGTGGTAACGCTATACGGCTGGGACACAGTGCGGGCTTACATGCGTCACGTGATGGACAACGCCGAGGCGAGCGTCCGCCGCGTGATCGCCCGCCTTGGCAACGGTGCTTTTTCCTACACGATGGACGATGGCGCGCCGCTGTGCGTCGCCGTCAGCGTCGATCGCAAGGCACGCACCGCGGTGATCGATTTCACTGGCACCGGACCAGAGCGCCATGACAGCAACTTCAACGCCCCGCCGGCTGTCACCCGCGCCGTCGTGCTGTATGTCTTCCGCTGCCTGGTGGGCGACGATGTGCCCCTGAACGAAGGATGCCTGAAACCGCTGAAGCTCGTCATTCCGCCCCACAGCTTCCTGTCGCCCGAGCGTGGCGCAGCGGTGGTCGCGGGAAACACCGAAGTCTCGCAGGCGGCGTGCAACGCGCTGTTCGGTGCGCTCGGCGCCATGGCCTGCTCGCAGGCGACGATGAACAACTTTCTGTTCGGCGATGCACATCGTCAGTACTACGAAACCATTTGCGGCGGCACCGGAGCCGGATCCGGATTCGACGGTACGTCGGCCGTGCAGACGCACATGACCAACACGCGCATGACCGATCCCGAAGTGCTGGAGCTGCGCTATCCGGTGCGGCTGGAACGCTTCGCCATCCGCCGCGGCTCCGGCGGCGCCGGACGCTGGCGCGGCGGGGACGGCGCGATTCGGCGGATTCGCTTCCTGGAGCCGATGACCGCCGTTATCGTTTCATCCCGCCGCACGGTGGCGCCGTTCGGACTGGACGGTGCCGAAGATGGCGAGGTCGGGCGTCAGTGGGTGGAGCGCGCCGGCGGCACTCACGACATCCTGTCCGGGACCGACAGTGCGGAACTGGCGGCCGGCGAGGTTTTCGTTATCGAGACCCCCGGCGGCGGCGGCTTCGGCGAGTCGGGCTGATCCCGCCGCCTGCCGAGGAATTCTTCATCCCCGCGGCCAGTACAGCTCGCCGCCCAGTCCATGGCTCGTGCGGTCACCATCCGCGTCGGTGGCGCCGCGGTCCGGCGCCGTCGCCGGCGACACAGGATAGCGGATCTGGCGGGTGGCAACATCGTTGGACGTGATCGCGACACCGACTGCCAGGACGGCAGTCGTCGCGACAGCCAGCAGGATCTTTGTCATGACTGCGGTCCGAAACGTGGTGGTTTGTCAGGCCTCGAGCACCTCCCTGGCGTCCGCGTAGTCCTGCACAGCGTTGCTGGCGACGGCAACGACGAAGCCCGGTGGGTTGGTCGTTTGGCGGGGCATCAGTGCCGATCCAGTGAGCACGAAGGCCAATGTTGCAGCCATCCAATGTAGTTTCATCAGGTGCCCCCCTGGCTAAAATGCCTGGCTTGAACAATCGCACCAGAGCAGTCCGGGCACCCCTATTGGTATGAAGTGCTTCGCACCCGACGCCAGTTGCGACGGTCGCAGGGCAAAGCGGACGGGGGAAGGATGCAGCCAAGCCGACCTGGCGTTTGCGTCTGGACAGCTTCGGTCCGGCGCGCAACGCTGCCGCGCATCGTTGGTCTTGCCCGGAGGCTCCATGCTGTTCGACCTGGCCACCATCTCGGCCGAGAACGCCTACAAGCTGCTGGTCTCGACCGTTGTGCCGCGGCCGATCGCCTGGATTACGACGCGCGACGTGGACGGCACGCTGAACGCGGCGCCGTTCTCGTTCTTCAACGCGGTTTCAGGCGACCCGCCGGTGGTGTGCATCGGCATCGGCGACCGCGCTCCGGGTTACGCGAAGGATACCGGTGGCAACATCCGCCGCACCGACCAGTTCGTGGTCAACCTGGTAAGTTATCCGCTCGCCAGGCAGATGAATATCACCGCGATCGACTTTCCCAAGGGTGTCGATGAGCTGGCGCAAGCCGGGCTGACCGGCGTACCCTCGATCAGAGTCAGGCCGCCGCGAATCGCCGAGGCACCGGTGTCGATGGAGTGCGAGCGCCTGGTGATCGTCGAGGTCGGCATCGCCCGCACCGTGATCCTGGGTCGCGTCTTGGCTGTACACATCAAGGACGAGTATGTGCTTGACGCCGAGCGGTGCTACATCGATTCACCAAAGCTGGATCTGATCGGCCGCATGCACGGCCAAGGCTGGTACGCACGCACCACCGACCTGTTCGATCTGCCGCGCATTATGCTCGATGAGTGGGACAAGCGGCAGAAGGACGGGCCGTGACCTCGCACGACGCATCGTGAGGAGTGCAGGGCGGATAAGCCCTTGCGCCATCCGCCGTTGCCGCCCGCCGCACTGCAAGGTGGATGGTGCTGCGGCGGCTATCACGTCATTTGCCACCCCCAGACCGGCATATCCTGTCTTGCGCGCGCGGCCACCCCGCGTGTCAGCCCCCGTCGCCGCCCAACAAACCCCCACGCGGCGTCGCGGCGTGCTCTTTCAGCACCGCGTCGGTCGTCGGATCAAGCTCCTTCAGCAGCACGTCGTATCCCCAAAGATCGGCCAGATGCTGCAGCACGTGCCGAGCGTCCCGCTCGTCCAGCGTGATCCGGTTCAGTGCGCGGTGGTGCAGGATCAGCTTGCGGTCACCAGCCAGGTTCACGTCCACCACCTGGATATCCGGCGCGATCCAGGCCACGTCGTATTGTCGTGCCAATGCACGCTGGATCTTGCGGTAGCCACGTTCGTCGTGGATCGCCTCGACGCTTAGAGTGGGCTCGGCCGCGTCGTCCATCACATGGAACAGCCCGAACTGCCGGATCAGCCGAGGGCTGAGGAACTGCAGAATGAAGCTCTCGTCGCGGTAGTTTGCCCAAACATCGCGCAGCACCGCCATCGCTTCACCCTTGCCGGCGATGGCGGGGAACCAGATTTCGTCCTCGGCGGTTGGCTCCGTGCAGATACGCTGAATGTCCTGCATCATCGCGAACCCAAGCGCGTAGGGGTTGATCCCCGAATACCGCGGGTCGTCGAACTCCGGCTGGAACACGACATTGGTGTGTGAACGCAGGAACTCCACATAGGCGCCGTCGGTCAGCAGCCCCTTCTGGTGCAACCGCTGCATGATCTCGTAGTGCACGTAGGTCGCGCAGCCCTCGTTCATCAGTTTGGTCTGGGACTGCGGATAAAAGTACTGGGCGATGTGCCGGACGATGCGCAGAATCTCGCGCTGCCAAGGCGCCAGTCGCGGCGCAGTCTTCTCAAGGAAATAGAGGATGTTCTCCTGCGGAAGCTGCAGCAGGGCGCGGCGGCGTTCCTCCGCGGACGGGTCGGACCGCTGCGTCCCCTTGCCAGGGACGGTACGCCACAGGTCGTTGAAAACCTGCTCGTCGTGCAGCCGGCGCTCTCGCTGGCGATCCTGCTCCATGCGCAGATTGATCGTGCGAGGACGCGGGTAGCGGTGCACGCCGTGGCTCATCAGCGCGTGCGCCGCGTCCAGCAGGCGCTCGACCGCCGCCTCGCCGTAGCGTTCCTCGCAGTCCATCACGAATCCGCGGGCGAACTCCAGATAGTCCAGGATGCCGTCCGCATCTGTCCACTGCTTGAACAGGTAGTTGTTCTTGAAGAAGTGGTTATGGCCAAACGCAGCGTGGGCGATGACCAGCGCCTGCATCGTGGCCGTGTTCTCCTCCATGATGTAGCTGATGCATGGATTGGAGTTGATCACGATCTCATAGGCGAGGCCCTGCATGCCCGCACGGTACATCGCCTCATGCCGGGCGAAGTGCTTCCCGAACGACCAGTGCTTGTAGAACAGCGGCATGCCTATTGAGGAATAGGCATCCAACATCTGCTCGGCGCCGATCACCTCGATCTGGTTCGGATAGACGTCCAGCCCCAGTTCCTCCAGCGCCACACGCTGGATCACCTCGTGCGCGCGTTGGATGGTCGAGAATTCCCAGTCCGCACCTTCGAAGATCGGATGTTCGGCGCGTTCGGTGGCCTCGGCCGCATCGCCGCCGCCAGCGTCCGTCGAGGTTTCCATGCCGATATTGCTCATGCCGTCTCCGCCTGGTTCTTGCGGGCGAACAGTTCGCGGAACACCGGGTAGATGTCCCGCCGGTGGCCCACCTTGCGCATCGCCATCGGCACCCCGCTGCGGCAGATCGCGGTGTAGGTTTGCCACAAATCCGAATCGCGGCGGATGAACCCGGGCGGGAAGTGCTCCGAGTCACGGCCCACCTCCAGATAGGCGTAGTACTGGCACGCCGGCAGGATCACTTTGGTCAGCAGGTTCGCAGTCCGGTCGTTATCGGATGCGGTGTTGTCGCCGTCAGAGGCCTGCGCGGCGTAGATGTTCCACGAATCCGGGCTATAGCGCTCCTCGACGATGCGCCGCATCTCGTCGAGAGCGGTGGACACGACCGTGCCGCCGGTCTCCGGCGAGTGGAAGAATGTGTCCTCGTCCACCTCCTGCGCCTGGTGGGTGTGCCGGATGAACACCACGTCCACATTCTTGTAGCGGCGTTTGAGAAAGATATACAGCAGCACATAGAACCGCTTGGCGAGGTCCTTCATGTGCTCGGTCATCGAGCCGGACACGTCCATTAGGCAGAACATCACCGCTTGCGCCACCGGCTTCGGGTGCGCCTCGAATCGCTTGTAGCGCACGTCAAGCGGGTCGATGTAGGGGATCAGGCTGGTGCGGCGCAGCGCCCGGCGGAGCTGTTCCTCCAGTTCAAGCCGCTGCTCCTTTGCGTCCTCGTCGGCACTGAGCGCAGCGATCTCATCGCGGAGACGCTGAATCTCCTCCGCCTTTGGCCGCCGCAGCGCTATCCGCCGCGACAGGCTGTTGCGCACGGTCCGGTTCAGCGCCAGGTTCGTCGGCGAGCCACTGACGGAGTACCCGGCGCGGTGCCAGCTCAGTTGCTCGGCGTCCACCACCTTGCGTTTGGCCAGGTCGGGAAGCTCCAGATCCTCCAGGAACAGATCGACGAATTCGTCGCGCGACAGCGCGAAGCGGAAATCGTCCTCCCCCTCGCCGTCCGGTGCGCCCTCCGCCCCGCCAGCGCCGCCCCCGCCCGGCGGCCGCGGGATTGTGTCCCCTTCGACATAGCGCTTGTTGCCGGGCAGCAGGTGGTCGCGAATGCCGCCGGAGGCACTGCGGCGAAACGACGGCTCGTGCACGCCGTGGGCCGGCAGGGAGACTTCGCCCGCCTGGTCGGCGTCCTTGATACTGCGGCTGGCCGAGCTTTCATGCACCGCCTTGCGGATCAGCGCCTTGGCGCGGCGCATGAAACGCTGGCGGTTCGCGAGGTTCTTGCCGCTTGGGTTGAGCCGTCGATCGACGATATTCATCGAGTTGCCTTCTGCAAACCTCCGGTCAGCCGGCCTGCTTTACCCGCATGTACCACTCGACCAGACGGCGAACCTGCCGCTCGGTGTAGCCCCGGGACGTCATGCGCTCCACGAACTCCCCGTGCTTCTTTTCGCTCTCGCTGTCCTTCTTCGAGCCGAAGCTGATCACCGGCAGCAATTCCTCGACCTGGCTGAACATCCGCCGCTCGATCACTTCCCGGATCTTCTCGTAGCTGGTCCAGGATGGGTTCTTGCCATTGTTGTTCGCCCGCGCCCGGAGGCTGAACTTGACCACCTCGTTCCGGAAATCCTTCGGGTTGGCAATGCCGGCCGGCTTTTCGATCTTGGTCAGCTCCTGGTTCAGCAACTCACGGTTGAGCAACTGCCCGGTGTCGGCGTCCTTGAAGTCCTGGTCTTCGATCCAAGCGTCGGCGTAAGCAACGTAGCGGTCGAACAGATTCTGTCCGTAGTCGTGATAGGATTCCAGATAGGCCTTCTGGATCTCGTTGCCAATGAATTCGGCGTAGCGCGGCGCCAGCTCTCCCTTGATGAACTCCAGGTAGCGCTTTTCGGTTTCCTGCGGGAGCTGATCGCGACGGATCGACTGCTCCAACACATACATCAGGTGGACCGGGTCGGCCGCCACCTCGATGGTGTCGTGGTTGAACGTCGCCGCGAGCACCTTGAAGGCGAATCGGGTGGACGCGCCATCCATCCCCTCCTCAACGCCGGCCGCATCCTTGTACTCCTGCAGGCTGCGCGCCCGAGGATCTGTCTCCTTCAGGCTTTCCCCGTCATAGACCCGCATCTTGGCATACACGGTCGAGTTCTCGTGCTTGCGCAGCCGCGTCAGCACCGAGAAGCGGGCCAGCATTTCCAGCGTGGCGGGCGCGCAAGGCGACGCGGCCAGCTCGGAGCGTGAGACCAGCTTTTCGTAGATTTTGATCTCCTCGGTCATCCGGAGGCAGTACGGAACCTTGATCACGTAGATACGGTCGATGAAGGCTTCGTTGTTACGGTTGTTCTTGAAGGTCTGCCACTCAGCCTCGTTGGAGTGGGCCATGATGATGCCGTTGAACGGGATGGCGCCGATATTCTCGGTGCCGATGTAGTTCCCCTCCTGCGTCGCGGTCAGCAGCGGGTGCAGCATCTTGATCGGCGCCTTGAACATCTCGACGAATTCAAGCATGCCCTGGTTAGCGCGGTTGAGGCCGCCCGAATAGCTGTAGGCGTCCGGGTCGTTCTGCGAATGCAACTCCAGCTTGCGGATATCCACCTTGCCGACCAGCGAGGAGATATCCTGGTTGTTCTCGTCGCCCGGCTCGGTCTTGGCGATGGCGATTTGCCGCAACCGCGAAGGGACCAGCTTCTTGACCCGAAATTTGGAAATGTCGCCGCCAAACTCGTCCAGCCGCTTGAGGCACCACGGGCTCATCAGGCCGGTGAGGCGCCGGCGAGGAATGCCGTAGCGTTCCTCCATCACCTGCCCCATGCGCTCCGGATTAAACAGGCCGAGCGGGCTCTCGAATACCGGGCTGAGCTCGTCACCGGCTTTCAGCACGTAGATGGGGTAGGTCTCCATCAGCGCCTTCAGCCGCTCGGCGAGAGACGATTTGCCTCCGCCGACCGGGCCAAGCAGATACATCATCTGCTTGCGCTCCTCGAGCCCCTGCGCGGCGTGGCGGAGGAAGCCGACGATCCGCTCGATCGTCTCCTCCATGCCGTAGAATTCCGAGAACGCGGGATAAACGCGAATCGTCCGGTTCATGAAAATACGACCCAGGCGCGCGTCTTTGGACGTGTCCACCATTTCCGGCTCGCCAATAGCGGCGAGCAGGCGCTCGGTGGCGGTGGCATAGATCATCGGGTCGTCGCGGCAGGCGTCGAGGAACTCCGCCAGCGACATCTCGACTTCGCGAGTCGCCTCGAAGCTGCGGGCATAATCGGCAAAAATGTCATCGACCGTGTGCATCGGTCTCTCCGTAATGAGAGAGGTCGTCATGTCGCGCTGTTAGGCAACATGGGGCTCAGCGTAGCGTATCAGGCGCGCGTCGCGTGAAGTTTTTTTCGCTGTGACGTGATCTCCACAGCGAGCGAGAGGCAGTTTCCGTGGCTCATCCAAGGCCTCCTTTTGTGGCACCCATTGCCCGGGTGCTGGGCAAGTCGAATACGCAAGCGTGGTCGTTATGAGGCGTAACCCGCTGGCGCTGGAGTCCGACTGACCGTTTCAGCACTTGGTGTCGGTTTGCCAACTGACCAGTTGCAACTTGCGTGCCGCAGGGCCGAAATGCCATTCGCTCGGCGGCAGCAGATGATCTGGATTGCTGCCAACTGGCTCGGCTCTCAGGCTGTTCCAGCCGCTGTTTGGCCAGGAGCCTGTAGGAGTTGAGAACAAAGGCGCATAAATTCTGGGAAAAATGGCACCCTTTCGAGACTCGACGCAAGATTTCGACCTTGGACAGCTTGGAATGATGCTTCCGTGAAGTGCGCCATTCCGTTCGGCAGTCGGCTGGCAGGCAATCCGGACCCAGGCTACCTGCCCTATGTTGCTCCGCCGGCTTTCAGCCACATCACGGGGATGTTCCTGAGAACTTGACGGTGCTGCACGAATAGCGAACATGCTGAGCGTTACGCCCAGAGTTTTTTCTGATAGTTCTATGCCGCGAGCAAATGAACGCGCAAAGGGGAAGCGCATGGCCAGCAAAAAGGACAAGTCGGCGAAAACCGGTTCGAAGACCGTGGACCATGACGCAACTCATACGGAGATCGAACAGCCGTCAGCGATAAGCGTCATACCGGAGAGTTCTGTGTCTGATACGCGCTGGATCGTGCGCGAAGCTGCGTGGGTCCGGATGTTCGGTCGGATTGAAGCGAAGAATCCGTTCGCGCGCTAAACCTTCTGCCGGAGTGATCGCGGTTCCTCGCAGTTCCACGGTGCTGCGGAGCCCCTGACGACCGGGATGGCATGTTGCAGCAGCCCGCCCAGGCGGCTTCGCTCGGTGCGGGGTGCTGCGCCGGGTAGCGTTCGGCGGCTAGGCGCCACGCTTCACCACCTTGCCCAAGGCCATCCCGGCGCCAAGCATGACGGCGCTGCCAGCCATAGTTTGGATGGTCAGCCCGATCACAGCGGCTGCGAGCCATGGCGGCGAAGGCGGCCGGTGGTCTCCCGATGATCTGCTTCGATCGTTCATCGACAGTCTTCCCGTCTACAGTCGTCCCTGTAATGGCAAATGGTATCTCGGTCGATCCGGTTCAATGATGATGCTCGCGGCCAGTTCCAACCCCTGAACGGCAGTTTCGACCTGCGTCGCCGCTGAGTCCCAGCCGATGGAACGCTCCAGGTGCAGTTCCGTCAATCTCTCCCATGTTATTAGCTCTCTGCAGGGCGCAGGAGGAGGGTTGCGTGAAAATCGGCGTTCCAAAGGAAATTAAGACCCACGAGTACCGGGTCGGCCTGAGCCCGGCCGGGACGCGCGAGCTGGTCCTGCTGGGTCACGACGTCGTCGTGGAACGCAATGCCGCTTCCGGCATCGGCATCGCCGATGACGCTTATCGTGCCGCTGGCGCAAGGGTGCTCGATAGTGCGGACGAGGTTTTTGCCGCCGCCGACCTGATCGTGAAGGTGAAGGAGCCGCAACCGGTGGAGATCGCACGGCTGCGCGAGGGCCAGGTGCTGTTCACCTATCTGCATCTCGCCGCCGACAAGGCGCAGACCGAGGGACTGATGCGCTCCGGTGCGGTCTGCATCGCCTATGAGACCGTAACCGACGCCCGCGGCACCCTGCCCCTGCTTGCGCCCATGAGCGAGGTCGCCGGCCGGATGTCGGTGCAGGTCGGCGCGCACTGTCTTGAGAAGGAGCCGGGCGGCGCCGGCATCCTGTTGGGCGGGGTGCCGGGCGTAGCTCCCGGAAAGGTGGTGGTGCTCGGCGGCGGTGTGTCCGGGACCAACGCCGCGCGGATGGCGGTGGGGCTGGAAGCCAGCGTCACCATCATCGACAAGTCCCTTCCCCGGCTGAAAGAGCTGGACCTGCAGTTCGGGCCGCGCGCCACCACGCTGTATGCGACGGCTGAGGCGATCGAGACTGCCGTCCTTGCCGCCGACCTAGTGATCGGCGCGGTGCTGGTGCCCGGCGCCGCGGCACCCAAGCTGGTCTCACGCGAGATGGTGCGCGCGATGCGTCCCGGCTCGGTTCTGGTGGACATTGCGATCGACCAGGGCGGCTGCTTCGAGACCAGCCGGCCGACCACGCACTCCGCACCGATCTACGTGGAAGAGGCCGTGGTGCATTATTGCGTCACCAACATGCCGGGGGCGGTGGCACGCACCTCCACCTTCGCGCTGAACAATGCGACCCTGCCGTTCGTGATCGCCCTGGCGACGAAAGGCTGGAATCGGGCGTTGCAGGACGATCCGCACTTGCTGCATGGGCTGAACGTGCATGGCGGGCGGGTGACGCATGCCGCAGTGGCGCGCGATCTTGGTCTGGCGTTCACCGCAGCAGAGTCCCTGGTGGGGTAGCCTGGTTTGCGATCTCGACCGAGAAGGCTTAGCCGGCGATCCGACATGATCCACGCATCTTTTGCGATCGTTACGGTGGCCCCCGCCTGTCGCTCAGCCCATTCGGTATCCACTCTGCGCTGACCAGCTCGCGAATCGCGCTTAGCTTGGCGTGGTGTGTTGCAATGTTGATGGCGTCGATCGACAGCGTCTGGCGCTGCGACACACCGTCCACCCCAGGACCTTCGAGCACCATCGTTTCCAGGATCAAGGAATCCAGCATGGGATCGAGGCAGGACAGCATTGCCGCGCGCCAGTCCTCGCGCATCGCCGCCAGGGCTGCGATCAGTCCGTAGCACCCCCAGTGCGACACGCCGGCCATCACCAGATAATCGGCCGGCGTGACGCACGCTATCAGCTCGCCGTAATCGACGTGCCGCGCGACCAGGGACCGCGGCAGGGCCCCAAGCCCGATCTCGTTGCCGCCGTCCCCGATCGCGACCGTCCGCCACGGGCCGGCCAGGAACAGTTCGTCCAGCGGCGCGGTGTGCGCGCTCAGATCGATACCACGCATGTTACGGGGCGGCCCGCCGGCGGATCGGCCACAGCGCTCCACCGCGATGACGAAGCCGATGCCCTTGTCGCGCCAGCCGGCAACCGCACCCGCGAGCGGCTCACCGATCGCGACGACGTCGAGCGGCACGTTGGCGAGCCCCGCCCCGCGCAGCGCAGCCGCGCAGCCGCCGGCGCACGGCGCGTCGGTCAGCATGCGGCAGGCGACACCGGCACGGGTCAGTGCGGCGGCGAGCAGCGCCGTGCCGGCCGGCCCGTCCGTCTCGGCGGCAGGCGGCGTGCCGAGCGGGACAAAAAACCCGGTCAGCAGCCCGATACGCGGCGCCGGCTCGGCCGCGAGCGCCCCGGCCGCGCGGCCCAGACCGCCTTTGGCGGCGGCGAACAGCGCGCCGATGTTGCGGCCGACATCCTGGTGAATCAGCGTCTCGATCCGATCGATCAGTGTCTGTTCAGCGCCCGTCATGTGACGGCCTAAAAGCTCGCGAGGCGGGCGTTGCGCAGGTCGGTGATCAGCATGCATCCCGGCGCGTGGGTGATGCAGAACGCCGGTTTGGCATGTTCGATCACCGCCTGGGGCGTCACGCCACAGGCCCAGAACACCGGCAGTTCGTCAGCCTGCACCGGCACCGGATCGCCGTAATCCGGCCTGGCGAGGTCCCCGATGCCGATCGCTTGCGGCATGCCGATATGCACCGGTGCGCCGTGGACCGATGGAAAGCGCGCGGTAATCTGAATCGCGCGGATTGCATCGGACGGCCGGAGCGGTCGCATCGACACGACGAGCGGCCCATGGAACACGCCCGCTGGCACGCAGGGAATGTTCGTACGGTACATCGGCACGTTGCAGCCAAGGACGATGTGGCGGACCTCGATGCCGTCCCCGACCAGCGCCTCCTCGAAAGAGAAGGAGCAGCCGATCGCGAAAGAGACCAG
>Ga0302156_10000106_pt1 | contig 75256 bp, 78 predicted proteins | sample I_Bog_N3_2_FD_193503 | JGI IMG/M metagenome (GOLD analysis project Ga0302156, IMG submission 193503) | Peat permafrost microbial communities from Stordalen Mire near Abisko, Sweden - I_Bog_N3_2 | ecosystem: Environmental > Terrestrial > Soil > Wetlands > Peat | place: Sweden: Abisko, Stordalen... | reverse complement strand
AGCGTATTCCATTTGGGACAGAGGCGACGGCCTCGTAGAAAGTCCGGATGTATGGCTGCAATCTTCCTTCAACCCATCGCAATTTGGTTGCTTGGCAAAACGGGGGCGTCCATGTATGGATCCCCGCCGCTCTGCGGCGAGGATGACGACTTAAGGTAGGCTGTCATCACGACCAACCCGAGCGACACCTAAAGAAACACTAAACAGTCGCAAGAAAACGACACCCACCATCCCCGCGCCACCCGCACTACACCTGGCAATTCGACCGAGAGCCAATAATCTCGCGTCATCGCGCCGCCAAGCACAAATATGATTCATGTCAAGACTTGATCGCCAGCCCATCTACCACTAGAATTTGCGCCATACAAAGAAAAAAACAGTATATCTTGTGTTGCAAACTGTTTTTACACGCTGCGAGCGCACCCAAAAAACCGGCCTGAAGCGGCCCGGCGCGCACCGCAAAGGACGATAACCAAATCACCCACGAGGGCATCATGTCATCGACCCCCAATGAAATACATCACGCTGAACCCAGCGCACCCGCTGGCGCGCAACAACAGTTCGCCGCCTATCAGGTCATCCGCCGCAACGGCGCCGTAGTTCCATTTGAACCGGCCAAAATTTCCATCGCCATGTCCAAGGCTTTTCTGGCGGTATTAGGGCAACACGCCACCGCCTCGGCCAGCTTGCGCGACAAAGTCACACAGCACACCGCCACCGTGGTTGACGCCCTGATGCGGCGCAAGCCGGATGGCGGCGCGATTCACATTGAAGAAATTCAAGACCAGGTTGAACTGGCGCTGATGCGCACCGGCGAACACGACGTAGCGCGCGCTTATGTGCTGTACCGCGAACAACGCAGCCGCGAACGCGCGGCGCAAATCCAGCCGGAAGCGCGCGTGGCGATCAACGTGCAGCGCCGCAACGGCACGCGCCAGGCACTGGATCTGCCGCGCCTGCGCGCCACCATTGCCGCCGCCTGTCGCGGCCTGGAACCGGCCAACGTCGACACCATTCTCGACGAAACCCTGCGCAACATTTACGACGGCGTAAGCGAGGAAGAGCTGGTCAAATCGACCATTCTGGCCGCGCGCGCGCTGATTGAACGCGACCCGGTGTACGACCACGTCACCGCGCGTCTGCTGCTCAACGCCATCGGCCTGGAAATCATCGGCGAAGCCGTTGACCTGGACGACATGGCCGCCTGCTATCCAGGCTACTTCGCGCGCTACATCGCCCAAGGGGTGGACGCCGAACTGCTCGACCCGCGCATGGCCAGCTACGACCTGAAGCAACTGGGCGCCGCGCTCGACGCCGAGCGCGACCTGCAATTCAACTACCTCAGTCTGCAGACCCTGTACGACCGCTATTTTCTACATATCGACGGCGCGCGCATTGAAATGCCGCAAGCCTTCTTCATGCGCGTCGCCATGGGCCTGGCGCTCAACGAAGACCAGCGCGAAGCGCGCGCCATTGAGTTTTACCGCGTACTGTCGTCATTCGACTTTATGTCGTCCACCCCCACCCTATTCAACGCCGGCACACGCCGCAGCCAACTGTCCAGCTGCTACCTCACCACCGTGGCCGACGATCTGGACGGGATTTACGAAGCCATCAAAGAAAACGCCCTGCTGTCCAAATTTGCTGGCGGCCTGGGTAACGACTGGACCCCGGTGCGCTCCATGGGATCGCACATCAAGGGCACCAATGGCAAATCGCAAGGCGTAGTGCCGTTTCTCAAAGTGGTCAACGACACCGCGGTCGCGGTCAACCAGGGCGGCAAGCGCAAGGGCGCGGTCTGCGCCTACCTGGAAACCTGGCATGCCGATATCGAGGAATTCCTCGAGCTGCGCAAGAACACCGGCGACGACCGCCGCCGCACCCACGACATGAATACCGCCAACTGGATTCCCGACCTGTTCATGAAGCGCGTGATCGAAGGCCGTGACTGGACCCTGTTCTCGCCTTCGGAATGCGGCGACCTGCACGAACTCAGCGGCGCGGCGTTCGAAAAACGCTATTGCGAATATGAAGCCATGGCCGATCGCGGCCAGCTCAAGGTATCCAAGCGTCTGCCGGCCCTGTCGCTGTGGCGCAAGATGTTGACCATGCTGTTTGAAACCGGCCACCCCTGGATCACCTTCAAGGACCCGTGCAACATTCGCAGCCCGCAAAGCCATCTGGGCGTCGTGCATAGCTCCAACTTGTGCACCGAAATCACGCTAAACACCAACGCGGAAGAAATCGCGGTGTGCAACCTGGGTTCGGTCAACCTGGCCAACCACTTGAAGAATGGCGAACTCGACGCCGACAAGCTCAAGCGCACCATCCGTGTCGCCATGCGCATGCTCGACAACGTGATCGACATTAACTTCTATCCGGTGAAAAAAGCCCAGGTGGCCAACCAGAAACACCGCCCGGTGGGCATGGGGATTATGGGCTTTCAGGACTGCCTGCACCAAAAGCGCATTCCTTATGGCTCGGACGCCGCCGTGGCCTTTGCCGACAGCTCGATGGAACTGGTGGCCTATCACGCCTACTGGGCCTCGACCGAACTGGCGCAAGAACGCGGGCGCTATCCGACCTACGCCGGCAGCCTGTGGGACCAAGGCATTCTGCCGCAAGACAGCAACCGCCTATTGGCCGAAGCGCGCGGCGGCTATCTGGAAGTCGACACCAGCTCGCAACTGGACTGGGCGCCGCTGCGCGGCCGAATTCAGCAATACGGCATGCGCAACTCCAACTGCCTGGCCATCGCACCGACCGCCACCATTGCCAACATTGTTGGCGTTTCGGCCTCGATCGAACCGACCTATCAGAACCTGTTTGTCAAATCGAACCTGTCCGGCGAATTCACCGTCACCAATGAATTCCTGGTGCGCGACCTGAAGCAACAAGGCCTGTGGGACGACGTGATGGTGTCCGACCTCAAGTACTTCGACGGCAGCCTGGGACGCATCGACCGCGCGCCGCAAGCACTGAAAGAACTGTACGCCACCGCGTTCGAAGTTGAACCCAAATGGCTGGTTGAGTGCGCCGCGCGTCGTCAGAAATGGATCGATCAGGCGCAGTCGCTCAACCTGTACATGGCCGGCGCATCCGGCAAAAAACTGGACGAGCTGTATCGCCTGGCCTGGGTCCGTGGCCTGAAAACCACCTATTACTTGCGCACCCTGGCGGCATCGCACGGTGAGAAATCCACCGGACGCGGCGGCGAACTCAACGCCGTGACCGCCAGCGGCGCGGCGGTTGAAGTCGATCAAACCCCGGGCAGCGACGCCAAGTTTTGCTCGATCGACAACCCGGACTGCGAGGCTTGTCAGTAACCCTCCAGCGCACGGGTCCCGCCCGCGCGCGGCAACCACGAAAGGGAATAGCATGAGCGCCAGTGTGTATCTGTCCTGCAGCACGACCACGGTCCGCCCGACGGGCGGCTCGGCTTTGCGCCTCAACCTGGAAACCGTGCCGGAAACCAGACCGGACACCCCGGCGCAAGGCCAAATGCTGATTTTGAATCGATCGAGCCTGGCGCTGTACGCTATCGAGCGTCAGGACCACGAACTGGCCCCCGCGCCCGCCGGCGCCTAACGCCACTACCAAGAGATAAAACCACCAATATGTTGAATAGCAGCCAAACCGCCGCGCCCACCAGCCGTGTCAATGTCGTCGACAAACGCATCATCAATGGCGCCACCGACGTCAACCAACTGGTGCCATTTAAATACAAATGGGCCTGGGAAAAATACCTGTCGCAGTGCGCCAACCACTGGATGCCGCAAGAGGTCAACATGCAGCGCGACATCGAGCAGTGGAAAACCGGCCAGCTGAGCGAAGACGAAATGCGTCTGGTGAAGCGCAACCTGGGCTTCTTCGTCACCGCCGACAGCCTGGCCGCCAACAACATCGTGCTTGGCACCTATCGCCAGATCACCGCGCCGGAATGCCGCCAGTTCTTGCTGCGCCAAGCGTTTGACGAAGCGATCCACACCCACGCCTATCAATACATTGTTGAAAGCCTGGGCCTGGACGAAGGCGAAGTGTTCAACGCCTATCACGAAATCGGCTCGATCCGTGACAAGGATGCGTTCCTGATTCCGTTTATCGATTTGCTGACCGACCCGCAATTCAAAACCGGCACCACCGAAAACGACCAGAAGCTGCTGAAATCGCTGATCGTGTTCGCCTGCATCATGGAAGGACTGTTCTTCTACGTTGGCTTTGTGCAAATTCTGGCGCTGGGCCGCCAGAACAAAATGCCGGGCGCCGCCGAACAATACCAATACATCCTGCGCGACGAATCGATGCACTGCAATTTCGGCATTGATGTAATCAACACCATCAAGCTGGAAAACCCGCAGCTGTGGACCGACGCGTTCAAGGCCGAACTGACCGAACTGTTCCGCGAAGCGGTTGACCTGGAATACGCCTACGCCGAAGACACCATGCCGCGCGGCGTGCTCGGGCTCAATGCCTCGATGTTCAAGGAATACCTGCGCTTTATCTGCAACCGCCGCATGCAGCAGATCGGCATGGAACAACTGTTCCCCGGCGCCGACAATCCCTTCCCGTGGATGAGCGAAATGGTTGACCTGAAGAAAGAGAAAAACTTCTTCGAAACCCGCGTGACCGAATATCAGAGCGGTGGCGCGCTGAATTGGGATTGAGCTGGTAGCAAAAATCGGAAAGGTTGAGTTTCCGATAACCAAACAAAGGCCTTGCTGTTGCAAGGCCTTTGTCATGCATGGGTGACATGGCCGGACTCGCATTTCGCCAGTTCCACCTCGCCCATTGCCAGAGCGCCTTTCAAGAAAAGAGCATTGCGCACTCTGGATGGCAAGACCGCAAGGAGCGCAGCCAGCAGCCCGTGGCGCCAGTGGCCGTGGGACGCCTGCGTGTGCCCCAGTTGAGACAGCGCGGCATGCGCGGCTCGTTGTGGTGGGATGGTGATGACGGCGGGCTCGGCGCCCGTGGCCATGGCCATGGCCGTAGCCATAACGGTGGGCTGGAAGGACAGGACATCAAGCTGGTGACGATACTCGAAGGAAAGCGGAATGCTCAGGTGGTCAACAAATGCCTTACACGCGCCATAAAGCTGGGTGCCCGGCCAGTAAAAGCGACCGACGATGGAGCCAACATTCAGCAGGGCCGCTCGACGCCCGGTGGATGTTGCATGACGCAGCAGCAACGGAAGCAGCGTATGTGTCACGATGGCCGTGGTACTGACGTTGACTGCCAGCAGCTGGCGCAGGGTATCGACCGGCACATCCCCATAGCGCCGATGCACCGTAGCGCCCACGCAATTAACAAGCACCGACAAGTCCACGTCCCGTGCGGCAGCGGCCAGGGATTCATAAGTGTGAGGCGCGGTATCTGACAGATCTGCGGCCACGGTGCGAACTTGAATGCCCAGCCCCTGCAGATCATCCCTTAATCGGTCGAGTTTGGACTGGGTCCGTGATACCAGAATCAGGTTGAATCCGAGGCGCGCCAGTTCCAGCGCGAAGGCTTTACCCAACCCGTCGCTTGCCCCGGTAATGAGCGCCCATCCACCCGAACCATAGCGTTCGACCAGACGCGTTCCGCTCAAGCGATGCGGCAGCCAAACGTAGAGCCACAGCCATCGGGCCAGCTTGACCGCTATCCAGCCCAGAAGTGCCGCGCCGCCGATAGACAGCACAACAAAGGCATCAAACGCCATAAAATTTGCTCCTGAAAATGTGGAGTGATTGGGAAGTCACTTCACTTTCGTTGGAGCGAAGCACCTCATGCGCCCCACGAAAGTGGTGATGGGCAGATGGTGCGTGCCAGAGGCCAGCCTGTCATTTACATTTGTTCAGACCGCGCCTGAATCAGGGCTAGATTTCAGCTTTCGTCGAATGCGGCTCAAATGCACGGGAGTGACCCCAAGATAACCCGCCAGAATGTGTAGCGGGACGCGGGTTAGTTTGTCCGGCTGCGCGGCAAGCATGGCTTGGTAGCGCTGGGTCGGCGTTTGGGCGATGGCGCTGGTGTAGAGTCTGATGTAGTGGATTAGGCGCTGCTGCGTGAGCGCCAATAGTTGGGTCTGCATAGCCGCAGTAGGCAGCACCTTAGTCAGCACCGTATCCCGATCCATCACGCGCAAGTGGCATGGTTCCATCGTGATCAGGTCGAGCCCGCTAGGGCAGCTGCTCACCATGCTTTCCAGTGAACAGACCATCTCGCCTTCAAAAAAGAATTGGATGCTGGTTTCCCCGCCTTCGGCATTCCGCATACACAGGCGCACCGCGCCGGACTGGATGAGATAGAAGTATTTGGCTACCTCGCCCGCGCGCAGCAGTGGCTGATTGGCGTCAACATGACGGTCTTTGCCAAATTTCAGAAAATAGTCTTTTAACACTGCATTCACGTCCATGGACGCAGTATGGCGCAGGTCTGGTTGTGCCGACAATGTCAGAATTGACTGATGCCTCACGCCCGACCCGTCTAGCTGGCAACGGCAGTCATGACCGCTGATCGCTCGTGTGCGTGGCAAAGTGGCGATGCGCCATCAGGACTGATGGTTTGCTTTGCGCGGCGATTACGCCCTACCACCTACCGAATGGCTACCGTATTGAGGAAGCCGGTTCCATCGAAGAATCGGGCAAAGCGACTGCGGCGATGTTGCCGATCTTTCCCATCATGCTGGCCATCACTTTACTCATCATCATTCTGCAGGTGCGTTCGATCTCCGGGATGGTCATGGTGTTCTTGACCAGCCCTCTCGGACTGATCGGTGTCGTACCGACCCTCATCTACAAAGAAGAACCACCATGTCGAATTCTAACGTTGTCCTCATCACCGGTGTCTCATCAGGCATCGGACGTGCCACGTCCATAAAATTTTCCAAGCAGGAGTGCAACGTCTTCGATACCGTGAGCAATAAGGCAAAAGCCCAGCCAATCCCGGGTGTTGAACTCGTTGAGATGGACATCCGTGACGATGTTTCTGTCCAAGATGGTGTCTGTCAAACGAGTTGTCGCGTCACCTTCGATCAAGGTCTGGCTATCTGTCACTTTCCGTGTACCGCGCCACCCTATCTGTCGTTCACTGGCCGGCACTGTGTCGCGTCGAAGGACAAGTCATTGATATGAAAATAGCCTCTGGCCGAGGCTATTTTTTGTAAATGAGAAAGTCGCGCGCTTAAACTGGACGACGATTAGTGGCTACCAGGTTTATGAACGTAATGAATAACAATTATCACCAAGAGCAGTCCGAAATTTGGCTATTCTGAAATTGACATGGCATTTTCACAAAATCATCGGACGCCACCTGGATTCCCCCTGTGTCGAATAACAGTGGTGCTTCCCAAGAGAAACCGAGAGTCCATGACGAGGAGCCAGAAAATGCGCTGGGAGATTGATCAGTGGGTCGCGTACTTGAAGGATAGAAGTACGCCGGTCCTATTGGCGACGCGAGAGATATTTCAGTCCCTCAAGTCACCAGGCGCGGATGCATCCGAAATCTCCCCAAGGGAAATCACTGCGCTAGTCAATGAGGACCCCTATCTGGCCGTCAAACTATTACGCGAGGCAGAGCGGCTTCGCTCCAAGCGGCTGGGCAAGGAAACGACCACACAACTCGCCGCCATTCTGCAGATCGGCAGCGATGATTTGCATTCTCTGATCGCCGGCAGCGAAGTCGTTGATTCAGACCATCCCGGATGGCACCGATGCGTGTCCACCGCGGTGATGGCATCCAATCTCGCGCGGTCTTGGTCAAACTTTCGTTCGGATCTCTCTCCCGAGGAAATCTCTCTGGCCGCGCTACTTTCAGAAACCGGGGAGCTACTGTTGTGGCATTTCGCACCGGAGTTGCCGAGCAAGGCCATTGAAGAATTCGAGTCCGGACGAGCCAATAGAACGGGAGTGGCGCAATTAAATACGGCTGGGTTTACTTTCCAGCAATTGACTATGGCACTGGCTGATGAATGGAAATTACCGAAAGTGATTAGCCAGCTGATCAGGGGGGTGGATCAACCCCGCACCCATATCGCGGGGCTTGCCATCGACTGCGCCAGGCATCTTATTCAGGATATTGAAAATCCGGCGTTGCCATCCGACATCACCAACCTGTCGAAATACCTGCCTGGCGTGGCGACGGAAAAATTGATTTCCGTCCTGCCTGTTTCGAATGCGCAAAAAACCAAGATCCGAGCCCTTCAATGCAGCTAATAATGTCTTCTCGAGGGCCGCTGCGCCAGTCAGCGTTTGAGTAGAAAGCATCGAGAACCATTGAGTCACGGCGCCACGACTCTTAAACAATTCGCGCTTCGGCATCAACCGCAGTCAAGGCCGACAACCAGTCTTCAGATGAGGGCCTTGGCTCCAGCGGCAACACAGCGGTTGTTTGATAGTTTCTATCGAAAAAGAACCTAACCAGGAGCTTGGGCGCAAGCCCCCTGGACCGATTACTGCGAGAGCCCGCCCCCTGGAAGGAAGAAACCATGTCGAACATCCCCTGTGTCACAGCTAGTCTCGAAGACACCCCCTACCTGGTGACCTTCACCGATGACCTCGGCCATACTTGGAATGCCGATGAACCCGCCGAGGTCGGTGGCGGAAATAGCGCGCCGACACCGGATCGTCTGATTCTGGCCAGCCTGGGTGCCTGCACGGCAATTACCCTTAAAATGGTTGCGACTCGGCGGCAGCTGCCCTTGACCGGTGTACAGGTTGAATTGCAACTAAATCCAGCTGGCAAGCCCGCCAGTGGAAGCGACATCGTCCGCCAGATCACGGTGCAAGGCGATCTAAATGACGAGCAACAGGCACAACTGCTCAAGGCTGCTAACGCCTGCCCAATGCACAAGTTGCTGACTGGCGAAATTCGCATCCAGACTGTGCTTCAGAAATAAAACCTGACTAAGGAAGCGCAAAATGAATCCGATCACTCGCATCGTCGCCCGCAACGCCGACCTCGGTGACGGAATGATGGTTCACCGCATTCTGCCCAGTCGCCAGCAGCGCATGGTGGGCGCCTGGTGTTTCCTTGATCACGCCGGACCGGTCGAGTTTGCTCCGGAACGCGGCATGCACGTTGGCGCCCACCCGCACATTGGCCTGCAAACCTTCACCTGGCTGATTGAAGGCGAAGTGTTGCACCGCGACAGTCTGGGGAACGAACAGATCATCCGCCCCGGTCAGGTCAACCTGATGACCGCTGGGCGGGGCGTCGTCCATACCGAGGACTCTCTGATCGATGGCCAGCACCTGCATGCGGTCCAACTGTGGATTGCACTACCGCCGGATGTCCAGGATTGCCCCCCGGACTTTACCCATCACCCAAATCCGCCCCAATGGAAGACGAACACCGCGACGTTCACCCTGCTGGCTGGCGAGTATGGCGGGCAGATTGCACCAACCCGCTTATATTCACCGCTGCTCGGTCTCGACATCACCAGCCCGGCAACGGCTACGATCGACATCGATTTGCGGCCAGATTTCGAATATGGCCTGCTGCCGCTGGCCGGATCGGTAAGCCTTGGCGATGAAAGTTTCCAGGCCGATGAATTCATCTACCTTGGCGGGGGACGGGAAAGCTTGCGCCTGAACTTTGCACCCGACAGCAAAGTCTTGTTGCTGGGTGGCAAACCCTTTGCCGAACCTGTCCTGATGTGGTGGAACTTCGTCGGTTTCACCAAGGCGGCAATCGCTGAAGCACAACGCCAATGGGAACAGGGTGAAGCTCGTTTCGGTCAGGTCGGCGACGGACAAGCTCCCCGCTTGATGCCACCGCCCTTGCCTTGGCGCTTTACCGACTGACGGATTATTCTTGAGTCGCCAACCAAGCTTCTTAGCCGGCGTTGAGCTGCTTTCGGGTTGCCCGCAGAAAATCCAGCGGGTTTATGCGCAGCGCACCGGCAATCTGCGGTGCCACTGTTAAAAAACCGGGGATGAGCTTGGCGACGAAACTCCCCAGCGGATGAAACATACCTCGGTCTACTGACGCAGGATAAGGGGTTGATCAAGAGCTGGCAAAGACCAGCCCGCACCCGGTAGCCAAATATTTTGCCAAACAGATACCCGATCCCATTGGCGATGACCGGGGTGGCGAAGGCCGCCGCTAGGATCTTGCAGAAACTGCCTGAGGTCGCCGCCAGGCTGCCGGCCAGCAGCAAGGTAGGGACGGCCGGTATCGGCCGACCGATCTACTGCAACAGGACGTTGACTAAGACGATGGTGGCAGCGTTCTCGTACAGAGTCCGGCTGATCTGGGTAATGTCCACTGTTACGTTCAGCGACGAGCAGCGGCGACTTTGGCCATCAGTGCCTGCATTTGCTCGGCGATCAATTTGTTCAGTTTCTCGTCGGTCAGATTACCGTCGGCATTGAAGCTGCCGGCAAACGCATTGGCAAAGACCTCAGGCTTGTTCAACGGCTGGAGATCAAGAAAAACGCAGACCTGACGCAGGTGATATTGCGCCCGCGATGTTCCCATACCACCGCCAGCCCCCATGATCGCAACCGGCTTGCCCGTCAGCAGGGCATTGTTCGGCTCGCGCGAAGCCCAATCGAGAATGTTTTTCAGGGCCGGCGCTAGCGAATAGTTGTATTCTGTGCTGGCAAAAACCAGGGCATCGGCCTCGCCGATTTGCTTCAGGACACGCTCGACGGCAGCCGGCTTGGCCGAAATATCCTGATTGTAGAAAGGGATGTCGGACAAATCGGCGATGTCCAGACGGATGTCCTGTGGCAGGCTGCCCTGCGCGGCGCGCAACAGGCCACGGTTGGTCGATGCCTGGCGCAGGCTGCCGGCAATACCCAAAAATTTGATGCTATCCATTGATAGTTCCCTCCCCAAAGCCATTTTAATGTTAGAAACATACACCTGACCAAGCATGAGGTCTTGAACTACAGATACTTCCTTGTTGCATGACAGTCCGAACCACAGCTTAGAGATCCCAGAAAGAGCGCTCACACCCATTTATTCGCATTGACTGCCGGGCAGATTTCAGAGTGGAGCAGCCATTCAAATGGAGATTTTTCAGAGGTATCGACTTTCCGATCCTGGCTGAGAGTAGACCTTCAACACGTTAATTGGCAACGTCCGTAATGGTCGAGTTGCACGCATTGGCTTTATGACCGGTTTCTGAGTAGAGCAGTCATGCGAATGGCCGCTCGATTGATTCCAAAAACGTCCGCTTCTGGCCGAGAGCGGCCACCATACAATCTGGCCCCTCGGCCGACATCCTCGCGCGCCCGATTCTCGGCCAGCCTGATTGCGCCGCGCGCTCCCTTACTCGGATTTACCAACACACTGACGTTATACGAAATCACTATAGACACAATTCTCGAGCAGTGCCGTTACCTGGAAGCGCTAGTGAATTTTCTTCTTTACCGATTACGAACTAATGCCTATTATTAAAATCATTATTAAGAAAAAACATGGTCAGTGATTTCAATGGAACTCTTTATTTTGATGACAACTGAAGAAATTCAGACGGAGCTGGGCCAGCGAATACAGGCCTTGCGCCTTGCTCATAACATCACGCAGGAAGAACTAGGTGCGCGTGTCGGACTATCCCGCAGCACTATCCGCAAGTTGGAAACCACCGGGCAAGTCACACTGGAAGCATTTGTACGTGTGCTTGGTGCGCTTGCTCGCACCGAGGACCTTCAGTCCATCCTGATGCCCCACGCCCCTGTATCCATAGCCGCTCTCGAAAAGCAGAGCATGACCCGTCAACGTGCCGGCTCGAAAGGGAAAAAACCATGAAACATCTCTCCGTGATTTATCAAGGTTGGGGCGAGAAGTTTCACCTTGGCGACCTGGCCGAAACAGGCAATACGCTCATGTTCGAGTACACGCAGATCGCCCTGAATCGTGGCCTGCAAATCTCTCCGTTAAAGCTGCCGCTGCGCACAGAGGGCTATCAAGGTTTTCCCAGTACGCAACACCGCTTGCCGGGGGCCATTGCTGACGCCCTGCCCGATGGCTGGGGCATGCTGCTAATTGACCGCCTGTTCAAAAAGCACCCGCACGAACCGCCTACAGCGCTGGACCGGCTGGCATTCATTCAAAACCGTGCGATGGGTGCGCTCAGTTTCGAGCCGGGAGCCAATGACACGTTGACCACGGTTGATGTTGACCTGTTGAAACTGGCACAAGAATCGCAACTGGTGATGTCCGACCGAGAGTCGACCGAGGCACTGCGCGAACTAGCCTTAATGGGAGGCTCTCCGCACGGTGCCAGGCCGAAAGTCTTACTCAATTACGCCCCACAAACCGGCCGTGTCTATGGCTCGGAAAACGCTCAGGGGACCCCGTGGCTGTTCAAGTTCCCTGCACAGAACGAGCACAAAGAAGTAACTGAAATCGAAAGCCTCTATGCGGAACTGGCTCGCGCCGTCGGGCTGGAGATGCCCGATGTGGTTGCTATTGACCTGTCCGCGCACTTGTCGGCCTTCGGCATTCACCGATTTGACCGGGAGCGTGGCATGCGCGTCCCCATGCTCACAGTGGCCGGCGCTATGGACCTCAATTTTCGCGAGCTGGGCGTCCTCGATTACAACAACCTGCTCCGCATCACCCGCGCAGTCACCCGTGACGAACGCGAAGTAAAAATCATGTTTGAACGCTGCGCATTCAACGTGGTCTTCAATAACCGCGACGACCATGCAAAGAACTTCTCTTACCGCCTGGGTTCTGATGGCAACTGGCGTGTCGCACCGTGCTATGACCTGACCTTCAATCGTGGGCCGGGACACGAGCACCAGATGGATATTGCCGGGGAAGCGAAGACACCTCGCAGGGAGAACCTGATGCGTCTGGCGTCCCTAGCCGGTATCCCGAAGGCTTTTGCAGAAAATACCATCGACCGGATTGCGGACGTGGCCAGCCAATTCAAAGCCATCGCAGGCAACTATCGCATCCGCAAGACGACCGTGGCAGAAATTGCCGGCATCGTGGCGACCAACCAGAACAATGTGAGGCGATAACACATTCATCAATGTCTCAAGTTGAGACGAGGTTGTAGAACTTCAGATTGAAGCAGACCATCGTGGTGTCGTCCGACGGCAGGTAGGCCTGAGCCGCCGCTCATACACAGAGGCTAACAGGGCAGCTATCGGCCACAACACCGGCCATTGAAGCGCCCACCTTAAAACGGACATAAACGACAAAGTAAACATTGTCTGACTTGCCTTTAACCGCCCCAAATACTTCCGTTTGCACACAGCAAGCAAAATGAAAAATGCTCGACCACGAAATACTCGATAGGCATAATCCATGGATTACTTCACCTCCGGCCACCTGACTTCTGATGACTAACGGTTGGTCCTCATGCGTTGGAGTTCACTATGCGCGTTCACGTATTACAGCATGTTCCTTTCGAGGGACTTGGCAGCATCGAAGCATGGCTGTCACACCGAGGAGTCTGTGTCTCCTACACGAAATTTTTCGAGTCCGCCCAATTGCCCTCGCTGACGGATATTGACTTGGTCATTGCCCTGGGCGGGCCAATGAGTGTAAATGACGAACAGCAGCTTCCGTGGCTGCGCGCTGAGAAACACTTCATCGCTGAAGCCATCGCAGCTAAAAAAGCCATACTTGGCATTTGCCTCGGCGCCCAGCTTATCGCCAGCACACTCGGGGCGCGGGTTTATCCTGGTCCGGAAAAAGAAATTGGTTGGTTTCCTGTATTCGCTGAACCCGTCGTGTCCAGCACCTTTGTTTTCCCAGAAAATACTGAGGCATTCCACTGGCACGGAGAAACGTTCGACCTCCCTTCCGGCGCCCATCATCTTGCGAGTAGCGCCGCCTGCCGACACCAGGCGTTCCAGTTCGGGGAACGAGTCATCGGTTTGCAGTTCCACCTGGAAACAACCTCTGAAAGTGCGGAATCAATCATTAACCACTGTGCCAATGAGTTGCTTCCGCAATCACGGTATATTCAGTCAGAGTCCGCATTGCGAGCGGTACCAGCAGCGAACTATGCGGGAATTAATACTCTTATGACGAACATTCTTGAATATCTTGTCCGCGATGCAGGTTAAAGCTGGGCTGAACGATATGGGAAAACCGTACGCCACGCCAGATAGAGACACCGATAGAGATCACGACATTGGTGGGCGGAGCATAGCCCTGGACTTAGTATTGACGCATCACCCATGGCCCGAGTTTGGATGACGGCAGGAGCATGAAATGCAAAATATTTTGGCGGAAAAAACGGTAAGCATCAGCGTGTTAAAACAGGATCCGGCAGCCGTGCTTTTGGTTGCGGAGTTCGAGCCGGTAGTGATTTTGCATCGAAACAAACCGGCCGGTTACATCATCAGCCCGGCGGTCTGGGAAGCGATGGTCGACAGATTGGAAGATATTGAACTGGATGAGCGATAAGCGGGGCTTTCAGTCCTAAAGCCCTGCAAAACAGGCACTGCCGCAAGTTCCTTGGATCCCCGCTGCGCGAGGATGACACTGGAGAGCGGCTGCCAGCCTCCTCCAAATCGGCATACTCTCAACCCTTCTGTCGTCATCCTCGCTCGAAGAGCGGGGATCCCATTAGAAACACGCAGCGGCCTTTACCTTACATCCACCGTCGAATAGTCCTGCCGTCCGAACGGATTAATCGCATAGCCCGAAACATTCGTCCGTGTCAGCGCGAAGATGGTCGGATGCGCCAGGGGCAACCACAATGCCTGCTGATGAATCAGGCGTAGCGCCTGGGTATACAAGCGAGTGCGCGCCGCGGTGTCCGATGTGCGCAGGCCGGACGCGATCAGTTGATCCAGTTTGGGATCGCAATAGCGCGCGAAGTTAGTGCCGGACTTCACCGCCGCGCATGAAAACTGCGGGGTCAGGAAGTTATCTGGATCGCCGTTGTCACCCGACCAGGCCATGAACAACAGGTCATGCTCACCGGCCTTGCCGCGCTTGATCAGTTCGCCCCACTCCACCACCTTGATGCTGGCGCGCACGCCGATCTTGGCCAGGTCGGACTGCAGCAGTTCCGCGCCGATGCCCGGATTCGGATTACTGCTGGAACCGTTGGCGCGCACCCAGATTGTGGTGTCAAAGCCTTTGGGGTAACCGGCCTGGGTCAGCAGCGCCCGCGCCTTCGCCACATCGTGCGGATAGGGTTTGATCGAGGTGTCGTAACTCCAGGTGGACGGCGGATAGGGCAAGGTGGCCGGCATGGCGGCGCCATCGAACACCGCCCGAATATAGGCGGAACGATCAAACGCCAGATTGAACGCCTGGCGCACTTTGACGTTGTCATACGGTTTTTTCTGCGAGTTGAAGGCGACAAACGCGGTCTGGAACGCGGCGGCCTTCAACACTTTGACCGCCGCATTTCCCGCCGTCGCCTGTACATCTTGTGGCGTTGGCGCCAACGCAATCTGGCATTCGCCGGCCTTGAGCTTCTGCACCCGCACCTGGGGATCGGGGGTAATCACATAGATCAGCTGGCTGACCTTGGGCGCATGGCCGAAATACGCCGGATTGGCGCTGTAGCGAATGTCGCTGTCTTTATGAAAACTCTTGAACACAAACGGCCCAGTGCCAATCGGATAGGCATTGAGATCGCCCGGATGGCCCGCCGCCATCAGCTTGCCGGCATATTCAGCTGAATAGATTGAGGCAAATCCCATGCTCAACTTGGGCACAAAGGTCGCATCCGGATAATTCAGATCAAACCGGACCGTGTGTTCGTCCACTTTGACCACCGCCTTGATCAATTTGGGCAGCTGCAACGACTGTGCGTGCGGATAGCCACCAGGCGAGGTCTTGTACCAGGCCGTGCCCGGGTCGAGCATGCGCTCGAAGGTGAAGACCACGTCATCGGCATTGAAGGCGCGCGTGGGCGCGAAATAAGCGGTGTGATGGAAGGTCACACCGGCGCGCAAATGAAAGGTGTACGACAGACCATCGGACGAGGCATTCCAGCTGGAGGCCAAGCTGGGCACTAGATGATGCGTGCGGGCATCATATTCCACCAGCCGGTTCATCAACACATCGGCCGACGCATTGGTAGTCACCAGCGAGTTATATTGAACCACATCAAATCCATCCGGATTGGCGTCAGTGCAAACACTCAGGGTTTTTCCAGCCAACGTCAGTGAGGGCAACAAGGCCATCGCCGCTAAAGCGCTACGAAATCGCATCTGATTTTTCCTGAATTGAATGAGCATCACTGCACGGATAAATCTATCGCCACTTCGGAATCTACCACGGCAACGCTACGCGTATTCAACTCCGCGATCACCTGCCCTTGCTGGAACACGATCATTTGATTGGGTTGAAACGGCGTCCAGGCCTCATTATCGGTCAGAGGATGACTGGCAATCACCACCATCCGGTCTTTCGGTTGGTTAAGACTAGACAAGTCCATGGCGAGATCAACATCCACCAGATGCGCGGTGGCAAACGGGGCTTTACGCACCAGATACCACAGTTTGGTGGTGCAATGCGCCATCAGCCAGTCTTCACAACCCAGCAAAAAATTAAACACCCCGGCACTGGCCAGTTCACCCGCCAGGTCCTGTATCAGTTCAAACAGCGCGTCCTGGCTCGGCGGCGATGAAAACCGGCGCTGAATATTGTCGAGCAGCCAGCAAAACGCCCGCTCGCTGTCACACTCGCCGATGGGCAGAAAGCGCGGCGCTTCACATTGCGGCACATGACTCAGATTGCCATTGTGCGCGAAGATCCATTCTTTGCCCCATAATTCGCGCCGAAACGGGTGGGTATTGGATAGCTTGACACAGCCTTGGGTGGCCCTGCGGATATGGGCGATGGCGTTACAGCTTTTCGCCCGAAAATCACGCACAAACTGAGCGTAGGATGACGAGGCCGAGGGATGGTCGTCGATAAACAGCCGCCAACTATCACCCTCATAGAACGCGACGCCCCATCCATCGATGTGTGAGTCGGTCTCGCCGCCCCGGCGATGAAACCCCTCTAGAGCGAATGAAATATCGATTTTTGCATTACTACTCATGCCCAGCAGCTGACACATCTACATTTTCCTGACGGCGTTGCGTACGGCTTGAACCAACCAAGCATCGTTAGCGGGTAATCATCTCAACACACACGGCGGTGTCGTTCAGCCTGTTTCCAGGCGGGTCGACCAACTCAACCGCTGCGTCCGGCCAATCACAGAATCAGCCTCTACCCACGATTATCGCAAAACGACCGCCACATGCTTAACAAAAATATAATATAAGCAAATACATAACTATGGAACCGGCACATCAAGATTTAAGTCAAGAACTGTGCGCATTGAGACATTGTACTCTCGCTACCGCGCGATATCGGGCCTCTTCAGCGTCATTATTCAGCCCGCGTTTCGGGCGCCGGGGTCATTATGCGGGTTCACTTGTGGCACTAAGCTCAAGCGCCGCGCCAAGTTGATCCAGTTCGAGCGCATGCGCGCGGTCGTGGTCAAGCAGCTCGCGCGCGAGTTCTTCCAGGCTCATGCGCCGGATGCCGTCACGCAGACCGCAGCGCGCCAACGACTCCGCGGACAGCGTTGCAAGCGCTGAGCAGAGCTGCAGCCGAGACTGGCTAAATGTCGCAACCGCGTACTGGAGGTCCTGATGCAGATAGTTGCGTTGAATGGCCAACACTGAACCATTCACCGAGTCAATCACGGGAAGATTGACGGTTTGAACCGCATGAATCCGCTCGGCGAACACGGCATCGAGATCGCGCAGATGGCACGCCTGCTCCACCAGCGCAAAGCCCGCCCCTTCCGGCCGCTGCAACCAGCGCCGCTCGGGAATGCGGGCAACGGTCTCCGACAGCGTCTGCGGCATGCGCGCCAGCATGGCGATCACCTCGGCCAAGGGCAGTTTGCCGGGGTATGGACTAAACACCGCGCCATAGCTGAACACGTGGCCACCCACGCGCCCGCGCGCGCGCACCACCTCATGGTGGTGCAGGCGCATCACCTCAGCCACCATCGCGCCACAAAACTGGCGGGCGGTGGCATCCTGTTCTATTTCGGGAAATTTGCGCGCGGCCTCGTCGGCAATCGCGGCAATCGCAGCCATGCCGACCCGCGACAATACGGCAAATTCAATGTAGCGCTCAGGCCGCGCGATCAGGGCTTCAAGTTGCGCCCCGAGCGGTGTAGTTCTGAAGTGGTCAAAACGAGAATGCATGATGGGGTAGATTTTGCTCGCTGGGTAACGTATCAAAATACTACGTTACTAAACAAGCAAGGTCAAAACCACCAGCATAAGCCGTTTCGGTTTCGCTTTTATGCTCGGCTAGTTCAACCTTCAATATTGAACGATGGCGGGGTCGTGCGCATCCGGTCACAAAACCCGCATACGCACAGACGCACAGCCTAATTCACACTCGTTGCTCTCTCAGCCGCGCGAACCTTGTTCACCATTTCATTTAGCAAATTCCGCACTACTTGCCCCGAATCCGGAAAACTGTGGAGCGCCGAGTTTTCCCAGCTCCCGATCACCAGAAGATCACCGGTTTTGGCATCATACAGATTGACCGATACCGACTTTAGATACATGACCAGATCCCAGCGCCAAGTATCTTGATACGAAATCAAAGCGTCGACATCTTTGGATTTGGCGGTCCCTTGCGGTAGAGAACCTTTCATCTGCAATCCGCTGCTGTTGACCGCTTGAATCAAGTTGGCATCCATATCCTTTGAATTATCTTCTTGCTTGACCTGAGAAACAGTCATGACATGGTTTGGGATGCTCTGCTTAGCCAAGGTCACTTGCTGTGTCGATGAACAGCCAGTTAAACCTAAAAAAATTGCCGCGGTAAACAAGGCGGTTTTGATATTCATATTTAAACTTTCAAGACTATTTTTAAAGCGCGCAGTCAGCGGTGAGAACTTAATTCAGGGTGGTGACGGGGCTGGCTATTAGCGCCGGAGGCTGTGCCATGCCAGACATTGGCGTCGCGGCCGCCGCCGGCGCGCGGGCAAAACGATCCGCGATTTGTTGCGCCAATCGCCTCATGCATTGCTGCAGACCTTCATATGAATTTTGTGGGTCTTTGATCACATCATCGAAGCCATGGTAGATGTGCGCGCTATCCAGCTTTTCATCTTCACAAATCACGATAGGCCGATATTGCACGGGAGCAGCCGCAAGATTGGCTTGATTCAAGACCGAAACGGTCACACCGGCGCGCGCGAAATACGGATCGGTGGATCCTGACGCATGGTATCCAGTGGCCAGCCCATCAAACACCAGCAACGCTTTAGTTTTCAGGTCAGAGGCGGTCACTGGGTACGCCACCGCTTTACTATCGTCCTTTTTCTTCACTTCGGGCACTTCGGTCAAGGCCAGTCCATCCGCCTGCAAATCTTTGGATAATTCCTGAGTAAAGGTATCGCGCAGCGAGTGGATATCCGCATGAGCAGCGAGCAAATCATCATATGATTTTTGCAACGTGCTCGAATTGGCCTTCATCTTGGCCACCGCACCGGCAACATAGATCACACCAAAAATGGTGTACCCCGTCACATCATATGAAATCGCTGGTTTAACCGGTTCAGTCTGAAACGAGAGACTGACCTCTGAATGACCCGCCAGGGTATCGGATGGAATCACCGCCCCCAGCATCGGGTCAGCAAAACACTGCCCCGCCAATAACATTGAAACCGCGACCGCTATTCCCTTCTTCATATTTTCTCCATTTACCAAGTTAAGTGCTAATAGAAAACTATTTTAAAAAGCGAAGACAGTCAGTCTGGGTCCGTTGGTTGGAGGTGAGCGTAGCGAACCCCACTAACATTGTCAGCATCCGGCAGATATCTCGTTGGGGTTCGCCTACGGCTCACCACCAACCTACGCCTCCGATTTTTACAATCAGTTTCTAGAGAGTACTTACAACCGTGATTATTTATTTTTAATCGCCAACGTCTTAGCCACTCACCTGCAAGGTGCTATATCCCGCGCTGGTTGATTTTTTGAGCACCACTTGGGTGGTAATTCGGTCTTTCATGGCGTCCACATGGCTAATCACCCCGATCATCTTGCCGGTGGAATTGATCGTGTCCAGGGCATCGAGCGCGATATCCAAGGTCTCGCCATCCAGGGTGCCAAAGCCTTCATCCAGAAACAGCGAATCGATTGACGTCTTGTGGCTGACCAGGTCGGACAGCGCCAATGCCAACGCCAGGCTCACCAGAAAACTCTCTCCGCCCGACAAGGTGCGGGTATCGCGCGTGGCGTCGGCTTGCCAGGTATCGACGATTTCCAGCTCCAGCTCGCCGCTGGCTTTGCGTTGCAGCAGATAGCGGCCATGCAGCCGTTCCAGGTGGCGATTGGCCAGATGCATCAAATGCTCCAGCGTCAGCCCTTGGGCAAACTTGCGGTACTTATCGCCCTCTTTCGAGCCAATCAGGCTATTGAGCCTCTGCCAAAGGTCGACATCGGTGGCCTGCTGCTCGATTTGCAGCCACAAGGCCTGTTGGGTTTCACGCCGTTGCGCGTCGTCCCGCAGCAGCGCCAGCAACGCGCCTTGCTGGCTGGATAGGGCTTGCCGCTGTGTATCGAGCACGCCGAGCGCCCCCTCCAGTTCAGCCAGAGTGAGCGGCGTGCGGGCCTGTTGTTGCAGGACCAGCAAGCTCGTGGCCGCGGTTTGGCGCACCGCCTGAGCGCGTTCCAGCGCTTGGCTCAGTTGCTGCCGCAGGGTTTGCAGCCGCTGGCGTTGATCGGCGGGCAGCGCCGCCGCCACAAAGTGCTCAAGTTGGGCAAACGGGCTGGCGGTCAGCGCCGCCAACCAGGCGGCTTCGGCGACCTGACTTTGCTGTCGCAGGGTTTGCAGGTCGAGGGCCAGTTGCGCGACTTGACCTTGCAAACTGGCGATCTGGGCGCAGAGTTGCTCAACCTGTTCGGCGCAGCGCGTAAGCAAGGCGGGATCCATCACCCGCTCGGCAAGACTGGCGGGAGCCTCCACGCCCAACTGACTCCAGCGCGCGCGCCAGAGCTGAGCCAGGTTGGCCGCTTGTTCACTGAGGGTTTGCTGCTTGACCAGTTCAGCCTGTTGCTGCTGTTGTTCGCGCTGTTTGGCTTGCCACGCCAGCCAGTCTTGCTGGCGATCGACCAAGCAGCCGGCCAGGGTGTCACTGGAGGCAAACCCGGCGGCGCACATGGCGCGCCGCAGTTCGACGCCGGCCTGCTGTGTCGCGCTGACGGCGTTATCGAGTTGCGTTTTCAACTCGGCCAGGCGCTCGTCGGCATGCGACTGGGCCTGTTGCTGCAGTTCGTACTGCTTGCCGGCCTCTTGCCGTTGCGTCGCGCACTGCCCTTCTTGCTGCTGCGCCGCGACCAGGTTTGACTGTGCGCTCTCCACCTGTTGCAGCCTGGCTTTCAGGGTAATGTCCTGTTGCTCGGCACTCACCAGCCCCGCTTCTAGCGCGCTCGACTGTTGCCAGCCGGTGTCGTCCAGGCCCAACGGACCCGCCTGCTGATGCCACGCGGCCAGCGCCGCTGGCAGAGACTGTTGTAGCGCGAGCAGCGATTCTTGTTGCTGCGCCAGGCGCCCCTGTAGCGCGGCTTGCGCGGCGCGCGCGCTGTTGCCCGCGTCTTCCCGTTGTTTGAGCGCGGCTTCTTTATCCCGCAGGGCGCGTTCAGTGTCTGAAATATTCAGCTGTTGGTAAGCATCAATCCCCGGGTGCTCATGCGCGCCGCACAAGGGACACGCTTCGCCCGCTCGCAGCGCGGCGCGGTGTGCTTCCAGGCTCTGGATGCGTTGCTCGTGCGCCAGCAGTTTGCGTTTATCCTCGACCTGCTCCTTGTGTTGCCGGTAGTCGAGACGCAAGCTTTCGAGCCGGGTTTGCTGCGCCGCCGCCCGCTGCTGGCCATCGACCACGGCGGCTTCCAGTTGCGCGCACTGGTCAGACAGCTGGCGCAATTGCGCGCCGCGCAGGCCCAACTGACGCCAGGTCTGCACCTGCTCTTGCATCCCCTGCCAGGTGGCGCGCAACTCCACCAGGGTATGTCCGCGCAACCGTTCGCCCAGGGCGCGCTCTGCCGTGCTCAAGGCTTGCCGGCTGTGCTCGTGGCGCTCACTGGTCTGTGTCGCGGCGTGTTGCAGCTGGCCGATGCGGGTTTGCCCGTCAGTCAGCATGCCCTGCTGTGCTTGCACCTGGGCTTGCAGCGCGGTGACCGTGTGTTGACCCTGCTCGATCTGGCTGTATTCACTCTGCCAGCCACTCAGCCGCTCCCCTAGCGCGGCAAAGTGGGCATGCCGCGTCAGCCAGGCCTGTGATTGCCCGAGTCCGTCTTGCCAGACCTGGCACTGTTGTTGTGCGCGCGCGGCCAGGCCATCGGCCAGCGTGGTGGCCTGCCAATGAACCGACACTGACTGTTGCCGACTGGCGGACAGCCGCGCCAGCACTTGTTCTTGCATCTCTTGGGCCTGCCCCTGTCGCGCCGTGCTGTCTTGCCATGCCTGATACACCGGGCGCAGAACTTCAGCCGGTTCGCTGTACCGCAAACGCAGCAGTTCTGGCTCCGCCTGATCAATCGCTTGCTGGGCGGCCTGTTCAACCGTCTGTGCCTGTTGCTCGGCGTGCTGCGCCTGCGTCAGCGCGTAACGCCATTGATGCAAGCGTTGAGTCTGCTCTTGCTCGGTCTGCATGGTGGCCAGTTGCCGGGTCTGGGTCTCGATCTGCTGGCGCATGTCTTGTCGCTGCTCTTCCGGCAACAATTCAACGCCATCGGCCCGGGCTTGCAATTGGTCCAGCGCCTGCCTGGCGTCGCGCGCTTGCTCAAAGACCCGCTGCGATATCCGCCCGTAAATTTCGGTACCGGTGAGTTCTTCCAACAGCTCGGCGCGTTCGTTGGCGCTGGCATTGAGAAACGCCGCAAAGCCGCCCTGCGCCAGCATCATCGACTTGGTGAAGCGCGCGAAGTCGAGCCCGGTAATTTCTTCGGTGCGTTTGAGCTTATCGTTGATATGGGTGGTGAGAATCGTGCCACTGCCGTCGGCCATTTCCACCTTGGGCGCCTGCAAGGCGCCATCGGCCTTGTCACGAGCGCGGCGCTGGCTCCAAAAGGCCCGATAGACCTGGCCTTTGACCTCAAACTCGACTTCCGCCAGACAATCGGCGGTGTGGCGCGTCATGATTTCATTGGATGAAGCCGAGATGGTTTTGAGCCGTGGGGTTTCGTGATACAGCGCCAGACAGATCGCGTCCAGCAGCGTGGACTTGCCGGCGCCGGTAGGGCCGGTGATGGCAAAGAGTCCATTGCCCTTGAACGGCGGCTGGCTAAAGTCGATTTTCCATTCGCCCTTGAGCGAATTGAGGTTTTTCAGACGCAAAGTCAGGATTTTCATGCCTGGCCCTCGCGCAAGCCGTCGACAATGCCACGATAGCGCGCCTCGAGCTGAGCGCGCAGTGGCTCATCCAGTTGTTCCGACTCCAGGCGCTTGCCGAACACATCGAATGGCGACAATTCGTCCAGAGTTTGTTTGGCGGCGGCTTGCAGGGCGGCAATCGCATTGCCCCGGTCGCGGCGCAGGCGCAGCAGCTCTAGCGCCTGGCCTTCGATCATGGTTTGAATCCGGGTTTGCAAGTCCGACAGGTAATCATCGTGCTTCACGATCACATCCAGCCACACCGGCTGCTCGGCGCTGCCCAGAAGGGCGGCCTCGTGGATCGCCGCTTCCAGCTGATCGAGGTCGCCCTTGAGTGACACCAGCGGCTGAAAACAAGGCACCGGCAGCGGCGTCACCCCGATCAGGCCCTGATCGTTCAGTTCGACCAACAGCACTTCTTTTTGCTGATTGGCTTCATCGAAACTCAGCGGGATGGGTGAGCCGCAGTAACGAATATGCTCCCGTCCGCCCACCTTTTGCGGGCGGTGAATATGGCCCAGCGCGATGTAATCCGCTGGCGGAAACGCCGTGGTCGGAAACGCTTCGAGCGCGCCGACATAGATCTCGCGCACCGATTCGCTGGCGCTGGCGCCCACGGTAGTCAAGTGACCGGTGGCAATGATCGGCAAGGGCATGCCCAGCGCCTCGCGCTTGGCACAGGCCAACTGATAAACCGATTGATAGTGCTGATGGATGGCTTCTTGCAGCGTGAGCTGCTTCTCTTGCGCGCTCTGCCCCGCCTGGCTTTGCATCACGTCGCGCGGACGAATGAACGGGATGGCGCAGACAATCGCCCCCGGGCGGCCATCGCGCTGATTGAGCACCAGCACTTGCCGCTCCAGAGGGTCTTCGAGCGCCGGGATGACGGTGGTGCTAAGACACGCCAACAGCGGGCGGCTTTCACCCAGCGTCGCCACTGAATCGTGATTACCGCCCAGCACGAGCAACGCCGCGCCGCTGTGGTGCAGCTCGACCACCATGTGGTTGAACAACTCGCGCGCGTAGCTCGGCGGCGCGCCGGTATCGAAAACATCGCCGGCAATCATCACCGCGTCCACCGCGCGCGCGCGCACTTGTTGCAGCAACCAGACGATGAAGGCCTGATGCTCCGCCTGGCGGGTCTTGCCCATGAAGTGCTGGCCCAGATGCCAATCAGAGGTATGGAGAATTCTCATTCAGGTCAATCGTCCGGTGAGGGTGGTTGGCATTTTAACTGATCAAGAGAAACTGTTTGAAAAATCCCAGGCTGACTGCGTGGAGGCGTAGGTTAACGTGAAACAGTGCGCCCCCCGTCATCCTCGCTGCGCGGCGAGGATGACGGGGGGCTGCGCGTGAAGATGACCACGACGGCGAAACACTTGCTGGCCCAAATGGCGTGACAGTGGCGCAATCTCAGCAAAAAAAGCGTCCAGCGGCGCACAATGGCACAAAGCGCGAGCGATTCGGCACTAAACTCAAACGAATTTTTCATTAGACTAAAACTCCATTCACTCAAATGATCTCATCATGAAACCTCTCCTCCTGCTCCCGGCTTTACTGTGCGTGTCGGCGGTTTATGCCGCTGATTTTACCCTTAGCAGCAATCAGATCAGCGAAGGAAAGCCCCTGAATGCCATGCAGGTCTATCAAGGCTTTGGCTGTAATGGCGGCAATGTTTCTCCACAGCTGTCATGGCGTGGCGCGCCAGCCGGCACCAAGAGCTTCGCGATCACCGCGTATGACCCGGATGCGCCCACCGGCAGCGGTTGGTGGCACTGGACCGTGGTCAATCTACCAGCCAGCACCCATGAGTTAGCCAGCGGCGCCGGCAGCCACGGCGGCGCGCTGCCCGCCGCAGCCATACAGGGGCGCACCGATTTTGGCACCAGCGGCTATGGCGGCGCCTGCCCACCCAAGGGAGATAAACCGCATCACTATCAATTTACCGTCTGGGCGCTCAAAGTCGCCAAACTGCCGGTCGATGCGAATGCCAGCGGCGCCATGGTCGGCTTCATGCTCAACGCCAACGCACTGGCCAAAGCGCAACTGACCGCGACTTACGGCGATTAAGCGATGAGCACGGACATCCTCCTACACACTAGCCGCGTTGAACGCAGTCAGATCCAAGCGAGCAAGCGTCATCGGCTGCGGCGTGTAGCGATGTCGTTGCCGTCAATCTGCTGGGTTCGGCAGGGGTGCAAACGGCTGCTCTGGGCCAGCCACGCAGTGGATGTCGGCCCCGGGCAACTCCTGTTATTACCCGCGGGAATGGAGCTGGAGGTGATCAATCTGCCGGGGGCGCAAGGTTACCTGGCCGAGGTCGTGATGCTGCCGCCGCCGCTGATTGAACAGTTTCGCCAGCGGCATGGAGAACTCCTGGCCCAGCAACTGGACCCCGCGTCCCACCACAGTCTCAGCGTGCCGCTCGAAGGTCACACCGCCATTGCCTGGCAACAGCTATTGGCGAGTCTTGCCGATAACACCCCGCCAGCACTGCAGCAGCACTATGCGCATGGGGTGTTGCTGGCGCTGAGTCTGGAGTATCGAGCGGGGCCCATCCTGCTCAATCGGCAAGACCCGCTCAGCGCGCGCGTACAGCAACTGCTGATGCATGATCCGGCCGCCGCGTGGAGCGCCACGGCGATGGCGCAACAGCTCAATATGGGGGTTTCCACCTTCAGACGGCATTTGGCGCAAGAAGGAAAGAATTTCCTGCAAATTGTCGAAGACCTACGCTTGGGACAAGCACTGGGTTGGCTGCAAACCACCAACCGTCCGATTGGCGAGATCGCCCTGGCCAGTGGTTACGCCTCGTCCTCGCGCTTTTCAATCCGGTTTCGCAAGCATTATGGCTTGTCGCCACGCGAGCTACGCAAAGCGCTTTGAACTAGGGACCCTAACTATTCTCCCCGACCCCGCCCTCAGACATGGAGGACGACTCAAGCAGATGCTTTTTAAGGTAGAGCCGTTGCCGCCCGGGTGGACAATCTTCCAGCACGCCCATCGGCTCAAAGCCATGCCCCAGATAGAAGTCGGGCGCCTGAAAACTGTAGGTATACAGAAACACTCCCACACAGGCCCGACGGCGCGCCTCCACCTCGGCCTGGGTCAACAGGCAGCTACCCAAGCCACTACCGCGCTGCGTGGAATCGACCCATAAATAGTCGATATACAGCCACCCCATGCCCGAGGCGCCGAACATGCCACCGATCACCGATCCGCTGTCGTCACGCGCGTACAGTTCAAAGTCCTGGTAACGGTACGGACCGATTTGCTCTTGATTGAACGCCAGCAATCCTTGTTGAACGACTTGTTTGGCAGCGGGGTCGGCCCCTAGGGTGAAGTTGAAACGGTGCTGGGTCATAGGTTCTCCGGATGGCGCGCAGTCTTCAAAGATAAAAAACGCCGTTAGAGGAATACACGAAACAAGCAGTGATCTACCGCTCATCACTTTAACTCAATGTCATTATCAGAGGTGTTTTCACGCGAAAACCGAAGATAATTATTTAACAGAGTGTGTCCGATTTTGATCGGTTCTTGTCCGCATCCGAGCTGACGGTCAAGCTGAATCAGCCGAGAATTTCATCTCATCAACCACCTGACCCGAGACCGATATGAACTCAGCCTTGATCGTGATAGATGTACAGGAGTCGTTTCGTCATCGCCCGTTCTTTAGCGAACAGGACTTACCCGCCTACCTGAAGGCGCAGAATGAACTGATTGCCGGCTGTCTGCGGCAAGGGGTTCCAGTGGTGCGCGTTTTTCATTGCAGCCAATCGCAGCACGCCGACGACCCCTTTTCTCCGGCATCGGGCCTGGTGCGCCCGCTACAGGGATTGATGGCGTTCGATGCTGCCGCCACTTTCAATAAAATCCGTCATAGCGCGCTGGTGGCATCGGGGCTGGACGTATGGTTGACACAGCATGGTATTCAGCGCTTGATCATTAGCGGCATGCGCACCGAACAATGCTGCGAAACCACCACGCGCCACGCTTCCGATCTCGGCTGGCAGGTCGACTTTGTTACCGAGGCCACCCTCACCTTTGATATGCTCCAAGCTAATGGCGAACCGCTCTCGGCGGCCGATATCGTGACACGCACCGAGACCGTATTGCGCGAGCGCTTCGCCACCTTATGCACGGTGACACAGGCCATTGAACGCAACCAGACACAGGCGGGCTAGCCCCCGAAACCGACCTTAATGACAGCGCAAACTGACTCGGCACTCCTTGCGATTCGCGTGGCCTTCGTGTTGTTACCCAACAGTCTGATTCTTGACTGGGCCGGTCCGGCCGAGGCGCTGCGCGTCACCAACCGAATATTGAACAGCCAGGGCAAGCCCGAGCGCTTTGCGCTGGAGTTTGTCGGGCCCGAAGCGCGCGCCATCAGCTCAGTCGGCGTAGAGATCAATGGCCTGACCTCGTTGCCGGTGCCGCCCAATCAACCGGGCAGCACCGATCCACGGCCACTGTGGCTGGTGCTGGTCGGACAAGTCGGTGAACAGATCACACTCGACCAACCCCATTCGCGCGCGCTATTGAATTGGTTGCGACCCCTGCGTCTCGAGCCGGGACGGCTGGAGCTGGTCACCATTTGCGCCGGCGCCATTATCGCGGCCCACGCGGGATTACTCAGCGGGCGACGGGTCACCACCCATCATCAGCACCTGGGTGAACTGAGCCGCGTGGCGCCCGACGCCCATGTCGTCGCTAACCGGGTGTTTGTTGAGGATGGCGCGCTCTGCTCCAGCGCCGGGGTCACCACCGGAATCGACCTGATGCTGTACCGCATCTCGGCACTGTGCGGCCCGGCGCTCGCCGCGCGGGTCGCGCAGACGCTAGTAGTGGCGCTCAGGCGCGGTCCGCAAGACCCCGAACTATCGCCCTTTCTAAGCCACCGCGATCACTTGCATCCGGCGCTACACCGGGTGCAAGACGCCATCAGCCAAGACCCTCAGGTCGCCTGGACCCTCGCGCGCATGGCCAATGTTGCCTGCACATCTTCCCGCCACCTGGCTCGGCTATTTCTCGCGCACGCGGGAATCGCGCCACTGGATTATGTATGCCAAATTCGTCTGGCCATGGCGCGCGCCGCCCTGCAAGCCGGCATGAGCGTAACGCAGTCAGCTGAACTGGCGGGCTTCAACTCGGACACCCAATTGCGCCGCGCCTGGCACCGTCAAGGGGTAGCGGGAACGCCATCCACTCATGGCGTTTAGCTCAAGCGCCAATTAAGTTGCCCCAGGCCAGCAGATCAACCACAATGCCTCGCGGGTAGAGCCCGCGTGTGCACAGCGTTTCGCGCCCATCTTGAACAAACGATCAGGGAGAGCATCATGAAATCACCGACCTCCAACACCGACCACTTGCGTTTTCACCGACCTCACGCCCACCTGAGCACCACCTTTGGCAACGATTGGTTCGCGCTCAAAGCCGAGGGCTTTGCGCGCTTTTTTGGCACGCCGTTGTTCTTAGGGGCGCAGACCGCGATTGTCGCGATCTGGATTGGTGTGAATGCGCTGGGATTCACCAAGTTTGACGTCTACCCATTCATTCTACTGAACCTGGCATTCAGTCTGCAGGCCGCCTATGCGGCTCCGCTGATTTTGCTCGCGCAGACCCGACAGGCCGCGCGCGACAATGCGCACGCCGAGGCGGACGCACAGCATAGAGAAGCGATTGCCGCGGCCAACGAACAGCGGCAGGCGATTGCGGCGCAAAACGCGGCGCAATTACTGGCGTTGCTGCAGCAAAATACCCAGTTGACCGAACTCACCAAGCAATTGTCCGAGCGCATCGAGGTACTGACGGTTGAAATGCACGCGCGCTTCGAGCCCAAAGACGCCACACCCTAAGGGTCCTTGAAACAGGTTATTCAGTCGGAGTCTCATTGCGCTTCACCCGACTATTTGCGTTCGGCAACAAGCCCAAAGGGAGCCGCCGTTTCATCCAGCGCGTTTGAATCGGACGATTCAGGCGGTTGAATTCCCAAGAAACTCAGGATGGCGCCTATCGCTAGCAACGCGCTGGCTAGCGCAATGGAAATATGCATGCCATTCATGAACAGCGCGGGCGCCACACTCCTGACCAGAAATCCGAATACCGCCACGCCCAACACACCACCGATCTGCCGCGCCGAGTTCAATACCCCGGAGGCGATTCCCGCCCTTGCCGCATCGACAACCGACAGTGTGGCGTTGGTCATGGTTGGAATGGTGAGCGCGATGCCACTGGCGGCAAGCAGCATGGGCAGGATGAGCCGAACATACGCTCCCTCCGCAGTGACGGGTAGCAAGAGCAGGTAGCCAACCGCCGCCATGATGAGCCCGGCGACCATGATGCGCCGCGCCCCCAAGCGCGTGATCAAGTGGCCGGCGACAATGTTCATGACCATAAGGATCGCGGTCATCGGCAAAAACGCCAACCCGGTCTGCCGCGGCGAAAAGTGCTGGATGGATTGGAAGAACAGGCTAAACACGAATACCAGTCCGTAATAGGCGAAGTTGACAATCAGGCCGGCGATCGAAGCAACCGAGAACGTCGAATGACGGAACAACGCTAGCGGCAACATCGGGTGGGGACTGCGAGATTCCAGCCAGAGGAACAGACCGCCAGCCAGAGCGAAAAGCACCAGCCCCCCCAATACCAATGGATGCCGCCAACCCAGGCGGCTGGCTTCAGTCAGCGCCGCGGTCAGGCTGCCCAGGGCCAGGATGGCCATGCATTGACCTGACATGTCAAAACCTTTACTTGGTCGCGCGAGCCCAGCGGGCGCATTGCGCCGAGTCAGCCACAGGCCTAGCAGGCCAATCGGCAGATTGATGAGGAAAATACTGCGCCAGCCGATCTGCGTGACCAACAGGCCGCCCAGTACCGGGCCTGCCGCCAGCGCGATCCCGCCGGCGGCGCCCCACCAGCCAACGGCTCGACTGCGAGCCACGGGATCGGGAAATGCCTGCTGCAAAAGCGACAGAGAGGTGGGAACCAGCATGGCGGCTCCGAACCCTTGCACAATGCGCGCGGTAATCAGCGCGCCAAGGCTGGTGGCCAAGCCGCACCCAAGCGAAGCCAGGGTAAACACGGCAAACCCCGCCATAAACACCCGCTTGGCGCCAAGTCGATCGCCCAGCGCGCCGGTGCTCAGCAACAAGGCGGCGAAGACCAATGTATAGGCGTTGACCACCCATTGCAGGCCAGCCACATCGGTATCGAAGCCGACACGCAACGACTCCAGCGCCACATTAACCACGCTGACATCCAGCAACACCAGCACGAAGCCGAGGCTTGCCGCGACTAGCGTGTAGCGGCGCCGCCGATCAGAGAGAGAGGTATGATTTTTCATCGATAAGCCTTAAGAACATGACATTAGTCAGAGGTTAGGCTATTGTCTTATGTGCGTAAATTCAGAAAAAACGCACATCAACCTTGAGAAAACGCACAGATGTTCGATTGGGAAGACTTACGGCATTTTCTGGCCGTTGCACAGACCGGCACTCTGTCTGGGGCCGCGCGGGTATTAAAGGTGGATCACGCCACCGTCAGCCGGCGCCTGGCGGCGCTGGAGAACCGTCTGCAAACTCGACTCGTGGATCGCCTGCCACGCGCGTGCCGCTTGACCGCAACCGGACAACACATCTTCAAACTCGCTGCGCGGATGGAAGCGAACGCCTTCGACATTGAACGGGCGATACGCGCCGAACAGTCTCCCTTGGAGGGCAAGGTCACCCTCAGCGCTCCGCCCGTGCTCGTCAGTCATTTTCTCGTGAAACAGTTGAGGGCATTCCACCAACGACATCCGGGGCTCCAATTGTCGGTATTAGGACAAGCGCAAAGCGTTTCACTGAGCCGCCGCGAGGCTGATCTGGCAATCAGGCTGGTTCGGCCGGAAGAACCCAGCAGTGTGGCGCGCAAGCTGGGGACGATGTCATTCGCGCTGTACGCCAGCCGCGACTATGAACACCTGCGCAGCCCCTCGGCCTGGGCGTTTATTACCTACGACGAGCAGTTCAACAACATGCCCCAACAGCAGTGGCTACGACGTATCGCCGGCGAACGCACCATCGTTTGTGAAATTAGCGATATTACCGGCCATTACGCCGCCGCCCGCGCCGGGGTCGGCGTCGCCGGACTGCCCTGTTTTATTGGCGACGCCGATGAGGGACTTCAACGACTGGCGGTTGATGGCGAAGGTTTTTCCAGGGAAATATGGCTGGTGGTGCATCGCGATTTGAAACGCTCGCCGCCGATTCGGGCGGCCATGGACTTCCTCATCGAGGTGCTTGAAAGCACTCGCGCATTACAACAAGCTTGAATGAAGGCCTGGGAGTGAGAATGAACGCGGGGCGAGTCAGTCAAAGCGTTCGACATTCCAGCTATATTTTCAGAATTTCCTACAGGCGCAGGGCGCACTTGAAGAGTGCGCATATGGACTACTCGCTATGACAGGGATTGAGACTGCGCCAGAATCGCCACGCAACGCAGATCGGGGCGCGCGCCGAGGCTGATCAGATAGAGCCCTTCGCCGGCGGCCAGACCGCGCTGACCAAAAACCAGCTCACGGGTGTCGAGCCCGAGGGCCTGGCCCTTCTCGTAGAGTTTTTTCAGCATGTCCATCACCTTGGGGGTGATGTCTTGCCGGTTAAGCGGCCCATGGATCACGCAGACATCCAGCACCCGTTCCGCGGGTAGATCGAATTGGCGCAACAGCGCGGCATTGAGTCCAACCAGATGATCCGCTCCAGGAATATTGAGACGGGCGGAGCGTTTCCATTGCGTATCGATCGCCGAGCGGCGGTACCGTTGCCAGCACTCAATCAGAAACTCGACCAAATAGGCAGCGATCATAAAGCCAATCACCAATAACATACTTCCACCACAACGATGAGCACCACAGCGTCCCCGACCGGCGATATTCGCCGGCCCCCTAGAGGTTCAACCATAACTTAGGGCTCATAAAAACCGCATAAATGTTGATTTTTAAGTGTGAAATCACCCTCTTCGAATCGGTTCCCGACGGTCACATTCCAGTTCGTGATCATTGATGATGCCCACTGCCTGCATCCAGGCATACACAATCACCGGGCCGACAAATTTAAATCCACGGCGCTTCAGTTCCTTGGAGATTTGTTCCGACAGCGGCGAACTCGCCAAGCGCGTACGGCCATCGCCCAGCAGCACCTTGCCGTCGGTAAACGACCAGCAGAAGTCGCTAAAGCTTTCGCCGCGCTGTTGCATGTCACAGTAGATTCGCGCCCCGCGTATGGTGGCCTCGATTTTGGCCTTGGAGCGAATAATACCGGGGTCGGTCATCAGGCGCAGAACCTCGTCCGCGCCAAACTGCGCCACCTGCGCCGGGTCGAAGCCGGCAAACGCCAGGCGAAACGCCGGTCGCTTGCGCAGCACGGTGATCCAGGCCAGTCCGGCTTGAAATCCTTCCAGCATCAGCATTTCCCACAGCATGCGGCTATCGCGCTGCGGCACACCCCATTCGCTATCGTGGTAGTCACACATGGCGGCATCGCTACCGGCCCAAAAACAGCGTTGCGCTAGCGTCGTGGTGGTCATTGATCTTCTCCTGGGGTTGATGCGCAAGCCGCATCCAGCATGGCCTCGGCCACCTGAGGCAATGCGGCCAACAGCGGGTGGCCGGGCTCATAGGTCTGACTGGCGGCGTAGGCACCCTCAAACAACAATGCCAGACCATTGGCCAGGGTTTGCGCATCGCGCGCGCCCAACTGGCGCGCCAATTCAAGTAGCCGCGCCAGCAGTTGCGCTTTGTTGCGCGCCACCATGCGTCGAACCGGGTGAGCAGGATCTGGAAATTCCGCCGCGATATTCACGAACGGGCAACCGCGATAGCCGGGTCGCGCGATGCGACCCGCCAGGTCGCTAAACAGCTGCCGCAGTTGCGCGCGCGGCTGTGCCGGGCGCAGCGCCAGACTGGCGCAAAAATACTCCCAGCACTTCTCATCACGGCGCGTCAAATAGTGCAGCAGTAGATCGTCCTTGGATTTGAACTGGCGGTACACGCTCATCTTATTGACCCCCGCGCGCTTGACCACTTCGTCCACGCTCACCGCGCGCGCGCCGTCACGATAGAACAGCTCGTCCACCGCCTCTAGTATTCGCGCCTGCGCCTCTGCGCCCGACACTACCTGACGGCAGGGTTTAGCGACGACATCCATCTCACTGCTCATGTGAATTCTCCTGATTGCGGTTGACATGTTACCGCTTAGTACATACCATCGCAATCTAATGTTACCAAACAGTAACAACAAGCATAACACTATGGGAGAACGCGCATGCAAAGCATCGCCAATTGGGCCAGGGGCCGATTTCATTACGCCTGGATCGCCCTGGGAGTCACCTTTCTAGTGATGTTGATCACCGCCGGCGCGCGCGCCACCCCCAGCGTATTGATGCTGCCGCTGGAACAGAGTTTTGGCTGGAGCCGGGCGACAATTTCACTCGCGCTGTCGATCAATCTGGCCTTGTTTGGCCTGATGGGGCCGTTCTCCGCCGCCGCCATGCAGCGTTTTGGCTTGCGCCGCACGGTGCTGTGCGCGCTCACGATCATGGCCCTCGCCATTGGCTTATCAAGCCGGATGCGCCACAGCTGGCAGATGTCGTTGATCTGGGGTGTGATCGTCGGCGCCACCAGCGGCGTCACCGCCATGACACTGGGCGCCACCGTGGTCAATCGCTGGTTTAGCCAGCGGCGTGGCCTGGCCATGGGGATTCTCACCGCCAGTTCAGCCACCGGCCAACTGGTCTTCCTGCCGCTGTTAGCCGCCATCGTTGAATACTACGGTTGGCGCCAGGTGGTGCTGACGGTGGGCGGCGCGGCGCTGGTGATTTTGCCATTGGTCTATCTGCTACTGCCCGAACGACCGGCCACGCTCGACTTGCCGCTGTATGGCGAGCCGCGAGAAGCGCCGCGATTCACGGGTGACAACCGAAAAAATCCGATCGTGGTGGCCTTTGGAACGCTGGGGCGCGCCATGAAGGTACGCGACTTCTGGTTACTGTTCTTCAGTTTCTTCGTCTGCGGCGCCAGCACCAATGGCTATATCGGCACCCATTTCATCGCCATGTGCGGCGACCACGGTATTGATGAGGTCCACAGCGCCAGCATTCTAGCCGCCATGGGCGCGCTGGACCTGGTCGGCACCACTCTGTCGGGCTGGATGTCGGACCGACTGAATAGTCGCGTGTTGCTGTTCTGGTATTACGGTCTGCGCGGACTGGCGCTGATCTTTCTGCCTTACGCCTTCGGCTTGACCTACTTCGGATTGCCGTTGTTCGCGCTGTTCTATGGACTGGATTGGGTGGCAACCGTCCCTCCCACGGTACGACTGACCAACGATGTGTTCGGCAAGCAAGACGCGCCCATCGTCTTCGGTTGGGTGGTGGCCGGCCACCAACTGGGCGCCGCCACGGCGGCCCTGGCGGGCGGCATGATCCGCAACAGCCTGGGCAGCTACACGGTAGCCACCATGATGTCGGGCGGTTTATGCCTGATCGCCGCCATCACGGTGCTGCGAATTCATCGCCGTGGTTTAGCCCCGGCGCGGGTCTTGGCCTGAGCCGACCGCCGTTTGACAGGCGAGTTCGACCGGGATAGCCGCTTGCCGCGCAATCGCGGCTGGCGCCCGCGTCGCCAACTGCACCGTCAGCACACTAGCGAGCACGGTAAAGAAGCCCAGCAGGGATAGCGCAGACAGGGTCTGCCCCAGCAACACCCAGCCCAACACCACGGCGGTCAACTGACTAAACAGCCCCAGCGATGAGACCGATACCGGAGACAGCCGCGCAATGCCGCGAAACCACAGCAAATAGGCCAATAGCGCGCCAAACAGGCACAGATAGCCGTAACCCAGCCATTGGTGCGCGCTGATCGATGCGGCGGTGAGCGCGCATGTCGCCAATGAGCAGGCCTTGCTGCAAGACCTGAGCGCGCGCAGCCAGCAAGGGCTGAATCAACGATTGAGCGAACTGCTCGCCAGCCTGGAGCGCGAGCAGGAGCGGCGCTAACACGATGAATCGGCCGAATAGATCCAGCGAGGGGTTTTCCTGCCACTAGCACCCACAGATTTACCGCGCGAAAGCGCAGACAGTCGCAAACCAAGCACCAGCGCTATGGTCGCTACCAGACACCGCCCGAGAGGCGGCCAACCCTGAGTCTGGAGCGCCATCACCATGCAAGAACCCCTTGAACCCACCCCGCCCAGCGCCGAGCCAGGAGAACTGGTGCTTTGCGTGCCCGCCGGATGGGAAAGCTATATTTCGCTCGAGTTTTATGAATTGCACCAAGGCCTGGTGGCCCATGGCTGGACCAAGCTGGTGATCGACGAGATGGAGGATGCCGCGCTAGTCACGGCGATTCAGCGCGCGCGCGCGCGCGCGGCGTTGCTTTGGGAGGCGTATGAACTCTTGGAGCGCAATGCCGCCGCACTGAACCCAACCAACGCGGGACCACCCCGGCGCATTGTATTTTGCGATGACGTGCACTACTTCACTAGCGCGCGCCGCCAACAGCGCTTGCGCGCTTTTGACTGGGCGGATCTGATCTTGTCGACCTATCCCGATAAGCTCAGGCAATGGTTCCCCGAAGTCGCCGCGCAAAAAATCCACTGGTCGCCGCATGCCGCCGCCACCTGTTTCCGTCCCGCCGCCATGCCTTCGTCCAACCGGGTTCTACTCTCCGGGTCGCGATCCTGGGCATATCCATTTCGCCAGTTCTGCCAGGCCAAACTTCCCGGTTCGGTCTGTGAAGTGGTCGATCACCCCGGCTATCCGGGCTACCCCGGCGACCGGGTAAACGCCGCGCGCGCCGATCCACAGGCCTTCCAGCAGCGCGCCCGCGAGCAGTATGCCGCGTTACTGAACAGCCATCCGGCAATGCTGGTGTGCGGTTCGATCTTTGGTTACTTAGTGGCCAAGGTGTTTGAAGGCATGGCCTCCCGCTGTCTGGTGATCGCTGAACGCTCATCGCTCGCGCAACGCTTGGCATTGCTCGGTTTTATCGAAGGCGAGCATTACGTTGGCACCGATCTGTCGCATCTGATCGAAGACACCGTCAAGGTGCGCGACGCATTCTTACGCGGAGATCCCAATTGGGCGCGCATGGCCGACAATGCCGCGCGCAAGGTCAACGCCCAGCACACGACGGCGGTAAGAGCCGCCGAGATCCACCGATATTGCAATCAGGGAGCTCGCGCATGAACACCAACGCTTTAGTTAACGACTATCGCCGGCACGGCATTATCGCCCCCATGACCGCCCTGTCCCCGCTAGAGGCGTGGCAAGCGCGACTCGATTATCTACAGCTCTGCGCGCCGGGCAAGACCGTCATCGACGGCGAACAGCGGGTATTCGGCCATTTGGTTTACCCATGGATAGCACAACTGGTCTCTCATCCCGCGATCATCGAGGCGGTCCGCGGCCTGATCGGCCCAAACATTCTTGTATGGGTCAGCGAATTCAACGCCAAGGCGCCGCAAACCGAGCATTTCTTTTCCTGGCATCAGGATTTGTATTATTGGCGGCATCGATATGACGACTTGCGCACGATTCCACTGGTCACAACCTGGCTGGCGCTGACGCCGGCTAACGAAACCAACGGGGGCATGCGCGTTCTGCCGGGCACTCATACCCGGCTGTTACCTCATGAAGAGCGCCCTTGCGCATTCAATATGCTGACGCGCGCGCAAGAGGTCCAAGCGCAGATGGAGGAAAGCCATGTGCTCCCAGTCAATCTCGCCGCTGGAGAGTTTTCCATTCATCACCCCTTGCTATGCCACGCATCCGGACCGAACCGGAGCGCGGAGGCTCGAATCGGATTAGTCACTCGCTACATGGCTCCCGAAGTCGCACCGCCGATGCGACCGGCATATATGTGACTGGTCAGCGGCGAAGACCTCCATGGGAATTGGGACCTTATCGCCCCGCTCAACGAAGAAACCGGCCCAGCGTTGCGCCAGCGATGCATTCAGTCGGTACAAAACATCACCGGCGCTCGGTTTAAGTAGTCGCACCGATGAAAAACCACGCTTGGCTTTATCTACTGGGCGCGCTGTGCGCAATCGGCCCATTGTCGATTGATATGTACCTGCCGGGCGCGCCCGCCATGGCGCGCGAGTTTGGCGCGGGGGAGTCGGGAGTGCAACTCTCGCTGGTCAGTTATCTTCTGGGTCTGGTGCTGGGCCAGCTCGTCTACGGGCCGCTCAGCGACCACCTTGGCAGGAAACCGCCCTTGTACGCGGGCTTGGCGCTCTTTGGCGCGCGCTGTCTGATCGCCATTCATTGGGGCATGCAAGAAACCCTGCGCGCCAACCGCGCCGCCGGGTTCTCTTGGTCCCATGTGTGGCGAGCCTATCTCGGCGTGCTCCAAGATCGGCAATTTGTTTCCTACACCGTTTGCAATGGCCTGATTCAGGGCGGCATGTATGCGTACATTACGGATTCATCCTTTGTGTTCATCGATCGGTATGGACTGACGCCCCAGCATTACAGTTTGATCTTCACCGCCAATTCGCGCTTGAACGCATTATCGCGCGCGCCATCTGGCTTCCCGCCGGACTGGGGCTGGCGGCGATCAGTATCCCGACCCCGCCCAGTCTGGCGGTTATGCTAACCGGCTCGTTTCTGTTTCTCGCCAGCATCGGATTCATCGCGCCCAACGCGGCGGCGCTGGCCTTGATCAACCAGGCGCACCGAGCCGGCGCGGCCTCGGCGCTGATGGGAACCATGCTGTTAGCGATTGGCGCCTTGAGCGGCGTGGCGGTCACCCTATTGAACGATGGATCAGCTCAACCCTTGATTTCCGTCATGGCCACGTGTGGCGTCTGCACAGTATTGGTCTATTACACCGCGGCTTGGCGGCGGTCTGGTGATTAACCGCCGCGCAACCGAGAACCTGCCCCGAGAGCGTGTCGTTCCGGCTGATTCACCGCGCGAAAACGCCAATAGGCAAAAACCAAGCGCCAATATCATGGTCGCTACCAGACACAGCCCGAGAGCCGGCCATCTTTAAGTCTGGAGCGCCACCACCATGCAAGAAACCCTAGACCAAACCGCGTTAACCGCCGAGCCAGGAGAACTGGTGCTTTGCGTGCCCGCCGGATGGGAAAGCTATATTTCGCTCGAGTTTTACGAAATCCAACAAGGCCTGGTGGCCCGTGGCTGGAACCAGTGGGTGATTGGCGAGGACGACGATGCCGCTATTCTGCGCGCCATCTCCAATGCGCGCAGCGCTCTGCTATGGGAAGCCTACGAGCTGTTCGAGCGCCATCCGAGTTTGCTCGCCTCACGCTCGGCATCAATGGGCGCCACGCGGCGCATGGTGTTTTGTGACGATGTGCATTATTTAACCGTGGCGCGGCGCCAACGACGGCTGCGGGCGTATGGTTGGGCCGATCTGATTCTGGCCACCTACCCTGATAAGCTCATCGAGTGGTATCCCGAAGTCCCCCAGCATAAAATTCATTGGCTGCCACACGCGGCGGCTTCATACTTTCAACCCAGCCAGTCCCCGGGCGATGATCGAATCCTGCTGTCCGGCGCCAGAACCTGGCCCTACCCGTTTCGCCAATTCTGTTACGACAATCTGCCCGCCACGGTCTGCAACCCCATTGATCACCCCGGCTACCCGCGCTACCCCGGCGACCAGGCCAACCGCATTGACGCCAACCCCGAAGCACTGCGGCGCGTGGCGCGCGCGCAGTACGCCTCGATTCTGGCCGGTCATCCGGCGGCACTGGTGTGTGGCTCGATCTTCGGTTATCTGGTTGCCAAGGTCTTTGAAACCATGGCGGCGGGCGGTCTCTTGATTGCCGAACGCAACTCACTCGGCGCGCGACTCGCCGCCCTCGGTTTTATTGATGGGGAGCACTATATCGGTACTGATTTGTTGCACGTGATCGATGTCTGCGCTGATATCCACGCCGCCCTGCGCCGTGGCGACCCACGCCTGCGCGGCATGGCGCGCACCGCGCGCGCGCGGGTCGCCGCCGAACATACCACGGCGCATCGCGCCGCACGGATCCACCACCTGGCCACGGAGTGAGCCAATAGCGTATCTATCGCGCCGATCTGTGATTATGATGAGAATATTCCAACCAAAGGACAGCCCCATGAGCCTAGTCACCTATCTCGGCAAGCAGATCCTCGGCGTATTGGCCAGCTACCAAGGGCAAGAAATTGTCATCCACATCTGCGGTGTGTACCCGCAACACGACAATCACTTGCGTCTATTTTTCCCGCAAGGGCATGCGTTGCAACCTGGCGATCTGGCGACCATCCACCTCGACAATCGTACCGGGGTTGATGAATTCGACTCCTCGATTCGCGTTTATCGCGCCTCGTACAAAGGCCGGGTGATCAGTATTGAAGATGACTGGGCGCTACTGGAACCACGCGAATGCATGTTATTGCATGGCTTTAGCGCGGTAGAGAATCTACGGGAGCCAGGCTACGACTACCCGCGCGACCCGCGCGTGTCACAAGCGGTGCCGCTGACAGCCTTAACCTGCATGCCGCCAATCGAAGGACGGGATCGCGAAAACAAAGTCGGTATTCTGATCACCATGGCGCAAGAGCAGCCACACACTACGGTGCTGGCGTTTCTCTCCAGCCAGAACGACGATGTGTTTCTGATTACCTTCCCGGAAACCTTCAAGTCGCAGCAGTTGAAACGCGACCCGCATTGCTTTTTTGTCATGGATGAACGCGCCACATTCACCTTTGAGCGCGCGATCGAATGGAACTACACGATTATTGAGGGTCAGGCGTCGATCGTCCCTAACGGCAGCGCGCTGTTCGAAGACATCCGTCAGGCCTTCATCGACAAAAACCCATGGGAAATGCCATTCTTCATCCGTGAAGATCTGGAAATGTACCATATCCGCCGCGAACGCCTGGTTTGCCCCGGCGCCAGAAGACAAGCCCGGGACGCCAGCTAACTCGACCTAAGCTTGTCGTCCTCGGCGCACTGCGGCGAGGACGACCGGGGGTGGCGCGGACCGCCCAGTCCACCCCCGCGCAAACCACCGCACCCCGTTAGCACTCATGCGGTAACGCGCCAAACATCACCCGCGCCATCAACCTACAGCCGCTTACCGCAGCGCAACACTTTGAAAAATAATTTTGTAACTATTTGCAACTGACCAAAAGCACGGCGCGGCACACGCAAAAACGGCGCTAAGTCGTTCTCGCGTATACGCTTATTGAAAATAACAAGCATTGATCAACATCAATATATTTATTACATTTTGGCTTTTTAAGGCTATGTAGCAACCGCTTGCCCTTGAAAACCCTGCCCAGGTTGTATTAAATACGACACCCGAACTGGATGCAATGGGCATGGGGTAGTAGGCTTCCAATCAGGCATAAAAGATACCTCTTATAAAATCACCCCCCCGCCCATGCCACCGCCATGCGTTGTGATTCTCACTCCAGCGCGCGACCGGCAAACCGTTTTTGCTGGGTTGTGATTTAAACAACCCGGCACCTCGCGCCACACATCAAGCCAGGCAGACCCAGGCTTGGCGGTCGCGCGCTAATGATTTATTAACTCGTAAAGTCGTTGAGATGAGAAACCTTAGACTCTCAGGCCTGTTGCGGGGCGTTTTTTTTCTGGCATTGACCCTGCTATCAGGATGCCAAGGCGGCATTCTTGACCCCAAGGGCCAGGTTGGCGCAGATGAAAAATCCCTGATTATCACGGCCACTGCGTTAATGTTACTGGTGGTTGTACCGGTGATCGTTCTGACACTGGTTTTCGCGTGGAAGTATCGCGCGAGCAACACCAACGCCACCTACACCCCCAAATGGGCGCACTCCAACAAGATTGAAGCCGTGGTTTGGCTGATTCCGTGCTGCATCGTCGCCTTTCTGGCGGTTTTGACCTGGCACACCACCCACAAGCTCGACCCCTATCGCCCGCTCGATTCAAACCAAAAACCGGTCACTATCGAAGTGGTGTCGATGAATTGGAAATGGCTGTTCATCTACCCTGAACTGAACATCGCCACGGTCAATCAGATCGCCTTCCCAGCCAATGTCCCGGTGAATTTCAGAATCACCTCCGACACGGTGATGAATTCATTCTTCATCCCGCAACTCGGCGGGCAAATCTACGCCATGGCCGGCATGCAGACCCAGTTGCACCTGATTGCCAACGAAGCGGGCAGCTACAAGGGCTTCTCTGCGAACTACAGCGGAGCGGGCTTTTCCGGCATGAAGTTCAACGCGATTGCCACCGCAACCCCGGCTGAATTCGACGCATGGGTCGCCCGCGTACGCGCCACGGGCACACCGCTGAACGCAGCGGCATATCGCCAACTATCGGTTCAGAGTGAAAACAATCCCGTGAGCTATTACAGCGCGGCAACCCCGCGACTGTTCGACGCGATCGTCGGCAAAACTATGGCTGCCCGCACTTCGCTGGCGCTGAGCGATGCCGACCTCAAGCTAGCGGCGCTGACCAAGAGCCTGTGCGCACCCCAGGTCATCAAGGAGTAACGATTTATGCTATTAGGAAAACTCTCGCTTGACGCGATTCCGTTTCACGAGCCGATCATTATGGCCACGCTATCCGGCGCGGGTCTGCTCGGCCTGGTGGTGCTGGCGCTGATCACCAAGTTCGGCAAATGGGGTTATTTGTGGAAAGAGTGGCTGACTTCGGTCGACCATAAAAAAATCGGGGTGATGTACATTGCCGTCGCCATGGTCATGTTGCTGCGCGGCTTTGCCGACGCGCTGATGATGCGCACCCAGCTGGCGCTGGCCACCAATGGCCACACCGGTATTTTCCCGCCAGAGCACTACGATCAAATTTTTACCGCGCACGGCGTGATCATGATCATTTTCATGGCGATGCCGTTTATGACCGGTCTGATGAACATTGTGGTGCCGCTGCAAATTGGCGCGCGCGACGTGGCGTTTCCGTTTCTCAACTCATTGAGTTTCTGGCTACTGACTTCGGCGGTGATTCTGGTCAATCTGTCGCTCGGTGTCGGCAACTTCGCCCGCACCGGCTGGGTCGCCTACCCTCCGCTGTCCGAGTTGGGCTTCAGCCCGGACGTCGGCATGGATTACTACATTTGGGCGTTGCAGATATCGGGTATCGGTACCACGCTGACCGCGATTAACTTTCTGGTCACGGTTTTCAAAATGCGCGCCCCGGGCATGAAGCTGATGCAAATGCCGATCTTCACCTGGACCTGCACCTGGGCCAATGTACTGATCGCCGCTTCGTTTCCGATTCTGACCGGCGCATTGGCCATGCTGGCGCTAGACCGCTACATGGACTTCCACTTTTTCACCAGCGACGGCGGCGGCAACGCCATGATGTACCTGAACCTGTTCTGGGCCTGGGGTCACCCCGAGGTTTACATTCTGGTTCTGCCCGCGTTCGGCGTATTCTCCGAAGTCATCTCGACCTTTACCGGCAAGCGCCTGTTCGGTCACACCTCGATGATCATCGCCAGTGGCGTGATCTCGGTACTGGGCTTTGTCGTTTGGCTGCACCACTTCTTTACCATGGGTTCCGGCGCCAACGTCAACGCCTTCTTCGGTATCGCCACTATGGTGATTTCGATCCCCACCGGGGTCAAACTGTTCAACTGGCTGTTCACCATTTATCGCGGTCGTTTGCGCTTTACCCCGCCAGTACTGTGGACTCTGGGTTTTATGGTGACCTTCTCGATCGGCGGCATGACCGGCGTATTGTTGGCGGTGCCCGGCGCGGACTTTGTGTTGCACAACAGTCTGTTTCTGATCGCTCACTTCCATAACACGATTATCGGCGGCGCGGTGTTCGGTTATCTGGCCGGCTTTGCTTACTGGTTCCCCAAGGCCTTCGGCTTCAAGTTGAAGGTCGGCCTGGGCAAGGCGGCCTTCTGGTTCTGGCTGACCGGCTTCTATGTGGCGTTTATGCCACTGTATGTCCTGGGCTTTATGGGCATGACCCGTCGCCTCAACCACACCAACAACCCGGCGTGGAACCCTTGGCTTTACCTGGCCTGCGTCGGCGCCGCACTAATTGCCTGCGGCATTGCCTGCCAGTTGCTGCAATTGGCGGTCAGCATTCGCGATCGCAAACAACTGCGCGACCTGAGCGGCGACCCGTGGAATGGTCACACTCTGGAGTGGTCGACTTCGTCACCGCCACCGTTCTACAACTTTGCCGTATTGCCGCAGGTGGCGGATATCGACGCCTTCACCGATATGAAGGAAAAGGGCCTGGCCTACGTGGTGCCTAAGCAGTATCAGCCGATTCACATGCCAAAAAACACCGCGGTCGGCGTTGCCATCGGCGGCTTCACCACCGTGCTGGGTTTTGCGCTGATCTGGCATATCTGGTGGATGGCGATTGTCGGCCTGATCGGCATTGTCATCAGCACACTGGTTCGCGCCTTTGATAACGATATCGACTATTACGTACAACCGGAAGAAATCGAACAGATCGAACGCCTGCGTTACGAGCAAATGGGCATCGATGTCGACAATTACAGCGAACGCGGATCCGACAAGAAGCACAGCGGCCGCAAACCCGGCATCACCGTGTAAGGGCAAGCAAAATGACGACTTATGTAGAACAGGCGCGCCACGCGCCAGCTGAACACGAGCACCACGACAGCGGTTCGCAAACCCTGCTGGGCTTTTGGATTTACCTGATGACCGACTGCATTTTGTTCGCAACCGCGTTTGCGTCTTATGCGGTGCTGTATCGCAACACTGCGGGCAGCGTCAGCGGCAAGGACATTTTCGACCTGCGCTATGTCTTACTGGAAACCGCAGCGCTGTTGCTGTCGAGCATTACCTACGGCTTTGCCGTCATCGGCGGCAACCAGGGCAAGAAGGTGGCGGTGCTGGGCTGGCTGGCCATCACCTTTGTATTCGGCGCGGTCTTTATCGGCATGGAGCTCAACGAGTTTCACCACCTGATCAGCGAAGGTCACGGCCCGAGCACCAGCGCCTTTCTCTCGGCGTTCTTCGGTCTGGTGGGTCTGCATGGTTTGCATGTTACCGCCGGCCTGTGCTGGATGGCGGTGCTGATGTTCGAAGCCGCCAAGACCGGCTTGAACCCGCGGGTCATGACACGACTGAACTGCCTGAGCCTGTTCTGGCACTTTCTGGATATTGTCTGGATCTGCGTCTTTACCGTGGTCTATCTGAAAGGAGCCATGTAATGAGTCACGCTCATGCACAGGCCGCCAGTCACGGCAGCGTAAAAACCTATGCGGTCGGCTTTATTCTGTCGGTGATTTTGACCGCGATTCCGTTCTGGCTGGTGATGGGTGGAGAATTCAACCGCCAGATCACGCTCATCGGCATCGTGGCGTTTGCCGTGATCCAGATCGTGGTTCATCTCAAGTACTTCTTGCACCTGAATTTCACGCAAGAAGGCCGACTCAACACCTTCACCTTCCTATTCACCGCCATGGTCATCGTGATGCTGGTGGGTCTGTCGGTGTGGATTATCACCAGCGCCGACACGCTGATGATGCGCTAAGCGAGGCCAGCTTGAAACTCAAGCGTTATTTCCTGGTCACCAAGCCGGGCATCATCTTTGGCAACCTGATCTCGACCGCCGGCGGCTTTCTGCTGGCGGCCCAGGGTCGGGTGGACTGGTCGCGGCTGGCGGCGACGTTGATCGGCCTGTCGCTGGTCGTGGCGTCCGGTTGCGCGCTGAACAACTGCATCGATCGTGATATTGACGCCAAAATGGCGCGCACCAAGCAGCGAGTGCTGGTCACCGGCGCCATGAGCTGCCGCGCGGCGCTGGCGCATGGTCTAGTGCTGGGTTTCGTGGGCTTTACCACCCTGTGGCACTTGACGACTCCACTGGCGTTCGCCTTTGCCTTGGGCGGGTTTGCGATCTATGTCGGGGTGTACAGCCTCTATATGAAGCGCCACTCGGTGTATGGCACGTTAGTCGGAAGCCTTTCGGGCGCGGTGCCGCCGGTTGCCGGTTATTGCGCGGTCACCGGTCGCTTCGACATGGGCGCGGCAATCTTGCTGCTGATGTTCAGCCTGTGGCAGATGCCCCACTCCTACGCCATCGCGATTTACCGCTTCAAGGACTATGAAGCCGCGCGGATTCCGGTCTTACCGGTGGTCAAGGGCATTTCGAGCGCCAAGCGGCAGATCGTGCTATATATCCTGGCCTTCACCGTGGCAACGGTGATGCTGGCGCTTGGTGGCTATGTGGGCTATGGCTATCTGGCGGTGGCGTGCGCGACCAGCTTGTGGTGGCTGAAGATGGCGCTTGGCGGCTATCGGCACAGTACGGACGAAAGCGCCTGGGCGCGCCAGGTGTTTTTGTTTTCGATCATTACCATCACTTCGCTGAGCGTGATGATGGCGCTGGACTTCCAGGTGCAAACCCATGTGAGCTGGGCGCTGTAAGTCTGCCCGAGTTAGAGCCACCAAACCCCGGCCCACGCCGTAATGCCGTTCACTTAACAAAGTGAGCGGCATTTTCTTTTCGGCATTCGGTTTTTTCAAGATTAGGCCAGCGATGGGTTTATTAGCCCGATCAGCGACACAGGAGTCTCTCTCCCATGGGCCGGGCGGCCCAACGGGGGGGCTCTCGACGCCTTGCAAAGTTCAAAGGAGAGGAAGCTCTTGCCTTCTCCGTCGCGAACTGGGACGTCATTGATACGGAGTGTTGGGATGAACCCCGTGCGGACGATCAAACAAAACGCCGCTCACTCCGCTTAAGTGAACCGCATTAGGCCCCACGCCGGGTTTTCTTTTTTAGAGTGCATCAAGCCGCCTGCCGGCTTTTGCGCCAGCGCTGGAAACTCATTCGGGGTGGATTAGCGCATAAGGAACACAGGTGATACTGCTGAGAGATCAACTCTAACGGATAGGCGGTGTGCAACAGGTCTGCCAGCATGCGCCATTCGGCGCGCACGCCTTTCCAGTAGCCGATTTTTTCGCTTTTACGCGCCTGCGTCACCTGAGGCCAGCGGGTAACGGCAATCGACAGTTGGCGTTCGATAATACGGCGATTCATAAACACCTCGATACCAAATCGCGGCAAACGATGCATCTGCTCGAGCGCCGCGCTGAGTAACTCTTTTTTAAGCACCCGCTCACCCGAGACGAAATCCAGCCCGATGGCGCGAAACAGCAACAGACTGTTCTGGCGCAAACTCAGACTGATATCCGCCGCGCCGCTCAATACTGGCGCCGCCAGCGCGCTAACATGCTCGACCGTCAATCCGCTGAGATCGGCGTCCAGCAGCATCAACAGATCGGATTGAGCCACGGCGATACCGGTGGCCATGGCAAAACTTTTCCCTCGGTTCTCATGGTAGGAAATCAATTTTACGGAGGGAAAACCACGCACAATTTCTGCGGTCGCATCACTGGAACCATCATCAACCACGATCACCTCGGCCAACAGTGGGTGGCCACTGACCGCCTCCAGCACCGCCCCGATTCTCGCGGCCTCATTGAAAGCGCAGATAATGCAGGAGATTCGGCCCTTGGCGGGTACGAAACAATGACTAGTCATAGATTCCCCGGTAAGCGGTCAACGCGCGCGCCAGATTGGCAACGCACCCAAGGTCCACCATACACACCAAATATGTCGATCGTGCAACAGTCCGAATACGTGATTTGCAACGACGGCAAAGCCTTGAACCAGGGTCGCTAGAGGGTATGCGCAAACAAGTGCGACTCCAGATGTTGCAGAATAATCCACTCCAAACGAGCAGCTTGCGCCGGAGACTTTGATTTATGACCCGGACTATCTGTCCGGGCCACGCAGCCAGGACTATGTACTCATCGCCATTAGCGCCGGACGGAGACGCTCGACCGACACCAAGCGGGCGTTTTATCGCCACCTGGCCGAGCTGCTGCAACAAGCGCCGGGAATTCGACCACAGGATGTCATGGTGGTCATCAGCACGACCGAAGCGGAAGACTGGTCGTTCGGCGAGGGTCGCGCCAGCATGCTGGAACAGGCAGCCTCTCTCGGAGTCAGAACGAATGAAGGGGAGAAATAGAATGTTAGCCATGCAATACAGCTTCACGCTGCCCGCGGACTACGACATGGAGATCATTCGCCAGCGCATTGACCTCTACGGCCACCTGATGGATGATTTCCCCGATCTGAATTTTAAAGCCTACCTGTGGAGTGACAGCGCCACGGCAACATCAGTCACCCCAGAAAATCTCTACGCGCCTTTCTATGTTTGGCGCAATAGCGAGGGACTCAATCAGTTTTTGGCCGGACCGGGCTTTCGCGCGCTAACTCAAGCCTTTGGTTGGCCCACGGTGCGAATCTGGCCAATCTGGGAGGTGGTGGGTCCAGCCCGAGTGAGAGAGGCGCGTTATGCCACGCGCAGCATCACACGCATACCATCCTATAGCGCGCTCGACACATTACGCGGGAAATCAAGCCAACAAGCGCGCGACGACATAGCCTGTCACGGCGCACTGGCTTCACTCGTGGCGTTCGATCCCAGCGAATGGAACTTGCTGCGCCTGCAGCTATGGTCAGACATGCCGCCGGAATCCACCGCCACCAGCCAGCGATATCAGGTTGGACACGTATCCGCTCCGGGTCACTAACCACCCCCGAGTTCTAGGCGGGCAAGTTACTGCGCATGCCCACCCCGCCAGATTGCGCCATAGGCTTCGCGATACGGGATATCGCCATCAATCGGGGCGCCGTCAATATGCCGCAGCAAGCCGGTGGTCACCAGAATCGGTTGGCTGACGTAGCCGCTGGGTGGCTGGCCGGCAAAGGCGCGGTTCAGTTCATCGGCCATTTGCCAGCCTTGCAGCCCGGCGGGTTCGGCCACAGTGGCGATTTGTTGTGACTTGCCGGATTTAATCCGGCTCAACGCAATGTCTGAGCCGTCGCCCGCCGAAACGTTGAGAATATCGCCACGATGAATCAGTCTGAGCGGCACATTGATGGCATCAAAATACACATCATTAATCGCCAGCGTGCGTGTCCATTGCTTGCCATAGAGACGATTCAATCTGGGCACGATCTGCGGAACGATGGTGCCGGCATCGGGGATAGCCACATTTTCAACCGCCAACAGCTGACATCGGCGGCAATAGTGGACAATTTGCGCCATGCGTTGCGCTTTGGCGCTGGCCACCGCAAAGCGCTGGTCGGTGAAAATAATCACCCCAATTTTTCCGCCACCATTGCCACTACCGATGGCATATTGCGCCGCCAGCGTGGCGACGGCGGCGGAATGAGTGGCAACATTGACAAACAAATCCGGCGTCGGTCCCGGCTCGGCCGCCGCGTGCCAGCCGATCAATACGATTTTCGCCTGACGCGCGCGGGCAAGCTCGTCGCTAAAGGCCGAGGGATCGAAGCCGCCGAGCACGATGGCATCCTGGTGTTGCTGGATCGCGGTGATCAAGGCGCCGCGAATGGTGGCGGTGTCGCCCTCGCCATTGAGCAAACTGACCGCCCACCCCAACTGGCGCGCCGCGGTAAAAAAACCGCGATAGGCGGCGCTGATTCCGCCGTTGCGAAAATCTTGCGAGATAAAGGTGATTTTTTTACCCGGCTGACGCACGGGACCACTGGCCGGTCCATCCCAGGGCAGCGAGCGGGTCAATGATGCCGCGCCACCGACGCACAACCACGCCACCAGACATCCGCCTAACACGCATTTGATCCAGAGCCCCATGACATCTCCCTGTCGACCCACACAGCGCAACCCGCCCGCCGCTCATCCAGCCTAGTTACGCCGAGCGCGCCATCGAGAAATCCGCCAGAAACCCCATACAGGCCTCCGCCACCGCTTTAGGTGCTTCGATCATTGGCATATGGCCGATATCCGGCATCACCAGTACCCGGCTATTACGCAACTGTTGATGCAAAAACGCGGCATTGTCGACGTGCAACACACGGTCTTCGGCGCCCCAGATAATCTGCACCGGCGCGCTAATCCGCGTCAGCGACGCCGTTTGGTCCAAATCGCGCACGACGTCCTGGACAATTTTCTGGTTGATCGCGTGGCGTCTAACCACGGCGCGCGCCAATGCCGACACGATAATCCCGGGGATATATGGTGGCGCCGCCATCCCAATATGCATCATGGCGCGATAGTCGCCCGCCGAATTGATTTCTATCATCGGGCTGACGCCGGTGCGTGCGAATTGCTGTTGCAACCAACTTGGAGTGCACGCCACCCCACCCGCGTCGATTAACACCATGGACGCCACCAGCTGCGGGTTCGACGCCGCCAGATGCAGCGCGATCGCCCCGCCCATGGAATTACCAATCAGATGCGCGCGCGTTACCCCTTGCCGGGTCAGCCAAAGCTTCAGCCGTTCGCTTTGCGCGGCGATGCCATAGTCCAACGCCAGGTCGACCACGCTATGGCCATGCCCAGCCAGGTCGGGTATCAACACCCGCAACGGACTGCGAAAAATCTTAGCAAACTTCAGCCACGCGGTGTTATCCGCCGTCACGCCATGCAACAGCACAATCGCCTCGCCGGTCGCCCCTGAGGCGTTGGCGCGCTGCAGCGATTCGATCTTGCCAAAAGGTAGATGGGTGGTGACGCGCGTTACGCCGGCTTTTTTACACTCAGAGGCCAGGACCTTGGCTAGCAGGCCATCACCAATACGGGTCAACAAGGAACTCATCGGGTTTTCATCTTTGTGTGGCATACGGTTGACTCACTCGGGACTCGGGGCGCGCATTCAAGCAGTCCAAACCCTTTTTAGCGCCACCATGCCATTAAGCTTGGCGCATGCACAGCGAAAACGCAAACAGCATAGCGAATCAGACGTAAGCCTGGCCCTGGGGGCCCAGCGCGCGCAGCGGCGAGGATGACGACGATGGAACGGCGGCGATAACGCGAAGTGCGGCCGTTGTCGGTAAAGACTTAGGCCGGCTGCGGGCGGAAGGCCCAGAAGCGGCTGCCGGTAAAGTTCCAGATCAAACCGATGCTGGTAGCGACGATTTGCGCCAGCCAATGATTCCAGGACTGGTGCTGCACCAGCACCCACATGCAACCGGTATTGATGCACCAGCCACAAGCCAGCAGGGTAAAATACTTACTGGCGGCTTCAGCGTGTGACTGGTTGCTGGCAAAGGTCAGTAGATAATTGAGAAAATAATTCGACACCGAACCGGCAATATAGCCGGCGCCGGAACACGCGGCGGCATTGAAGCCCAAGATATCGGCCCCTAGCCACAGCACGGAATATTGAATGGCGGTTCCCGACGCGCCAACGGCGGCAAAACGCAGGAATTGCTGAAAAAGTTTCATCGCGCCATTTTGCCCGATTGCTGCCGTTGTTGGCTAATTTTTAGCCCCATTACGGAAAGATAGCGGCCCAAAACGTTGCATTGCGCCCACGTCATTTAATGACAATATACTATTAAGCGCGACATTTATCTTGATATCGATAGATAATACGCCACCACCCGCCCGCCTCGCGGGGGTTCATGCATTGTTGATCATCCACAAACACCACAAAGCGCGACACCATGCCGGCTCTAGCCCCGATCTTCTGCACCACCGTCTTGCTCAGCTGCGCGCTGTTGCCGGTGCTCGGCGCGCTATTGCAGAGTGGGCGGCCTGGAGTCGCCGAGTGGATCGCGGCGAATCTTGCCGTGGTGATTTACTTGCCACTACTCGGTTTACGCGGCTTGATTCCTGACTGGATTTCGATTGTCGTTGCCAATACGCTACTCGCGGCTTCGTTGGCGTGCTATTACGCCGGCTGCGCGCGCTTTCTTGGTCAGACGCCGCATTGGCCGCGACTATTCGCCGGCTGCGCGCTGTTGTGCCTGGCGCTCTGCTTCTGGCGCTATCAGAGCGACAATCTGGCACTGCGCGTAGTGGCGGTATCACTGTTTAGCGCGCTCATGTGCGTGGCAACGGCCGTTTTATTACTCCGCCATCGTCCCGTCACACGCCATCGCGCGAGTTACAGGCTCACCGCGGCGCTGGCGCTGCTCTTTGCCTTGTCGCAAGCCGCGCGCGGACTCTGGTTTCTCTCGTTAACGCCAGCGCCGCATGATTTGATGCTGGCCAACGGCTGGAATGTAGCTTTACTGTCAATCGGCGCGGCGATTATGCCGGTGTTGAGTATGGCGGGATTACTGATGGTGCACGCCGCGCTCTTGGCCGAAACCCGGATGGCGGCCAATCATGACCACTTAACCGCGGCGTTCTCGCGCCAGCACATCGAACATCTAGCACAGATTCGAATCACTCAGGCAGAGCAAAGCACCTTGCCCCTGTCGCTACTCATCATTGATCTCGATCATTTCAAGCGGGTCAACGACACGTACGGGCATGCCGGCGGCGATGCGGTATTGCGCGCGTTTGCCGGCGTGGTGCGTGCTCATTTGCGCGAGGATGACGCGCTGGGGCGGATTGGGGGCGAGGAGTTTGCGCTACTCCTGCCAAACACCGACACGGCGCAAGCACTGCGGTTGGCGGAACGTCTGCGTGACATGGCACAGCGTCAACCGGTCAGTGGCGCCTTTGGCTGCTGTAATTACAGCATCAGTATCGGCGCGGCTAGTTGGCGACCCGGAGAGCGTTTCGAGCACCTATGCATGCGCGCCGACCGCGCGCTTTACAGCGCGAAGCACGCGGGGCGTAACCGTGTTTTGCCGGACGAGGACCTCGAACCCGGACAATGGGCGAGCGAGCGCGCTTAACCTAGCAGCCGATTGGGGTTAAGTCCGACAGGCGGCTAGGCGCGCGGCCGACTGCTCAGCCTCAAGCCGGCGCGCGGCGGCCAAAGAGGCCATTTTGGCGCGATAGCTCGCAATCAGTTCATCGGAGGCGCTATCCGGCGTACCGCAATCAAACGGCGGCGCCGGCGCGTATTCCAATCCAAGCTGAACCTCTTGCGCTACCGCCGCTCCCGCCACCTCGGCCAGCACCGTCAAGGCAAAATCAATGCCGGCGGTCACGCCACCACCGGTAATCACATTGCCGTCGCGCACCACTCGACGATCATCCGCAATCGCGCCAAACAGCGGCAGTAAATCGCGATAGGCCCAATGACAGGTGGCGCGTTTACCTTGGAGCAGACCCGCCGCGCCCAGAATCAGCGATCCGGTGCACACCGAGGTGATATAACGCGCGCCACTCGCTAAACGCTTGACCTGGTCTAGATACTCCGGGTCCAACGCCATGCGCGTGGAAGCGGCGCCACCCGGCACGCAGATCAGATCGCAGGCGGAAATCTCCGCCAAGCGCTGGGTATCGGCAAACACTAGCCCATCGGAGTGGACCGCGCCGCCCCTCGAACTGGCCACGATGGATTCACTGTGCGGCATCCGCAGCATAAATTGATAGGGCCCGGTAAAATCTAGCTGGGTCATACCCGTGTAAACCGCGAACACCATGCGAAACGGGGCATCAGTCATAGTAAATTCCGATGAGCAATCAGGTTAGCCTTAATTTATTGTCATTAAGGCCTCTGATGCAATAGCCGGTTTCTTAATTCCCCCGCAACCCGATTAGATCGCGGGATAATCGCCATAACCCTCCGGCCACGGCGTCAGTACCTCATAACCCTCGTCGGTCACCACCACCATATGTTCCCACTGCGCCGAGAGCGATCGGTCTTTAGTCACCACCGTCCAGCCATCGGCCAACTGCCGAGTCGCCGCCAGACCGGCATTGATCATCGGCTCAATAGTAAAGATCATGCCCGGTTTGAGTGTCAGCCCGGCGCCACGGCGGCCATAGTGCAATACCTGAGGTTCATCGTGATACACCGTGCCAATGCCATGGCCGCAATATTCGCGCACCACGCTAAAGCCGGCGTTCTCGGTCACGCTCTGAATCGCGTGGCCCACATCGCCCAGCGTCGCGCCCGGACGAACCTGGCGGATACCGGCGCACATCGCCGCATAACTGGTGTTGACCAAATGACGCGCGGGCGGGCTCGGCTCGCCAACGAAATACATGCGGCTGGTATCACCAAACCAGCCATCCTTGATCAGCGCGACATCGATATTGACGATATCGCCATTTTTGAGCCGCGTATCATTGGGAATGCCATGGCAGATCACATGATTCACCGAGGTGCACACCGTCTTGGGATAGCCGTGATAACCCACATTGGCGGCAATCGCTCGCTGATGACCAACGATATAGTCGTGACACAGTTTATCTAGCGCTTCGGTCGTAACACCGGGCTTCACATGCTCGGCAATCATCAGAAGGACATCCGCCGCCAGGCGGCCGGCGCGACGCGCCATCTCTATTTCTTGCTCAGAACGAATCACTACCTGACCACGCATTATGCCGCCTCCGGTGCCAGACCGGACAAATCGGACATCGTCCGCGCGCCGGGCACCGACTCGGCGCGAATCAATAATTGGCAGATATCGCTATAACGAAGTTCGGGATACAACTCTGAAAGCATGCCGATACGCAGCCAATGCTCAGCTTGAGCGTTGATTGATCGACTCAGGGCGGCGCTGGCGACGCGCAGATTTTCATGCATTGGCTCGGAGATTTTAACGATTCCCACAATGATTACCTGTTATACGAAACATATATGCAACGTATAATATCAATATAATAAGGATAAGACCACCCAAGCCCCCATCAGGAGTGCCCATGTCCCAAGCAGCTGAACCGGTCTACGCCACACTCCTTCGGTACACCAAGGCTTTATCGGTGGCGCTGGGTTTGCGCGACTCATTAACCCGCATGCATTCGGAGCGGGTGCTTGGCTTATCCGAAGCAATTGGCATCGCTTATAGTTTATCCGAGCGGGAACTGACGATTCTGAAATTCGCCGCGGCCTTTCATGACATTGGCAAAATCGGCATTCCCGATCAGATTCTCAAAAAACCATCCGCATTAAATGACGACGAATGGGACACCATGAAGCGCCACTCCTGCATGGGCGAGGAGATCATTACCGCAACCGAGCTGCCCGAGGCGCCGCAGGTCGCGCGCATCATTCGGCACCATCACGAGCATTTTGATGGCCACGGCTACCCAGACGGGCTAGCCACAGATCAGATCCCCCTGTGTTCGCGTATTATTTCGATCGCCGATAGCTATGACGCCATGGCCATGACCCGCCAATATCACCCCGCCAAAACCCACAGGGAAATAATGACGGTCTTGCATCGTGAAACCGAAGAAAAGCATCACCCAGAAGTCATGGAAGTGTTTTGTCGCATTATCGAATCCAGCCAATATAAAACCAGTGCGAACTAAGGACCCTAGGGATCTAAAACTTGCGCCGCGCTTACCCCCCGGCTATGGGACAATAGCCGCATGAAGCCAACCCCCTTGAACGACAACCCGCCGATAGTGACTTGTGCCAGTTGCAAAGCCTGTTGTTGCCAACTAGAAGTCATGCTGATGGGCGACGATGAGCCGCCATCGAAATTCACAACCCAAGATCAGTGGGGCGGTTGGGTGATGCATCGTCTGGACGACGGCTGGTGCGCGGCGCTGGATCGCGCCACCATGCTCTGTACCATTTATGAGCGCCGCCCCTTCATCTGTCGTGAATACCAAGCCGGCGACAGCGACTGCCTGAGCCAACGCGAACAGTTGCTCCCCATACGCCGTATTGATTGACGCGCCCTCAGGAGCCCATGTCATGCGCTTCAAAGCCGGTGATTTCAATTTAATGTCTCGCGCCTGGGTCTTGCTACTGCTCGGCGCCTGCGCGGAGATGCCGACCAAGAGTCCGCCACCGACACACCCCCTCCCCTTGGTCGAGCGACTGAGCTGGAGTGCTGACAGTGCGAGTCTGACGCTACTGAAAGATAACGGCAGCGAGCGCTATCTCTGGCGGCAGCTGCACCCCGACACGGATGCCAAATTACCCGCCGCGGTGGCCGCGCGCATTGCAGCGATGAACATCAGCCAGCACCCCCTGTCCGTCCTGTTGCAACAAAGCCAAAATCAGTATCGCGCCATCGACGCCCTGCCGGAGGGCGCACAGCGACAAGCGGCGCGTCAGGCCTACCAACAAGCGTTGAATGGCTATGCGCGCGAAGCCGCCAGCCGATCCTTGCTGCGCGACTTGTACTCGCAAAATGGCTTGCAGGAACAAATGGCCTGGTTTTGGCTCAACCATTTTTCGGTCTATCAGGATAAGGACGATCTGCGCGTGATGGTGGCGGATTACGAGGATCAACTTCGTTCGCACGCACTTGGGCGATTTCGCGACCTGCTGGGCATCAGCGCCCATCACCCGGCCATGCTGCGCTACCTGGATAACGCCCAAAACGCGCGCGGGCACATCAACGAAAACTATGCGCGCGAATTGATGGAACTGCATACGCTGGGCGTGGATGGGGGTTATAGCCAGCATGACGTGCAAGAACTGGCGCGGATATTGACCGGACTGGGCATCAGCCGCAATCAGTGGATGCCAAAGATGCGCCCCGCACTGGCGTCGCAGTATGTCTCAGCCGCCGGTTTCGAGTTCAACCCAGAGCGTCATGACTATGGCGACAAACAGTTTCTTGGCCACACAATTCATGGCCAGGGCCTGGCTGAAGCGGACCAGGCCCTGGATATTCTGGCGCGCCAGCCCGCGACCGCCCGGTTTATCAGTCGAAAACTGGCGCGATATTTTGTGGGAGACACCCCCTCCCCGGCCTTGATCGCGCGCATGAGCGCGACCTATCTGGCGACCGATGGCCAAATTTCCAGCGTGCTCAACACCCTGTTCCACGCGCCGGAGTTTAATGCTTCGCTCGGCCGGCGCTTCAAGGACCCGATGCACTATGTGCTTTCGGCGCTCGCGGCGAGCAGCGAGGGTCAAACCGTACTCAACACCGATGCCGCGCTGAACTGGCTCAACCGCCTGGGCGAACCGCTATATGGACATCTGACGCCGGATGGTTATGCACTCGCTTCCACCGCCTGGGCTAGCGGCGGACAGATAATCACCCGCTTCGAAGTCGCCCGACAAATCGCCGCCGGTAACAATGCCTGGTTCAAGGCTGCGGATGGCTCGCTACCCGCCAAGCTCGCCCGGCCGGATTTACGACTTTCGACCTTCTACCGCTACACTCCTTTGGCCGCGAGCACACGTGACGCGCTGGCTCAGGCAGCGACGCGCGCCGAGTGGAATACCTTTTTACTGTGCGCGCCGGAATTCATGTATGACTAGTTGCTCGACCCTCATTACATTCGGGAGTAAGCATGCTGCGCCGTGATCTGCTTAAATCACTCTGTCTGCTCCCGCTCGCAGGCATGACGAGCCGGGTGTGGGCGGCGCCCAACGCGGGAGAAAGCCGTTTTCTGCTGGTATTTTTGCGCGGTGGCTACGATGCCGCTCATTTACTGGTGCCGTATAGCAGTGATTTTTACTATACGGCGCGCCCAACACTGGCGATCGGTAAACCGGCAAGCGGCGCGCAGTGCGCGCTAGCGCTGGATGGCGACTGGGGTCTGCATCCGGCGCTGGAAACCTCGCTCTTACCCCTGTACCAAGTTCGCCAGTTAGCCTTTGTGCCATTCGCCGGCACCGACGATCTCACCCGCAGTCATTTCGAAACTCAAGACAGCATTGAAATGGGGCAACCACTGGGCGGACGGCGCGATTACAACTCGGGCTTTCTTAACCGCCTGGCCGCGCAACTCGGCGCGGTACCCGCCATGGCCTTCACAGACCAATTGCCACTATGCATGCGCGGCTCGGTGCAAATTCCGAATATGGCGCTACGTCAGGCCAACCGCCCCGGAATCGATGTGCGCGAACGTGGCATCATCCAGACCATGTATCAGGGGCACGCGCTCGGGCCACAGGTACAGCAGGGATTCGAAGTGCGCGACAGTGTACTAAACACGGTGCTTGACGGCATGGATGCCAGCGCTGGTCGCAATGCCATCAGCGCCAAGGGTTTCGAACTAGAAGCGCGGCGAATTGCGCTATTAATGAAAGATCAGGTCCGCCTGGGGTTTCTGGATGTCGGCGGCTGGGACACCCATGTCAACCAAGGCGGCGCTAATGGCTATCTGGCGGGCCGCTTTGACGAACTCGGCCGGGGTCTGGCGGCGTTCGCCGAGGAAATCGGCCCGGCGTGGCAAAACACAGTGATAGTGGTACTTAGCGAATTTGGCCGCACTCTGCGCGAAAATGGCAACCACGGCACCGACCATGGCCATGGGTCGGTGCATTGGGTCCTCGGCGGAAAACTGGCGGGTGGCCGAGTGGTAGGAGAGCAAGTCACCGTCAGCCAAGCCACGCTATTACAGAATCGCGACTATCCGGTTTTGAACGATTATCGCGCCGTGCTGGGTGGCCTGTTCGCGCGCTTATATGGGCTAAGTCCCAGCCAATTGCAGCGGATATTCCCAAACGTGGCACCAGTGGATTTAGGCCTGGTTTAACCCTGAGAAGCGCGACAATTAGCGCGTCAAATTAGTTGCTTAATACAACAAATTTGACACGTCTCCATTCTTGCAACAAACAACGATACACGCGCAAAGCCTTACCTAAATTGGATTTGAAGCAGGACATGCGCCCAGTTGGATAAAACTGACCGGCGCACGCACAGACTAAAGCGCGCCGTTCCTTCCAACGCCTGAATCACCAGGCGCTCGCCGCTTTGCCGCGGCTGCAGCCAGGATTCACCCGCCCCCAGCACCACGTCGACACCAGAAAACGTCAACCACACACGACCCCGCTCACAGCGGAGTCGGCGCGCCTTCGCGCCATCAAAAACCTGCAGGCCATTACGGGCAAGATCATAGTGTTCCATTTGCGTGACTCCTGTGCGGGGGGACCAACATAGACTATCCGATACGCATATACCCACAGTAGACACAGCGGGATACTATTTGGGGCATGACAGCCGGGTCAAAAACACAACTGTACCGGTTGGCTAATCCCCAAACTGTCCCTATGCGTCGCCTCCACATGCTTTATGATATTCACATGGACATGTCACGCCCCCTCTACCGCCAACTGGCCGATGAAATCGCCACGCAGATCGCCAACGGCATACTGCAAGGCGGGGAACGGCTAACCTCATTGCGCGCGCTCAGCACGCAGCGCGGCTTAAGCCTGAGTACCGTGCAAGAAGCATTTCGTGTACTGGAAGATCAGGCGCTAGTCGAAGCGCGCCCACAGTCGGGCTATTTTGTGCGACGCCAAGCGCCACACAAACCCAGCATGCCGGCCAGCGCTCCAGCGGAAATCGCGGTTGATCCACTACTTTGGAGCTACATACACGAGCGCCCGGAGCACGGCATCACCGGCTTTCGCAGCGCGAGCCCCCATCCGGATTTACTGCCGATCGCCCAAATCCAGAAGTTGATGGCCAGTTGTATTCGCCACCACCCAGAAATGCTGTCCGATTACGGTTGCCCTGGAGGCGATGAGGAGTTTAAGCGTCAAATCGTGCGCAAAGCGTTGGAATGGGGCGGACATTTGGAGCCGGAAAATCTGGTGGTCACGCAGGGCACGATCGAAGCGCTAAACCTGGCGTTACGCGCACTGACCCAGCCGGGCGATGTGGTGGCGGTGGAGTCACCCACGTATTTCGCCCTGTTATCGTGCTTAAAGACCTTGGGATTGCGTGTCATCGAAATCCCTACCGACTGGGAAACCGGTATTTCGGTCGAAGCACTGGAACTCGCCACGCGCAACGGCGCGGTACAAGCCGTGATTTTGAGCGCCAATTTTTCCAACCCGCTAGGCGCGCTGATGCCGGAGCACGCCAAGCAGCGTGTGGCGCAACTCTTGGCCAGCCGCCAGATTCCATTGATCGAGGATGATGTTTATGGCGAATTTTACTTCGGCAAGCATCGGCCACGTCCAATTAAGGCCTACGACGATTGCGGAAATATTCTCTATTGCTCGTCGCTGACTAAAAATGTGGCGCCGGGCCTGCGCGTTGGCTGGATCGAAGCCGGGCGTTATCGCGCCCAGGTGGAAATGCAAAAGTACATCGGCAGCCATTCAACACCGCGAATTCATCAAGCGGTATTGGCCCAATTTCTGGCCAACGGCGGTTACGCGCGCCACATGCGCCAATTTCGCCGACAGCTGGCGTTACACATCGATGCCGTAATTGATGGCGTAGCCCGTTATTTCCCTGCGCACACGCGCGTGACCCGACCACAAGGCGGATTTGTTCTCTGGCTGGAACTGGAGCCCGCCTTTGACAGCGTCGCCCTGTTTCATCGCGCAAAACAAGAAGACATCAGCATCGCGCCAGGGCCCTTATTCTCGGCGCGCGGCGCTTATCGACACTGCCTGCGCCTATCCTGCGCGGTCCCTTGGAATCAGGCACAAGAAGCCAAACTGGCGCGACTGGGGGCATTAGCCTGCGACTTGAGCCCATTGACGCACAGCACCGCTCGCGCGCCAACTTTCACGTCCAACAAATAGTTGATAAATACAACGATCCAAGCCAAAAACACTGCAATGTCTCACTCTCCCCGCTTGCTAGGACGCCTTGCCATATAAATATTTCATATTTATATAGATACCGCGCCGCATATCAATCACCGACGAATCATGTTAATTAGTACAGCGGGCACTGAAATACCCGCCTCTTCGTACTCTCCATTTTCAATATGGACCTAAAATGTTGCGCGCACTCGCTCACAAAATGCACCACTGGAGCTACCTCAAACGTTTCGCGTTGATCGGTCTGGTGTTCGCCATGGTGTTGAGCACCCTGACTTTTGGCCTATACCGCAGCAACCAGAAAGCCGCCTATGATTCGGCGTGCGAATTACGCGGTATGCAGTTGTTGCAACCGTTAAGCGAAACCCTGTTTCGTCTGGCGCTCTATCGCCATCTCCGCATGCTCGACACCCTGCATCTCCCGCCACACCGCGCGCGAGTACAGATGGCCCTGCAACGATTGCGTCAGCAATGGCAGATCACCCTGGCGATCGCCGCACCTATAGAGAAATTCCACCAGTTCGACCCGGCATTGCGCCAAGTCACCCTGGCGCTGCAATCACTGGGCGCGCACGCCAGCAATGATCCCGAGCGCATTCACGCCGTGCATAACCAGACCACCCAGTTGCTACTCAATTTAATAAACCAGGTATGCCATCAATTTCATCTAATGCGGGCGCCGTACGCAAACAGCTTCTATCTGGCGGAAAACATATGCAGCACATTGCCGCGATTACAGGCACTGGATGGAGAAAGCAGCGCCCTCTGGGCACAGGCGTCGATCGTCCCCAACTTTAAGCAACAGCGCCGCGCTATTGAGCTGCGCACTTTGATGCTTGATCAGCTACAGTGGCGCCTGACGGTCAATGTGGCTCAAATCCAGGCCCGTTTCCCGCAATTGGCCCCACAGTTCAATGCCCGCTATGCGACATTGCGCAGCGACATCCTGCGCCATGTCGACAACCTAAACAATCTGATAGAGCATGGTGTGCGCACGGAGTTGTCGTACACGCATTCGCACAACCAAAGTCCGCTTCAGGCGTTCTACCAACTGGTTTATACCCACCTGAATCAGGCGCTGCAGCAGCGTATCCAACAACTGTCACAACAGCGTAATCTCTATGCGGGCAGCGCAATTTTTTGCCTACTGGTTCTGGCGTTGTCATTCAGGCTGTTGTATCTATCGATCAAGGAGCAACTCGGCGGCGAGCCCTTCTACGTTCAGTCGGTACTGCGCCTGATCGCGCAGGGCTCGCTGAGCACGCCGATTCTACTCGTCAAGGGCGACCGCAGCAGTGTCCTGGCGGATATCGGCCAGATGCGCAATCACCTCCATGCCACGGTGGCTCAACTAACCGGCGCCAATTGCGCACTCTGCCAACTATCAGAGGGACTGGAGGCCAAAGTACAAGAGCGCACGGGTCAACTGATCGAAGCTTTACAGAATGCCGAAGCCGCAACCAAGGCTAAAAGCCATTTTCTGGCGACCATGAGTCACGAAATTCGCACCCCGTTAAATGCGATTCTCGGTATGTCGGAGTTATTACGCGACAGCCCGCTCGATCAAGATCAGCACGAGATGGTCGGCAGTCTGAACACCAGCAGCGCGGTGCTACTAGCGCTGATTAATGAAATTCTCGACTTTTCAAAAATTGAAGCTGGCATGCTCGAACTAGAACAACGGCCATTCTCGGTGCGCCAAGCAATGGAAACCCTGGTGACGCGGCATCGCCCACTGGCTGACTCCCGCGGCCTGACGCTCACGGCTGAGTTAAGTAATAACTTGCCGCCCGCATTGATCGGGGATAGCGTGCGTTTATGTCAAATCGTCTCCAATCTGCTATCGAACGCGATCAAATTCACCTGGCATGGCGGCATTACCTTGGCGCTGCATCACGAAGCTTTGGACGAACAGCGGGTGCGTCTTTTCATCGCTTTGACTGATACTGGCATCGGCATTGACACGGGAAGCATTCCACGCCTGTTTGACCGATTCACACAGCAAGACCCGTCAACCACCCGGCGCTACGGTGGTAGCGGCCTTGGACTTGCGATCTGCCTGCAGTTGATCAAGGCGTTTCGCGGGGAGATCAAAGTACGCAGCCAAGTTGGCCATGGGTCCACCTTCAGCTTTTACCTGGATTTACCCCTGGCACCAGCGCCAAGCACAGATCTCACGTTGGTCAGCGCTCCAATCGACATTGGTCCGCTACGCATTCTGGTGGCGGAAGACAACCCGATGAACCAAAAACTGATCCGCATGATGTTGGCGCGCGCCGGACAGCAGGCAGACTTGGCGGAAAATGGCTGGCAAGCGGTACGCATGGCGCTAAAGCGGCCTTATCAATTAATTTTGATGGATATCCAGATGCCGGAAATGGATGGCATAGAAGCCACACAAATGATTAAGAGAAACCTGAGCACGGCGCCACGCATTGTGGCCCTCACCGCTAATGCGTATGAAGATGATCGCCAGCGCTGCCTGGCGGCAGGCATGGATGACTTTCTAAGCAAACCATTTAAATTCAATCAATTACTACACATATTGCAAGCGACCACAGCCGGTTTTCAGAAGTCATGAGATAGACCCAAAACCGGCCACGCGCTATAATTCTGTATCCAGTTTCCTAGCGAATCCCCCTAAGTGTACCAACTCATTGCTTCAGACCTTGATGGCACCCTGCTGGATAGTCAGCATATGGTGACGCCCTATACCGCGGATACCCTGCAGCAACTTTCAGCATCAGGGGTGGAGTTGGTGATCGCCACCGGCCGCCATTTTCGCGACGTCGTCGGCATTCGCGAGACGCTGGGCATTCCCGCCCATTTGATTACATCGAATGGCGCCCGAGTTCACGCCCCGGACAACAGCCTGATCTACCAACGCAACATTGACCCCGCAATTGTGCGCCAAGTGGCGCAAGCGGAGTTCGCGGCGGGCACCCTGTTAAATTTTTATCTTGATGACACATGGCTGATCGACCAGCCATGTGAAAGGATTTTGGCAATGCATCAGGATTCGGGGTTTCAATATCAGGTTTGCGATTTGGCGCATCATTCGGGAGAGGGTGTGGCCAAAGTGCTATACGTAGCCGCTCAGTCTCATCTATTACAAATCGAAGCTAGCCTACAAGCGCGTTTCGGCGCCGACATCACCATTGTGTTCTCGGCGGAGAATTGCCTGGAAGTCATGGCTCCCGGGGTATCTAAAGGTTCAGCACTGAGCATGATACTGCAACGCCTGGACATTTCACCCGAGCACTGTCTGGCGTTTGGCGATGGCCAAAATGATCTTGAGCTGTTACAAACCGCCGGCCACCCGCGCTTAATGGAAAACGCGCACCCTCGGCTGGCGGCGCTGTTGCCACATGTCAAACGTATCGGTAGTCACCACGACGCTGGCGTCGCGCGCCATCTGCGCACATTGTTTGTTCTCAAGTAAGCAGACGCCGGCCGGAATACCATAAGGTCTTCCGGCGTTGGCCACGCCAACCGTCACCCCCTGCGCGAATCAAACACATACGGTAAAGTACGCCAAGTTCAACAGTGAACTACCGATCACGGGAGAATCATGATGAATTTGACGTCACCAGGGGCGCGACGCTTTCTCAATGCCGCACTCTTCAGTAGCATCTCAACCGCCACAAGCGCAGCCGCTCAACCCTTAAGTTTCATAGCCATTGGCGACACGCCTTACTCCAGCGGCGAAGCCGCCGCGTTCAGTGGTCCAATCAGTCAGGCGATACGGGCCGACGCACCGCCATTCGTCATCCACTATGGTGATTTAAAAAGCGGGAAGTCCGACTGCAGCGACGCACTGCTCAGAGAAAGGCGCGACGCCATTCTCAACCTGCTTCCCGGCCGGGTGTTCTACACCCCGGGAGACAACGAGTGGACTGATTGCGATCGACGCGGGATTGTGCACCCTTTATCAGAGTTAAACCGTCTGGATTTGATTCGACGCCTGTTTTATGCCAACGCGCCACAGCCACCCGCTGACTGGGCCTATGCGCGACAAGACAATTTCCCTGAAAACGCGCGCTGGATGGTGGGGGACACGATGTTTGCCACGATTCATCTGGTGGGCACCAACAATGGTCGCCAACAGATTTTGCTCGATGACCCACAACTGGCGCTGGCGATGGTCGATGCGCGCGACCAGGCGAATCGTGTTTGGCTAGATCAGACGTTTGAGCAAGCAAAAAAAAGCAACGCGCGCGCTAGTGGTCGCAACCCAAGCCGATGTCACCGAGAGCAAGTCGACACGCGCCTGCGATCGCGAACAGCGCAGTGACTGTGATGCCTTTTTTACTTTTCGGCGTCAGATCAGGCAATTGGCAATGAATTTTTATCCCAGGGATTCGTTCCGCAAACTTCCGGTGTTACTCCTGCACGGAGATACTTCACCCTACTGCTGGGATAAAAAATTTGGCGGCGCCTCGGCGCCGAATCTGTGGCGATTAAATGCATGGGGCGACTATCAAACACCAGCCGACGCCACGAAAATTACCATACAGACTGAAAATCAAGACCAACCGTTTAGCGCCAGAACCCTAGTCGGTCGTCAGTCGCCAGAGAGCAACTGTAGTACCCGCTAGAACAACACAACAAGACGCCCAGGTTGCGCGCATTTCGCCCCGAATCTTTCCGTACGCGACTACCCCGACGCGGACGGTTAGAACCTACATTAAGCGAAGGGTGTCAGGCGAAATGCGCGCAACCTGGGCGTCTTAACAATGACGACTCCATGGTTTACCTCAGAACCTGGCGTTAGTAGCTGCCGGATTCGATGAAGACCATCTTACCGACTACAGAAAATACTGCTCACACTAAGTCTGAATCGCCAGGGAAAATCAGATGAATATTTCTGAATATTTCTGAATAAGCAGCTTAATCCCTGATTTCAACGCATCACTCAGGGATTTACTACTCCACAACGAGAATCACCCGTATCAACGGCACTTGGCAACGACCAGCGATTCGGGCCCAGGTTTTTCTCCTGATGCATGACAAAAGCCTCCGCTCCCTATGCACTAGTGATTATTGTTCGGTGCAGTAGAACTGAAAGTCTTCGTTGATTTGTACATTGAACAGGCGATCCGATACCGGGGTAAAAGTGATCGATCCGGAATTGCCCGGTTGCAGCATTGGAAACAGGGTAGCAACATCCGCCGAAGTATCGTCGCGATAGCGCTCAACTCCCTGGGTCACATATTTATACCGGCCCTGCCCCAGATCTTGAAATTTGACATCCAGCTGCCGATGCATCACCTGCAGCGAGTGTTTATCGGTCCAGCTCAAATTAAAAATCCACTGCGCGCTTGCAGGAAACACCATCATATGACCACTTAATTGATGAGGGTTGCCATGCGCATCGGTGATCACCAGGTTGGCCAGACAAGGATTTTTCGGCGCGGGCACACGCGCCCCCGCCGGATTGGCCCACCACAAGGTGATTGCTAATAAGACTTCCAGCATCAGAATAATTAGATATTTTTTTGCATCAAGGAAACGCATGATTCCGCCCCATCCGGCAACGCAGTTGGACATGCCAAGATGATGTAGTTCTTGCCGACTTCGCGATAATATAGATAACGCGTAGTGGGTTGCTCCACGGCAAAGCGACGGTAACGCGACAGGATATCGCCAACGGGCATTCCCGGGTCTTTGTATACATAGACTTTAATGCCATCTTGGCTCCCCAGCAGGCGAAAACCATTATCGGACTGCAATAGCATGTACGCGCACCAGCTGGCAAAGAGCGCAATCAGCAACAGCAACAGCCCAGAATAAGCACGCGCGGACCACGCTACGCCACTCTCACTCGCAACGGCAACCACCACCGGAGCCTCCGGGGCCTCTTGGCACGTAGCAAGAACCGGCTCAGCATCAGCAACCGGCTCGGCGGCGTGCCCAACATAGGCTAATCCGACACGCGGCATGGTTTTAAGCAGCTCGCTGGGCAATCCGATCGCGTCAAAGGCATTTCTTAATCCCTTGACCACCTTGTAATAATTATTTTCAGTAACAATCACACCTCGAGACTCCCAAAGAATCTCGATAATTTTCCGTTTATCCTGCACACCACTCAATAGCGCGCTTAACAGACGCGCCTCATGCTCTTTGAGCTCGACTTGCGCGAGTGACGTATAAAGCTGCCGGCGCAGGGGGTCGAAATACACACGGCCTTCAAGCACCTGCACACGGGGGGAGTCATTTTGCAAAACCATATTGCCTCTAAGGGCCTAGGAGCCTGTCGGGCTTTGGGGCGCGAAAGCGAAAAAATCGATGCGACAGACCAAAATTCGCCGGATTCACAGACCAATAGTTGTTCTATTGGCCAAGAAGTCGGCGGATTCTGGGCCGAGTAGCCGCTTTTGCCGCCGCGAACTCCAAAGCCCGACAGACTCCTTGACCAACGACATAGTCGTTTAGTAATTCCTGATATGCTGTTGCCTGGCATTATACATGGCCGGCGCCATGGCGCCACGGCCTCTATCGGCCAATGATTATCTAGACCCGAACACCGGTTGAGTCCGTATTCCTCTTGAGCCTGAGCCTATAGTTTGAAATAATAAGGATATTAGCCAACGGAACCCCCAATGAACGACCCAGAGCCCGATTCGGCGCCGCGCGCGCCTAGCCCCAACCCCCGCAGTATTCAGCGCTACCCTTTGGTCGCAGGACACCCCAAACGGCGCATCCATCAACTTCTCGCGTCCTGGCTACATCTGAACGCGCCCAAGAAGCGCAAATCCAAATCCCGGCACCGCATACGCGACGAGTCACAACAGCATTCGCTATTTCTGCCGGCGCAGGATCTGGAACATCTGACAGTTGCCGAACTCATGCGTCCCGCGCACGAGATGGTGTATCTATCCAGCGCTCAGACACCGCAAAGCAATCTTGAGCTGATTGAACGAACGCGTTTCAGTCGCTACCCCTTGTTTGCCGACGATGGCGAAACCTTGCTGGGCATGGTGCACTTTAAAGATATCTTTCCAACCAGCCCACATGGCGTGGACTTTTCCACCATTGCCCGTAAAGCACTGATTGTGCCCCCGGACACGCTGGTGCCTGATCTGTTCCAGCGATTTCGCCAAGGGGGATCGCATTTCGCCCTGGTTGGCTACCCCGGGGAGCATCCCGAGGGATTCTTGACCATTGATAATCTGCTTGGCGCGATGGTGGGCGAAATTCGTGACGAATTCCGCCGCGACGGCGGCAACTGGCACCGTCAAGATGACGGCACGCTACTGGGCAAAGGGTCGATGAGCCTGTTTTCACTCAAGCGCGCGCTGGGGATCGAATTGCCGGAATTGAGCGTCGACTCGGTTGGCGGCTTAATTATGGAGAGACTGGGTCGTTTGCCCAAAGAAGGCGAGCGCATCGCGTTCGAGCACTTCGATCTGGTGATCAAACGCATGCAGGGACCCAGAATACAGCTATTGAAAGTCATCGCGCCGCGCTCGACCGAAGACGGCGCGCGCGAGATTCATGTTTGAGCTGAGAGCATTTGACGAATTGCCCGGTTAAACGGTTCGACCCAAGCGCTATCGAATTGCTGCTCGGCGGCATTCACTTCGGCCACCGCGCGCAATAACGATCGCACTTGGCCGCGCGAACCATGTTTGACCATAACGGCTTCAAACGCATCCACCAAGGCAATAATTTTGGCGCCTGGAACGATTTCCGTGGCGGACAGATGATGCGGATAGCCAGTGCCATCCGGTTTTTCATGATGCTGCAAGACCATGCGCGCCGCCTCTTCCCAGCCGGGCATGCGCTGCAACAGACCCGCGGCCCAAGCCACATGCTCACACATCTGCGCGCGCCCCTGTTCGCTCAACTGCGCCCCCCCCACCCACAAGGTCTCGGGCAAAAACATCATACCCACATCATGAAGATACATGGCGGCGCATAGCTGGTCATTATCCACCCAACCACCCGCGAATTGATTGGTCAGTAAGGCCAACTTGAGATTACGCTCGGTCCGCCCGGAAAAGAGTGGCGATCTCAGTTCCAACTGCAAGGCTAATTGACGAAAATAGGCCAGATCAGCTGGACGCGCCTGGACAATGGACTCGACCTCAGGTGCGGCATCTTCATCTTGCTGATGCACGCCAACACCGGTCAACGCGCCGATCAGACGCTGGCAGGCCGTGTTTAATGCTGGAGCCGACAGGGTATGCATCGCTTCGAGGCCGCTGGTAAATTCTGGAAGATGCAGGTCTCCCATCGGTTCACGATTGGCAATCTGATCGATGGCCAACTGTAGCCGGTCCATCGCTAACAGCAATACATCGGCCAACAATGGGGAAAAAGGAACTTCACCAGCCCGCACACGCGCCAGCAAAGTTTCCGACGCATGGACAAACGGCACTAAAAAACCCAACCTACATAAACTTGCGTCGCCTTTTATATTATGAAAAGTGCGGAACAGATCAGCGATCCGCCCCGGGTCATCGGGCCGAAGGCGTAACGCGGCGACTAATAGTTCAATTTTGGGCGCATAGTCGGAAAGTGCGTCGCGGAAATCCTGGAAACTTTCATCATCCTCGATAACAACCTGCGCTTGACTCTGGCTCATTAACCACTCCAACTATGCATTCGTTCTACTCTATCATAATGAGTAGCAATTTAAGCTATAGCCTTAAAACATATGAAACAGATATTTTTCTACCAAGGCATAATTAATTAGAGGTAAAACACATCAAAGAAATGGCCATCCCGCCCGCCAATCCTGATGGAAAACCCATGACAGAGCCATCAATGCAACAGGATTCACAATTTTTAAAAAAATACTTGCGCCCACGCAAAAGCTTATGCATTATCCTTTCCTGCAGGATTTTCAAGTCGAAGATATGGTTGTCGTAAGTGACGCAAGTCTGTACCACAGTTCGCCATTTCCCTTGATTGTCGTGCATTGATTTAATTTTCTTATATTTGGGAAACACACATGGCAACTGGTACCGTTAAGTGGTTCAACGACGCTAAAGGCTTCGGCTTCATTACCCCGGACGAAGGCGGCGAAGACGTATTCGCACACTTCTCCCAAATCAAGTCGAATGGCTTCAAGACCCTGGCCGAAGGCCAAAAGGTCAGCTTCGAAGTGACCATGGGACCTAAGGGCAAGCAAGCCTCCAACATTCAGCCGCTGTAATTCGGCTCATGTTTACGACTGAAATCGGTCCGGCGAGGCGGTAGTAAAGAACTCTCGGCGCCCTTTCTGTCCAACCGCCTGCAACCGCGTTGCGGGCGGTTTTGTTTTGCCCTCCAGAAGGAACACCCCGTCACCCCCATGCGGCAAACTGCTATCATCAGGTATCTTGTCTTCATCACGGCAGCCCATGACACATCCTGCGCGCATGCAATGGCAGCGCCTGCTTTCCACACGGCGCTTCAAGGTTAATCACGGCACAGTCAAAGAAACTCGCACCCCCGCAACCGATGAGGGCGGCCCGGGGCTACGTACCGATTTTCATATCGATCATGACCGATTGGTGTTTTCCAGTGCATTTCGCCGCCTCGGCCGTAAAACCCAGGTCCACCCACTGGCGCGCCACGACCACACACACAACCGCCTGACGCACAGCGTTGAAGTCGCCAGTGTTGGACGCAGCCTGGGCAACCGTGTCGGAATGATGTTGCAGCACGCCCAACATCTACCCGCCGGCTATACCCCGCATGACATTGGCGCCGTGGTCCAGGTTGCCTGCCTGGCGCATGACATTGGCAACCCCCCGTTTGGCCATACCGGCGAGGATGCGATGCGCGATTGGTTCCGCCAGAGCGCGCACGCCGAACTACTAGCGCCACTCTCGCCAGAAGAACGCCGTGACATTCAAACCTACGAAGGCAACGCCCACAGCCTACGCATGGTTTCGACACTGGAAATGTATGCCAACGAAGGGGGGATGCGTCTCACCTCGGCCGCACTGGGGGCCCTGATCAAATACCCATGGACCTCGGATGCCGAACAGGCTTTGCAGCGCGACAAATTCAACATCTATCGTGCCGAACTGCCCTACTTCGAGCGCGTCGCCGATGAGCTGGGACTGATTCGATTTAATCCGCACTGCTGGGCGCGACATCCTCTTTCATACTTAATGGAAGCCGCCGACGATATTTGCTACGCCATTCTGGACCTGGAAGACGCGGTAGAGATCGGCATCCTCGACGTGAAGGAATTTGAAACCCTGTTTGCCAGCTTTGCCGAATATGAGCGGGTATGGGCTACCGACGATATTCGACAAAAATGCGCGATGTTGCGCGGGATTGCCGTCGGGCGCTGCGTCAGCGAGATCGCGGAAAAGTTCATGCTGCATCACGACTCGTTCCTGACGGGAACCTTCCCGGCCAAGGACCTGATCAACATGTGCCAGCCGGCGATTCAGGACACACTGATTCAGGCCAAAGAACTCGCCAGCAACAAGGTCTACCGTCACCGCACCAAGCTGGTGACCGAGCTCGCGTCTTACCCCTGCATCGCGCTCTTGCTCGACGCATTGGTGCCCGCAACCTACGCCCTTCATACGCGCGGAAGGGCGCAACTCAGTCCCAGAGAAACCCTGGCGCTGGGACTGATGGAGCCAGGTAGCCCACTCGCGGATAATTTATATCAAGCCTATATGCGGATTTTGGATTTTGTCGGCGCCATGACCGATAATTACGCTGCTAATCTGGCTCGCGACATTTCCGGCGTGGGCATTATTTAAGCCGCTCCACCCGCAACAGGGAAACACCAATATGCCGACCACACTGACGCGCTTCTGCCTAGTGCGCCACGGGGAAACCGACTGGAATACCGAGCATCGTTTGCAAGGACAGTTAAACACTGAACTCAATAGCACAGGACTCAGGCAGGCGCATTGCCTGGGACAGGCGCTCGCGCAAGCGGGCCAGCGTTTTGATGCGTTCTATGTCAGCGATTTGACCCGCACGCGCCAAACCGCGCAAGCCATTACCCTGCTCAACGGCTGGAGTTCCATCACCACCAAGGCATTGCGCGAGCGTCATTTTGGTCATTTCCAAGGAATGACCTACCCCGAGGCGGAGCTAAGCATGCCGGAAGATTACCGCCGTTTTAAATCGCGCGACCCGGCCTATGCCCCGCAGCAAGGTGAAAGCCTGAACCGTTTCAGTCAGCGAGTAGAAGAATTTTTCCGTACGGCCGCACAACGCCACCCGGGTCAGACCCTGCTGGTGGTCAGCCATGGCGGGGTATTGGACATTGCCTATCGGCTGGCCAATCAAGTGCCACTGACTCAACCACGCGACTTTCCAATTCCCAACGCCGCGCTCAATTGGATCAGCCACTGCAATGACCAGTGGCGCATGGAACGCTGGGCGGATCAGTCGCATTTAATCACAGAAGGATTGGATGAGCTGCAATGAAACAAACCGATCAAGCCTGGCGCGCGCAACTCAGCCCAGAAGCTTACCGCGTCACGCGCCAGGGCGCGACCGAAGCGCCGTTTTCCGGCGAGCACTACCAACGCAATCAAGCCGGCGACTATCAGTGCATCTGCTGCGGCAGCCTGCTATTTCACGCTGACACCAAATTCGACGCCGGTTGCGGCTGGCCCAGTTTTTGGCAAGCCGCCGAGCCCGACAGCATCAAGCGCGTAGAAGACCGCTCGCACGGCATGCTGCGCACCGAAGTTCGCTGCGCCCAGTGCGACGCGCACCTGGGCCACATATTCGACGATGGCCCGGCTCCGACAGGCGAACGCTATTGCATTAATTCAGTGGCGCTGACGTTTAAAGCGATGTAACGGAAATAAACCCATCGCTCGGAATGATTAGCCAGACACAACAAATGCACCATCCACTTACAAGCTTTGTCAGGCAATCGTGCAAGTAATGACAGTTTATACAACAATCCATAGAATGATTCTCAAATCAATCACCAATAATCAATAGCTTACGAGCAGCACTCAATCACACCCGTTGACAGCGCCCATAATACCGATAGCATAGATAATGCACGTGACATACTCGGAGGGGAAATGCTAGATAAAGCATTGCTGTTCGTCAGGGATCTGCTGGACGCGCACCTCCGCCGCCGCATGGGGCTGAGTGACACCCTCGTGACACTCAATCATCTGGGCAGTAACGACAGCAACCCGCTACAAAAAACCCAGAATCGCCTGGTCATGACCTTGGTGATGCTGGAGTATGAAACCAGCAAAAACTTTTACAGCGCACAACCCACCGAACCGGTACGCAAGCACCCCGTCCAGCGCTTCAATCTCCACGTCCTGATGTCGGCCAACTTCGACGACTACCCCGAAGCGCTGAAAATACTCACGGAAACCCTGCTTTTTTTCCAGGCTCGGCCGGCCATGCTACCGGTTGAATATCCGCAGATGCCGCCAGGGCTGACCGCCTTGCAGTTCGAAGTGGAAAACTCTTCGGAAACCAAGACCTTCGAAATGTGGAGCGCTCTGGGCGCCCATTATCTGCCATCGGTACTGTACAAAATTCGCCACATCACCATCGACGCCGACCAGATTTCCGAAGTCGCGGCCGCTACGACGGATATCGGACTGGAGGTCGGTCGGTGAGCGCCAGCCTGTGCCAGCTGCGCATCAGCCATGGCTGGTATGGCGATGGCCGGCTACCCGATCTCAGCATAACCGCTGACGCCGGCACACGCGCCCTGTTACATCGCTTCGGCATCGGCCTGTATGCCCAACCGGACGGCTTCGCCCTGCTAGCCAACCAGAACAGCGATGGCCCCCAGGTGCTGGCCGCCCTTGCATCGGCGCTGGGGGATGCACCGCTACGCTTGCGCCTGAGCATTGACCCGGCCCGGTTGGCTGCCGTCACGGAATTACCAGCGGGGCAATGCAACCTGCCTGATTTTTCCAGCCGCCAATGCCAGCATAACAACGCTCCAGGCTGTAGCGCGCATCGGCTGCGGCCATTGATGGATCAAACCACACAGGGGCAAATCTGCCTCTATCCCGACGACCTGGCGGCGGCTATGCCCACCGCTCTGTGGCAAATACAGTTCGATGCCCGTTCCCTGCCCTGGGCCTACTACATCGTAAACCGCAGCCAGACCGCGCTCGAACAACCGTTTGTACGTCGCGCGGATGGCCTGTGCCTGCAGGGACCGCAAGCCACCCGCTTGCCGGATGGTACCAGCGCACTGTGCTTCGACTCAGGGGAGACTTTTCTACCGCTGCAGCAAACGCCGCAAATCCGTTTTAGTTTGTTTGACCGGGCTCACTCCCCGCTATCGCAACAGGCCAATGAAATCTGTCTCGTCCGCAACCTGCCCACGCCGGCCCCCGGCGCACTGGAATGGGGGGGAGAAGAAAAGGTCCGGCACATCCGTGCCACCGTTGTTGTGTATCTGTAGCACGGCTGTATGCATAGCCCTGCCATCCGCATTGACGGCAGGAAGATCAACCAGCAGCAAGGATGTCCGCAACTATGGCAACTTACTCGACTCCAGGCGTCTACATCGACGAGATCAACGCCTTTCCCAACTCGGTGGTCCCGATCGCCACCGCTGTGCCGGGCTTTATCGGCTATACCCCGCGCGCGGATTACGAAGGCAAGTCGTATTTCAACAAACCGGTCAAGATTACCTCCTTCGCCGAATTCCAGGCCTATTTCATGCTGCCCAACCCGGCCGCGCCGGCTGATGCGGCACGGCAATACCTACCCCAGTATTACCTTGTGCCACAAGACCAGGAGCCGGAAGTCGGCGCCCACTTGGCCATCAACGGCAAGTTCTACTCTGTCCTGCCGGACCCCAACACCATTTACTATCTCTACAACAGCATCAGACTGTTCTATATGAACGGCGGCGGCGATGCCTGGATTGTTTCTGTCGGCAAATACGGCCCCCCGAGCGGCAAGCCGCTGGACAATGCCCAAACCCCGCTGGTCAACGCCAATGTCAAGCTGGCCGATTTAACCGGGGGACTGGACAAGTTACGCCAGGAACTCGAGCCGACCATGTACATCTGCCCCGAAGGCACCCTGCTATCGGTGGAAGAAAACGGTACCTTGATGCAGAGCATGCTGCTACAGGCAGAGGAGCTTCAGACCACGGTGTGCCTGTTCGATATCATCAACGGCAATCAGCCCGACCCGATCCAGTACACCCAGGACATTGAGACCTTCCGCAACAACACCGGCAGCAACGGTCTCAAATATGGCATCAGCTACTACCCCTTTATCGGCACCACCGTGATGCAAAGTGGGGAACTCGACTTTACCAATCTGTTCGGCGGGGACACCAAACAGCTCGCGCCCTTGCTCGACGCTCCTGACAGCCCCAATCCGGTCGCTAAGAAGATTCTGGACATGATCCAGACCCCGCCGGCCTCCCCGTTGAGCAACGGTCAACTGAACGGAGCCTTGCTCAACGCCAGTAAAACTTATGGCCTGATCATCAAACAGGCGATGAACGTCGCGAACCTACTGCCACCCAGCGGCGCCATGGCCGGCGTTTACACCCTGAACGACAATGAAGAGGGTGTGTGGAACAGCCCGGCCAACACCAGCATCGTCGGCGCGGCCAGCCTGCCGATCAAGCTGTCGGATAGCCAGCAGTCCAACCTCAACATTGATGCTGTCTCGGGCAAATCGGTTAATGCCATCCGCTTTTTCAACGGTCAGGGCATTCTGATCTGGGGGGCGCGCACCCTGGATGGCAACAGCCAGGATTGGCGTTATATCTCGGTGCGCCGCACCATGACCTTCCTGGAGCAGTCCACCAAGATGGCGGCGCGCGCCTATGTCTTCGCCCCCAACAATGGAAACACCTGGGCCGCCGTCAAAAGCATGATCAGCAGTTTTCTGACTGATGTGTGGAAACAGGGCGGCCTGCAAGGCGCAAAACCCGGCGATGCCTTTGATGTCCAGGTGGGTCTCGGCAGCACCATGACCTCGGACGATTTGCTCAATGGCTATATGCGCGTCATGGTCAGGGTCGCGGTCGTGCACCCGGCTGAATTCATCGTCATCTCCTTCGAACAACAAATGGCCAAATCGGGCTGATACCGCGCGGCATGATCAACCGCTGACCTTGTTCTCTTACTAGCGTCGTCAACATCAGAGAGGTGTCACCATGGCAGGTGAAGTCCAGGATAACGTTTGGCCCTTACCCAAATTCCGCTTTGTGGTCGATTTCGGTTCAGAGCTGACCGGCATTGCCTTTCAGGAAGTCTCCGGTATGGATGCCGAGGTACAGGTCATCGAATACCGTCACAGCAACAGTCCGCTGTTTTCCACCATCAAGATGCCGGGCATCGCCAAGTACAACAACATCACCATGAAGCGCGGGGTGTTCAAGAACGACAACACGTTCTGGACCTGGATGAACGAAATCAAGATGAACACCATCAAGCGCCGCACCGTACTGATCAAGCTGCTCGATGAGGGCGGCAACGTCACCATGCATTGGCAGTTGAACAATGCCTGGCCGACCAAGATCACCCATACCGATCTGAAATCGGATGGCAACGAGGTGGCCGTCGATACCATCGAAATCGCCCATGAACAGATTGTGGTGACCAATGGCGGCTGACCAGGCGCAAACGAC
>Ga0302156_10000104_pt1 | contig 76154 bp, 59 predicted proteins | sample I_Bog_N3_2_FD_193503 | JGI IMG/M metagenome (GOLD analysis project Ga0302156, IMG submission 193503) | Peat permafrost microbial communities from Stordalen Mire near Abisko, Sweden - I_Bog_N3_2 | ecosystem: Environmental > Terrestrial > Soil > Wetlands > Peat | place: Sweden: Abisko, Stordalen... | reverse complement strand
TTCGACAATGATCGTGCCGGTTGCCAACTGGTGCGAAGGTAGCGGCAGCTTTCCACCCTTGAACATCTGCCAGGCCGTCTGGTAGCCAATTCCCTCTCGCTTCGCCCAAGCCGATAGCTTCATACCCAAATTGTCGGCTCCAATCGCTTAAAAACAAGTAATCTCAGGATGAAATGAGATAAAACGAGCAACAGTTGTTAACCCGTCAGGGCCGCGGACGGCCCGACGCCAAGAATTCGGCCGCGGCCTCATCGCCCCGCCCCGCCGCACTCAGGGCCACGCCCAGGTTGAAATGCGCGTCCTTGAAGTCGGGGGCGCGCTCGAGCGCGGCCCTCAGCTGAACGATCGCATCCTCCACGCGCCCGGATTGGGTGAGCGCGATGCCCAGATTGTTGCGATAGGCCGCCGATCCAGGCTCCAAGCGCACGGCCTCCCGATATTCGGACAAGGCCTCATCGATCCGGCCATGAAGCAAGAAAACGGACCCCAGGCTGTTCCTCACCGCGGATGATTCCGGCAGCAAGACCAGCGCCTTGCGGAATTCCGATATGGCCTCCGAACCGTCGCCGGAGTTTCGCAGGGCGAGGGCAAGGTTGATGTGCGCTTGCGCAAAGTCCGGCTTGAGCTCCAAGGCCCTGCGGTACTCGCCGACCGCCTCCAAGGCCCGTCCCCTCTCCGTCAGCACGATCCCAAGGTTGTTGTGGGCCTCTGGGTCCCCGGGACCCATCCTAAGCGCCTCGCGGAGTCGGCGCTCGGCATCAGCGGATCGACCTGCACGGGCAAGGGCCGCGCCATAACCGTTTAGGACCGCCACCGAGGCCGGCCTGAACCTGAGCGCCGCCTCGTACTGCGCAAGGGACTCGGGGAGGCGTTCCGGTATCCTGGCCAAAGCCTCCGCCAGGTCCAGATGGAGGTCGGCGAATTCGGGGTTCTCCTCGTTGCCCTTAAGCGCCGCCTCAAGGTGGGCAACTCCCTCGGCAAACCGGCCGGGGACTCCGACGAGGATAAGCCCCAGGTTTCCGTGTGCCTCCGCCATGCCGGGCTCGATCCGCAGCGCCGCCTCAAACTCGCCGGCCGCCTCTCCTTTCATTGCAGGCTCCTTCGAGAGCGCGTTCCCGAGGTTGTTGTGCGCTTCGGCATAGTCCGGCTTAAGCAACACGGCCTTGCGAAGGTGGGAGATCGCCTCCGCCCTCGAGCCCGACTCGTCGAGGTAGACGCCCAGGTTGTTGTGCGCCATCCAGCAGCTCGGATTCTTGGCCAGGGTGTCCGCATAAAGCGCGGGGATATCCCGGTAGAGCCCGCTCTGCCTCCATGTGAGCGTGAAGAGGACCGCAACGGCCGCGGCAGCGGCGGCCGCCGCCGTACCGGAGACGACGGGTTTCGGTACGCCCCGCACCGCAATCCCTGACACCACGGCCGCACCGCCCTGGCATGCCAAGGCGATTATCCCCAGGCAGGGAAGGTACTGCCAATGGTCGGCCACGTAGGAGAAGAGGAAGGGATAGACGTTGAAGAATCCTAGCGCGGGGAAAAGGGAGCCCACGAAGAAGAGGAGGGCGAGCAGCGGCGCCGGGCTCCATCCCCTCATGCGGTAGAGGGCCGCCGCCAACACCAAGAGCCCGATCGCCCCGAGGCTCCACGTCGCCGTGAGGACCACGTGCCATTTCGGGTAAATGAAGGCGAGCTGCGCGGGCCAGAGCAGCTTGCCGAGATAGAACCACACGACCCTTCCTGCCAGGAGGCCACGCTCAGGGAGCCCAAGATCGAAGGCTTGGCCTTGCGCGCCGATGTAGGTGCGCTCCACCCAGGCGGTAAAGAGCCCGGCACCCGCTCCGACCGCAAACCAAGGCAAGAGCGGCAAGACATCGCTCCGCCACGACAGCCTCCCGTTGCGCCACAGGAGCATGAGCAGGATCCCTGCGGGCAGCGTGGCCGTCACGGACTTGGAAAGGAGGGCGAGCCCAAAGAGCGCCGATGCCGCGCCGTACCATCCCCAGCGCCGACCGCGGTCATACCTCATGTAGGCAAGGGCCGAGAGCAGGTACAGGAATAGCGAAAGCGTGTTCTTCTGCTCCGAAATCCACGCCACGGACTCGACGCACACCGGATGCAGCGCAAAGACTGCTGCCGCGAGCCATTCCGCAGCCCCCGGGGTGCCCGACGCCTCACGACCGGGCTTTATACGGGAAAGCAGGACTGCAAAGAGGCACGCTGACCCGGCGTGCAGGAACACGTTCAAGATGTGGTAGCCGAGGACCGATTCGCCCCACATCCGATACTCCAGCCAGAACGCGCTGTGCAGAACGGGGTAATACTGTTGGGTCATCCCAACGGAGGACCAGATCTTCCAGAGCCCACCTATTCCCCTGAGCGCGGGCTTGGTGACATGAGCGGCGTCATCCCACTGCATCGCCCCTTTAAGCGCGGGATAATACGCGGCCAGGGTAATCGCCAGCAGGCCCAGGGCAATGCCTGCAGTCCGCAGTCGCGATAAACCCGCCGTTCCGCCTCGGAAACACGAAGTCTCAAATGCCATGGGTGACCACCACCGCCAGCATTTGCCGAAAGAAACGGCGGAGGCAATGCCGCCGAGGCCTCACCTGAGGGGCCCCGCCCTACCAGAAGAAATAACGCTCCGAGTCCACGAGGAACTCCGTCGAGCTGGGCCGGATGAGGACCCGCCAGACTGAGGCATACTCGCTCCACGGACCCTCGATTTCCGTGTCGCAGATGATATCCGACTCAAAGCGGGGCCCAACCATCCTTCGACCGAGCCGCTCCTGAAACGAAGCATGCCCCTCGGCCGTGGAAAAGAAAAGGCAGCGTCGCTCAAACAGATCGGAAGGGGCATCCTGGACCGCGAGACCCATGGATACTCGGCGGAGCCCCAGGACGTACTCGTTGCGCGCGAGTTCCATCACGGCCCGCTCGCACGCCCCGAAATAATCCGTCGATGCACCCTGGCCGTAGGCAAAGCAGTCGGACCGCACCTCGCGAAACGCCACGACGGTCACGCCGTAACCTATGGGACTTGGCAGAACTAGGGCGCTAATGCCGGGCCATTCGGTCTGCCGAACCTCTCCGTCAAGGGCACCCTCCCACCATGCGATGATGCTCGCGCGCTCGACTGCCTCGAGCTGCGCCCGCTTTCGGGCCTCCTTGTTGAAGATGCCCGGGAACGCCGCCATCCCGTTGGAGGACTCGTCAATGTCGAAACCGTAGAGCTCCCGGTCGTTGGCGCGCACCTTCACCCGGTAGGCCCAGCGCTCCATCGACTCCGATATGGCCATGTAGCGAGCGACCATTGCGGAATCCGAAGTTCCGGTGCCATCGGCATCACTGTAGAGCGCGAACTTCTTCCTGCGCGTGACGACCTTGTCCGAAAGCCAGGCGTTCGCCTGGTACATCTGCCTGCCATAGACGGGAAACTCGCGGAGGGATATCCGGCTGATGGGTCCCCCGTCCTCCTCAAGGGCGTTTCGGTATCGAAATCCTGCAACGCTGATCATGACAACTTGGGTTGGGTGCGATCTCTTCTTGGCGACTGCGCGAGTTAGTCCGTGATAAGCAAGCAGGGCGCGATAATGCAGGGAGTTGAAGGAGCTTCCCGATAGCTGATGTCCCTGCCGCCTATGGACTTTGTCAATGGGTCAAATTTCTGGGCTGTCCGGGAAAAGCCGGCTGCGAGCAGCAGGCTTGAGATCGTTCCGAGTGCCATGCGATTTAATGTTTTCATCGGGAGTCAAAATATCCTCCCCTGAGTCCCGCAGCCTATTTCTAAAATCGCCTAATTTAACGCCTGCCGATACGCTTTTCTCTGTAGTAATAGGCAATGCCATCAGACCATTTTGTGTATCACCTTCTGCTAACGAATTGAACATCAAGAGGCTTATTCCCGTCGTGGTTCTGGTGGTGGCGGCGGCGCGGCTGCCCACAGAGGTCCGGTCCGATGTAGGACGGCCTGTTGTCACGGCGTATGCCGAACGGGAAACGGGGATCAATGGCGAAAGCTGGGCCACGGTTCAGGACAAAGACGGGACACTCTATTTTGGATGTAGCAAGGTGCTCTCTTTTGACGGGAGCAGATGGACCCAATATTCGGTTCCAGGTACCTATGCCGTGCTCAGCCTCGCGCTCGGTAACAATGACCGACTTTGGGTTTCAGGAATCAATGAGGTCGGATACTTTGATAAGACAGAGAAGGGGCTCTCGGCGTACCATTCGCTCGTTGGTTTCCTTCCCAAGGAATCCCGCGAATTGGGGCAGGTGTGGCAAGTCATCCCTCACGGAAATGGAGCCGTGTTCTTAGCCCAGGACAATGTCCTCATTTGGGACGGCAGGGCGTTCGAAGTGCACCGGATGCCGGGCGCACGCCGAATCTCGGCCGCACTGTCCGGCACACAGATTTTCATCTGCCACCTGCCGACCGGGATATGGAAACTCGATGACGATGGCCTGCACCTGTTCATCTCGGTCGACGTCCTTGGGAAAAAAGGACTTTTCTGGATCGAGAAGGAGGCCGGCGGCTGGCTGCTCGTGACCACGGACGGATTGTTCCGCTACCAGGATGGCAAGCTCGTTGAGGCAGGCTCTCCCGAGATCTCAGACTATATTCGCAGGAACATCCTCCTGGCCGCCTGCAGGACATCGCGACGGGAGCTTTGCCTGGGCACACTTTATGGCGGCCTTGTCGTCCTAAATCCTACGGAAACTGCCATTGACCGAATACTCACACCCGAGGACGGATTGCCGTCCCGCGGTGTCTATTCGGCCTTCATCGCAAGTGACCGTACGATGTGGATCACCTCGCCCGTTGGGGTAGCGCATATTGCGATCGATTCGGGTGTCTCCCTCTTCGATTCCAAGGAGGGCTTGGCCGGAAAAGATTCCCAAAGCATCACCCAGTCCAAGTCGCGGCTCCTGGTTGCCACCGAAGAGGGCGTCTTTGGAATGGACCTTAACGGTTCAGGGCTGGGCAGGTTTACGGCCGTGCGCTCCCTTAGCAAGGGAATCGTTAACCTTGAGACCGGCCCTGGTGACACGGTTTACGCCTCCGGATACAAAAGGGTGGTTCGACTTGAGGATGGCGATGCAACCGAGATCTTCTCTTCCAAGACGGACATCGTGCTGCTTCTTCCCTCGCTCAAGGTTCCAGGCAGCCTGCTCGTGGCGAACGGGTATGATATTCAACGCCTGAGGGATTCGGCAGATGGCACGATGGCCGCAGGGACGCTCGCGCATTTACCCGAGACACCTGTGAGCATGGTCGAGGACAATCACGGAAATGTCTGGGCTGGCACCTATAGTCGGGGGGCATTCGTCCTGGATCAGCCGATCGATAACCCTGTCACGCTGGCTCGCCCGACCTCTTCCGGTGGGCTGACCAACTTCGGGCACGTGACCGTCGCCAAGGTGGCCGATCAAGTTGCGGTTTTCACGACCAAGGGCGTCGAGGTTTACCCTGATTCTAGGTCTGCGGCCGAGTTCCTCGAGGTAGCGCCCAAAACCACCGCCATCGCTGTTTCGAACCAAGATTCCCTGGGCTCGGTCTGGGTTGCATTCGAAAGCCCATTTTCAACCGGCCCGAGGATCCCGATCTTAGGCAAATTGACGGCAAAATCGGCCGCCAGCGCCACATGGGCTCCCTTCGCAATACCCGGACTTTCGCAAATAGGGGAGATCAGCTCGATCTATGTCGACGTGCGCGGAGTGCTCTGGATAGGGGGAATGAACGGCATCCTGCGCCTTGTACCAGATCAGCTTAATCCCGTAGCGCAACCGGGACCGCCCCTCATACTCGCGAACATCGACCGGGGAGAGAAACTCGAGGCGAAAAAGAATTCCGCAGACTTCGAATTCTCGGCCGTTCAGTTTGGCGGCCCGGAATCCTACCGCTTCCAGACCAAGCTGTCCGGGGGCTCTGACGAATGGTCCCCGCCCACCGAGGTCAGCCACCTCGGTCTCACCCGCCTGCAAAACGGCAGCTATGAGCTCTCCGTTCGGGTACTCAACGAAGCGGGCGTGGCGGGCCCCGCAGCCACATGGGGATTCACGGTCCTGCCCCCTTGGTATCGAACGGCCCCGGCTATCCTCCTCTTTGCGGGCCTTATGGCGGCGGGAGTCTTTGGAGCCTTTAAGTGGAGGCTCGCATTCCTAAAGCGCCAAAACGCGCGCCTGGAAATACTCGTCCAAAAGAAGACGGAGCAGCTGGAGAAGGCCAATGAAGCAAAGTCCGAGTTCCTGGCCAACATGAGCCACGAAATCAGGAACCCCATCTCCGGCATCCTTGGCCTTTCGCTCGCCTTCGAGGAGACCCAACTCGACAAGCGCCAGCGCCACCTCGTGGATTCGATCAACAGCTGCGCCACGTTATTGGCAGCCCTGGTGGATGACGTGCTCGATTTCTCAAAGATAGAGGCCGGAAAGATCGAGCTGCGATCCGCTCCGTTCTCCCTGCGCATCCTGCTGGAGCAGTGCGTGGCGATGATCGCCGAGAACGCCCGGGTGGCGGGAACCGCCATAAGCATTGAGGTTTCGCCAAAGCTCGCGGAGCAGATGGTGGGAGACTCGGCTCGGGTGCAGCAGATTCTGCTCAACTACCTCACCAACGCCCTCAAGTTCGGCGCCGGAAAGCCCATCGTGATCGGCGCCAATCCCGGGTACCAGGACCGGGTTCGCTTTTTTGTGCGCGACCAAGGGCTCGGCATGAGCGAGGCAGAAATCGCAACGCTCTTCACCAAGTTCACCCGCCTCGAGTCGGCGCGCGCAGGCAATATCCGGGGCACCGGCCTGGGACTCGCTGTCAGCCGCCTTCTTGCGACCAAGATGGGCGGCCGGGTTGGGGTCGAGTCCAAGCCCGGGATGGGATCAACGTTTTGGGCTGAGCTCCCATTCCTGACGGTGAACGCCACGGGCGAAGCTAAACCCGCGCAGGCGACCAGCAACACCACCCTACGAGCCCTCATTGTCGAGGACATCGACTACAACGTCATCGCCATGCAGGCGGTGCTTCGAAAGCTCGATATCCAGTCGGACGTCGTGAATGACGGGGCCCAGGCGCTGGCCAGGCTCCAGAGTACCCACTACGACGTCGCGTTCCTGGACTGGAACCTTCCCGGGATGATAGGTACCGAGGTCGCTGCGCGCTACCGCGCGGTGGAGCCCTCGACCCGCAGGACCATCATCATCGCAACGACGGCCCATTCCTCCGATATGAACAAGGAGGCCTGCCTCCAGGCAGGAATGGACGCGTTCATCTCAAAGCCCATCACCCCGGGAAAGATCGCCGCGGCCCTCAGGGACCTGGGCGGACCCATGCGCACCGCCGCTTCGATTGAGGTCCGCTCCCAGAACATCACGTTTGAGCCCCCAGGCGAGATCGACCTGGAGATGCTGACCTTCCTTGGGAACGAGACCCTCGAGGGCCTCAGCGGGCAGATCGACCGCTTCCTTGCGTCCTTCGACAGCGACCGGGTGAATGCACGCCGCATCATCGCATCCGGTGTTCCCGCCGAGATACACCGCATCGCCCACCGCCTGATGTCGCACTGCAGCGTGGTCAAGTACGAGCGGTTGGGCCGGATTGCCCGCGAGATCCAGAATGCCTCGGGAACCGCAAGCCAGAAGGACCTCCAGCGGATGTTCGCGGAATTCGAAAAGGAATTCGCCTCTTTCAGGTATAAACTGGAATCGATCCGTGCCTAGACTGGATCTGCGTGAAACCGTTTTCGACGGCGAAGGCGATGAGTTTTGGCGTCCCCTTGAGGTCCAGCTTGCGCAAAATATTGCTGCGGTGCGTTTGGACGGTGCGCGGCGAAAGGTTGAGCCGCTCCCCAATCTCCTCGTCGGTCATTCCCTGGCCTATGAGCGAGAGGATGGCGCGCTCCCAGTCGGAAAGGACCTTGATGAAAGAGCGCGGGTCCGATCGCCTCGCCACCCGAGCAGCCTGGAAAGCCTGCGAGAAATAGATCCGGCCGTCGCTGATTGCCTTCAAAGCGTCGCGCAGCGTCTCGATTGTGTTCGAGTTCTTGTCCAAGAAACCGTGAACCCCCGACTTCTCTACGCGGAAGAGCGTATAGTCGTCGCAATGAGAGGAAAGCATCAGTATCCGCAGGTTCGGGATGACTTTCAGGACGCGGTCGGCCACGTTGAATCCATCCATATCTGGCAGCGAGAGGTCCAGGATTACGACGTCGGGCCGGTGCTTGAGGATCAGCTCCACGGCCTGAACGCCCGAATCCGTCTCGCCCACAACGTCGTAGCCAAAGTCGGAACTGCAGACCTTTCGTACAACGTCCCGGATCATCAAATGGTCTTCGACGATTACGATTTTCACACGTGAGGTTTAGGACGAATGGTTGCTAACCACAAGCATGGTTCGGAATTCGTTAATGTCCGATAAAATTCAGATGCAATTACGTAAAAAGACGTAGAATTCGACGTCGAGGGTGATCTTCGGCGCACCCAGCTTGCAGGTATGGACGACTTCGGCCACCAGACTGAGCTCCAAACTGATCAATCGAGTGTCTTCCACGAGTTGTTCTTGGAGGATCCATTAGAGAGGGCGCGCGATGGCAGGGGCGCAAAAAGAGGCCTCGGGCGCAGGACGGTCAGAGCCCCCAGGATTACCCATGCAAGGGATTGCCGACCGAGGGGCCTATGAGCGCGACATTGATTTGTGACGAAGGCAGCGCGGCAAGGTCCGGTACCGACCGACCCTTAGAGACCGGCGAATCAAAGCTCTTAGAGGAGAGGTGCCTCAGGGCGCAGCGCCTGGAAAGCATCGGCATGCTAGCATCTGGGATCGCCCACGACCTCAACAACGTCCTTTCCCCCATCATCCTGGCTGCACCAGTCCTCCGGGAGCATGCCACCCACCCAGAGGATCTCAGGATCATAAGCTCCCTGGAGAAGAGTGCGGAACGGGGTGTCGATCTTGTGCGCCAGATACTATCGTTTGCCCACGGGGCGGCCAGCGCTCCGCAGCTCGTCCAGATCAAGCATCTTCTTCGGGAAATGCTCGCCGTCACGAGGGAGACGTTCCCGCCGAACATCACCGTAGAATACGGGTTCCCCGACAATCTTTGGCCCGTCATGGCGGACCCCACCCAGATACACCAGGTCCTCCTCAACCTCTGCGTGAACGCTCGGGACGCAATGCCGGATGGGGGCACGCTGAGACTGAGCGGGGAGAACTGCCTCTTGGATGACGGAACCGCGAAGAGGATTGAGAGCGGACGTGCCGGAGCATGGGTTGTCATAAGTGTCGAGGATACGGGCTCCGGCATCGCTCCAGAGGCGCTCTCGCACATCTGGGAGCCCTTTTTCACCACAAAAGGCGAAGGCAAGGGAACGGGCCTAGGCCTTTCGAACGTGCGGAGCATTGTCGAGAATCACCACGGGTTCATCAATCTGAAGACCGAGCGCGGGCACGGCACCACATTCAGGGTCTTCCTGCCGGCGGCCGAGGTGCCGCCCAAGGAGAGAAGCCATGCGGCGGTCCCCGCAAAGCGGGAGCTGGGAAAGGGAGAGCTCATCCTGATCGTGGACGATGAGCCGCAGATCAGGGAGATGACGGCCACCATGCTCTCAAGGAACGGGTACCGGGTGCTTACCGCAGGCGATGGCACCGAGGCCGTGGCCACCTTTGCCACCCATTGCAAGGACGTGGACCTCCTCATCACGGACCTGATCATGCCAAATCTCGACGGGGCCGCGCTTGCCGCGATTGTGCAACACCTCAATCCCAGGACAAAGATCATGGCGATGAGCGGGCTTTCGAGCAACGGAGGCAGCGTCAGGTCCGAAAGATTCGGAAGTGCGTTCCTCTACAAGCCTTTCAAGGTGCAGGCCCTTCTCGAAATGGTGCACACCACCTTGCATCCGAGCCCCGTAAACGAAGCGGCCTGAAGGCCGCCTTCCGGCCGCCTTAGCCCGGCTAATGCCGGGCCAATCTTGTATCTTGCTCGAAGGGCAATTCGGGTTCTAGAATCCGTGCCTAATTTCGCACATGAACCTACGTCTACCCCGCTTGGTCTTCTGTGTCGCAACGCTTGCCGCAGCTTGTGGCATCCTATCTGTCGCCAGCGCCAAAACAGAGCGCTGGACGAACGCAAAGGGGGAGTCTTTCGATGCAGCACCTGCGGACATCATCGGCCCCTGGGCGCTGTTTGATGACAGCACGCTCCTGCCCCTAAACCTTCTTTCCCCAGAGGATTGTGTTCGGTTTTACAAGGGCCTCCTGGATCGCCCCGCCCGCGCCGCGAACTGGAAGGATGCGAAAAGCGAGATCAGCTACGAAGTCTACGGACGGCTCCAGCACTACACGGGGAACAACCTGGTGGGCGACAATGAGGAGGGACGGCCCGAACCGGAGTTCTACATGGTTTTTTACACGTACAATGACAAGGTGCAGTCCTGGGATGAGTTGAGCAGGTCGACCCCCGCGCTCTACTCAAAGCTGATCGCGGACTATCCGGGACTCGTCCAGGGCGTGGTATTCGGCCATCCCGAGGAGGACATGCAGGACTTCATGGATGTCGCGGCTAACACCAAGGGTGAATGGATGTTCGCGCAGTTCCACTGGGAGGTCCAAATGAGGCTTCTGCAGCATCTGATGCCCACCAACCTCTACGGGATAGTGGTCATGACCCGGGACGGCATCCCGCTCTTCGGCCCGGAATCCCAGACCGATGAGCAGGTGAAGTCTATCTTCGAGAAGTTCAACGGCATGCTGCAACACGCTCGCCCCGAGGACATGAAGGGATGGGGCGCCCGCGCCTACTATTTCAAAAACGTTCAGCCGGTAGCCTTCGCCAACGGAAAGAGCGACCCGCTCCTGATCGGCAACCCGCTCGACGAGGCGAAGCTGCGCCAGATGAAGGTCTTCAAGATAAACGCGACGTTCCAGGTCGCCGCGGACGGCAAGGTGACGAGCGTGGAGGTCGACCCCGAAGGCTTGCAGCCCGGAATGGTGGACATGTTCACCAAGGGCTTTAAGCGGGGTTGCCTCTTCGTGGCGGCCGTCGATCATGGAAAGTTCGTGGATGGTACCTACAAGTACCACATGGAAGTGAAGCCGTAGCGCGGAGCGGCCCTTCACTCAGAGAGATGGGCTCCCACGGGCGCCAGCCGGCCGCTGTCGGCTGCGTCCGTCCATTGCGTTTGCCAACGCGGCGATAGGCGGCACAATTGCTCGGGTTGCAAGGTCAGAGCTCGGCATGTGGCCGCCTTGCAGACACCCAATCGCCCCGTGCCCCAAAAATTAATTGCCCGCCGAGAATTCTTCAGGAATTCCGCCGCCACGCTCGGCGCGCTCGCAGCCGGCGCGTCGCTCTCGAGGTCAGCCGAGGCGCCCGTAAGGGCCGCTGAGCCGGCTCAGCCTCGGGGGCCAGACTTCACCTACACCGGAGAATACCTCGAGCAGGTCGCCTTTCCCATGGGGGGCATGGGGGCAGGGACGATCTGCCTCTCCGGGACCGGTGCCCTTACCAACGTGTCCCTGCGCCACCAGCCGGCGATCCAGAACGAGCCCGGGATGTTCGCCGCCATTTCACTGGGCGGACCCGAGAAGGTCGCCAGAGTGGTCGAAGGACCCGTGCCGCGGTGGAAACTTTATGAGCGCCGGCACGCGTCAAGCGGAACTGCCCCGATGGGGGCCGGCCTTCCCCGGTTCACGAAGGCGAGCTTCCGGGCACACTTCCCGTTCGGGCGTGTCGAGCTCGAGGACCCCTTGGTGCCAGTGACGGCGAGAATTACCGGATGGAGCCCTTTTGAGCCAGGAGACCCGGACGGCGCGAGCCTGCCGGTTGCCGGGCTCGAATACACGTTTACCAATAGCGGGCACGAGGAGATCGACGCCGTGTTCTCCTTCAATGCCGCCAACTTCCTGGCCGCTGAGACCCGCGATGGCGCTCCTGGGCCTGAGCAGGGAATCCACCCGGCTCCTGGAGGCTTTGTGCTCCACGGGGGTGCGTGGCCCGCAACGGGGCAGCAGGCGGCCTGGCTCTCCGCAACCGTCGACGAGCCCTCCGCCAAGGTGAACCTGGCATGGTTTCGCGGGGGATGGTTCGACCCGCTCACCATGGCGTGGCGCGATGTTGAGCAGGGGGCCGCCTATGACCGTCCCGCGCCCTCCGAGGGCTTGCCTTCGCCTGGCGCCTCGCTCTTTGTCCCGTTCCACCTCGTTCCGAGCCAGACACGCACCATAAGGCTGCGGCTCGCATGGTACTCGCCGCACACGAAGCTATCGGCCATGGTAAGTCCGCCGGCGGGCCCGGCCTACAACCCGGCGGATTACTACCGGCCATGGTATGCCGGCCGTTTCGCGGGGATCGACGAGCTGACTTCGTATTGGGCCGAAAACTACATTGAGGCGCGGCGCCGCACCGAGCGTTTTTCGACCTGTTTCTTCGAGAGCACCCTTGCACCCGAAGCTGTGGAGGCGGTGGCGGCGAACCTCTGCATCCTGAAATCACCCACCGTCATGCGCCAGTTCGACGGCAGACTCTGGGGCTGGGAGGGCTGCGACGAGGACAACGCCCAGGGCCCAGGCACGTGCACCCATGTCTGGAATTACGCTCAGTCCATAGCGCACCTGTTCCCCTCGCTTGAGCGGACGCTCAGGGAAACCGAGTTCAACGTCACGCAGGACGCCACGGGCCACCAGAACTTCCGGGGCGCGCTCCCCATCCAGCCCGGGCCTCATGAGTTCTACGCCGCGGCGGATGGCCAGCTTGGCGGGATCATGAAGGTCCACCGCGATTGGCGCATAGGCGGGGACTCCGCCTGGCTGCGGGGGCTCTGGCCCCAGCTACGAGCGAGCCTCGACTATTGCATCTCGACATGGGACCCGCAGCGCAAGGGCCTGCCCGAGGAGCCCCAACACAACACCTACGACATCGAGTTCTGGGGCCCCTCCGGGATGATCTCGAGCTTCTACCTGGGGGCTCTCAACGCGGCGGCCTCCATGGGCCTGGCCCTGGGAGAGGATGTCTCAGCCTACCAGGACCTCTATGCCCGAGGGACCGCTCGCATAAACCGCGAGCTTTTCAACGGGCAGTACTACTTTCAGCGCACGGAGTGGCGCAACCTTCGCGCCAAGGTGGACGACAAGGGGAGCAAGTCCTACGGGGGGCATTACTCCAAGGAGGCCCGCGAACTGCTTGAGAAAGAGGGGCCCAAGTACCAGTACGGCAACGGATGCCTATCGGACGGAGTTCTGGGAGCGTGGCTTTCGCTCGTCTGCGGCTCGGGCCAGGTGCTGGAGCGCGACAAAGTGATAGGCCACCTGAAGTCCGTCTACCGCCACAACTTTAAGACGGACCTCTCCGCCCATACCAACCCGCAACGGCCGACCTATGCAAACGGGAGCGAAGGGGGGCTGCTCCTGTGCTCCTGGCCTTTGGGCGGGATGCCGTCGCTGCCCTTCGTGTACTCGAACGAGGTCTGGACGGGCATAGAGTACCAGGCCGCCTCCCACATGATCATGATGGGCCTGGTGCCCGAGGGACTGGACCTGGTGAGGGCGTGCAGGGCCCGCTACGACGGAAGGACCCGCAACCCGTTCGACGAGTATGAGTGGGGACATTGGTACGCGAGGGCGATGGCCTCCTACGCGCTTCTTCAGGCTCTCAGCGGGGCGCGCTACGACGCGGTGGACGGCGTCCTGCACATCGAGCCCCCGGAGCCAGGCGACTTCAAGTGCTTCCTGAGCACGGCAACCGGTTACGGCACCGTGGGCGTCGCCGACGGAAAGCCGTTTGTCCGCGTGGTCAACGGAAAGATCGAGGTCAAGGAGCTCCGCTACGTGGCGGCGCGGCCCAGGGCCTAGGGAGGACCCTCCGTCTGGAGGGATCGACTCCCGGCGCTCAATTTGGTCATTGTGCAATTGCGCTGAAGGAATTGGAAATTGACCCGCGCAAGCGCACCCGCCCCGGAAGCAAACCCCTCCCCAACGATGAAAGCTGCCCGACTGAACCGACTCTTCAATCCCAAGACCGGGCGCTGCTTCGACGTCGCGATCGACCACGGTTTCTTCAATGAGGGGTCATTCCTGAGCGGGATCGAGGATCTTCCGAAGGCCGTGGCCACGCTTGTTGAGGCGGCTCCGGATGCCATCCAGCTCACCGTCGGGCAGGCGCCCCATCTCCAGAAACTTCCCGTGCGGGGCAAGCCAGCCCTGGTCCTGAGGACCGATGTGGCGAACGTCTACGGCACCCGCCTGCCCCGCGTGCTCTTTTCGCGGATGATCGAGGAGCCCGTCCTGCAGGCGGTGCGCCTCGATGCGGCATGCGTGGTCGTGAACCTCTTCTGCATCCCGGACCAGCCCGAGATCGCCGACCAGTGCATCCAGAACATTATGCGGCTTAAACCTCAGTGCTACGACTTTGGGATGCCTCTGATGGTCGAGCCCCTCGTATTCCAGCCCAACGCCAAGGCGGGCGGCTACATGGTCGACGGCGACCCGGCGAAGATCATCCCGCTGGTGCGCCAGGCCGTCGAACTCGGCGCGGACATTATTAAGGCCGATCCCACCGACGATGTGTCGGTCTATCACAAGGTGGTGCAGATTGCCGGCGGCGTGCCCGTCCTAGTACGCGGAGGGGGAAGGGCGCCAGAGTCCGAGATCCTGGCGCGCACCGCGGCGCTCATCGCGCAAGGAGCTTCGGGAATCGTCTACGGGCGGAACATTATCCAGCACCCCCACCCTGCCAAGATCACCCGGGCCCTGATGGCGGTCGTCCACGATGGAGCCACGCAGGCTGAAGCTCTGGCCTTCCTGCAATGAGTAATCCCAACCCGTCACCCCGTCCCCCCGTGCGCGTGGCCGTCATCGGTGCTGGGCTCATGGGGCGCGAGGTGGCCAGCGCCTTCGGCCGGTGGTTTGCGCTCCTGGACTGCCCCGTGCGCCCCGAACTCACGGCGGTCTGCGACGTCAACAGCTCGGCGCTCGACTGGTTTCGCCAGGTGCCAAGCGTGCTCCACTTCGAGACCGACCACCGCGCCCTGCTCGCAAGGGGGGACATCGACGTCGTGTACGTCGCAGTGCCCCACGACCTGCATGAGGGGATCTATCTGGACGTGCTGCGCGCGGGAAAGGACCTCTTCGCCGAGAAACCCTTCGGGATCGACCTTGCCGCCGCCAGGCGCATTCGCGACGAGGCTGCCCGCCTCGGGCGATTTGTGCGGGTCTCATCGGAGTTCCCGTTCCTGCCCGGCGCGAGGCGCGCGTTCAAAGCCGCCTCGGCGGGCCAGCTCGGGCGCATCATTGAGGTGCGAGCAGCCTTCCTGCACTCAAGCGACCTCGATCCTGACAAACCCGTCAACTGGAAGCGCAAGAGCGCCCACTGCGGCGAGGCCGGCGTCATGAATGACCTCGGCCTCCATGTGGCGCATCTGCCGCTGCGCCTGGGATGGCGCCCCACCCGTATCCATGCGCACCTGCAGAAGATCTACCGGGTGCGTCCCGACGGCAAAGGGGGCACCGCAGCCTGCGACACTTGGGACAACGCCGTGCTCCACGCGACCGTGGACTTGGGGGGTGAGCCGGTGCCCATGACCCTAGAGATGAAGCGCATGGCGCCGGGTGAGACCAACACCTGGATCTTCGAGGCGCTGGGCACGGACCTCGGCGTCCGCTATTCAACGAAGGAACCCAAGACCTTCTGGACGTTCCGCCGGGGCAAGGAGCAGACCTGGCAGAAGACCGACCTGGGTTTCGACACGGCATTCAAGACCATCACGGGGTCCATCTTCGAGCCCGGGTTCCCCGACATCCTGATGCAGATGTGGGCCGCGTTCCTCGCCGAGCGGGCGGGATGCCTGGGCGACCGGTTCGGATGCGCCACGCCCGACGAGGCCGTCGGACAGCACGAGCTTTGGGCCGCGGCCCTCAAGAGCCATCGGGATCAGTCTGTGGTGCCCCTTTGACGGGCCTTGGCCGCCTATGAAACGCTCCGAGATAAACCGGGCATACCGCGACGCATTCGCATGCTTCTCCCGGCACCAATGGGCCCTCCCCCCAAGGCCCAGGTGGGACATCACCGATTTTGGCCTAGGGAATTTCGCGCACTTCGGCCTCACGCTGGTGAACCTCGCGACGGAGCCCGAGTACTGCGAAAAGCTCATGTTCGCGCGGGAGGGGCAGACCACCCCGTGCCACGCCCATGCGAAGAAAAAAGAAGACATCATCTGCCGCACGGGTTCCCTCATGCTCCGGTTATGGCCTGAAAAGCCGCTGCCCGGAGTGAGCTTGCCGCCTTTCTTTGCCGCAAAGGTGGATGGTGAATCCAGGCCTGTGGGAACCGGCGAGGCGGTGATCCTCTCGGCTGGCTCGCGCATCACGCTGCTTCCGGGCGTCTGGCACCTGTTCGCGCCCCACCAGGGCGAGTGCATCATCGGCGAGGTGTCGACGGCCAACGACGACGTGGCCGACAATTTCTTCCTCGACCCGGGCGTCGGCAGGTTCCCGGGAATCGAGGAGGACGAGCCCGCATCCGTGAGGCTCCTCGGAGAGTAATACACCATGCGCTCCGGGATTCTCGCCGCCGGCAACTGGATAAGAGACCATGTGAAGACCGTGGACGCGTGGCCGCCCCAGGACGGTCTCGCCAACATACTCGAACAGACCACGGGCAATGGGGGCGGACCCTACAACGTGCTTAAGGACCTCTCGAGGATGGGGGCCCGATTCCCTCTTTCCGCGGTAGGCCTGGTGGGCGACGACTCCGATGGCCGGGCCATCCTGGCCGACTGTCGCGCCTGCGGGATCGACACCCGGCGCCTCCTTTCGGCACCAGGGCTGAGCACCAGCTACACCGACGTCATGGCGGTGCGAGGCACCGGACGGCGCACCTTTTTCCACCACCGCGGGGCCAACGCTTTTTTGGGACCGGGACACTTCGACTTCTCAACCTCCGGGGAGCGCATCCTCTACCTGGGGTACCTACTCCTCCTCGACGGGCTTGACGCAACGGGGCCCGATGGAGCCCCCTTTGCCAAGGACTTGCTCCGCCGGGCAAGGGCCGCGGGCCTCGCCACCGCCCTAGACTGCGTAAGCGCGGCAAGCGGTCGGTTCCAAGACACCGTTGCTCCGGTGCTTCCGGAGGTCGACGTGCTTTTTGCCAATGAGTATGAGGCCGGGCAGATCACCGGCATGGAGATCGGCAGCGGGACCTCGCTTGACCGCCACGCGGCCGAGGCGGGAGCTCGGGCCCTTGTGGGCCTCGGGGTCAACCGTTGGGCCGTGGTGCATTTCCCCGAGGGTGCATGCGCCTGCTCGAGAGAGGGGTCCGTGCTCTGGCAGCCTTCGGTCAAGGTTGCGGCCGGGTCGATCGCAAGCGCCGTGGGCGCAGGCGACGCCCTTGCGGCGGGTGTGCTCCTCGGCCTGCACGAGGAGTGGCCCATGGCGAGAGCTCTTGAGCTCGGCACCTGCGCCGCCGCGGCATCGCTGCTCCACGCCACGTGCTCGGAGGGTGTCCTTCCCGCATCCGAATGCCTGGCCTTCGGCAGGGCCCAGGGATTCGTGACCCTCCCTTGAGATTTAGGCCGGGCCAGCCCACGGGCATTCGCCCAGGGCGGACCACGGGAATCGAAGAGCCGGGAGGCCTTTACACCGCTTTGCCTGGGTATAGGTTGTACCCCTTATGGGTACGGAAACCCTCGAGATCGAAGCCGAAGCCGAGCGCCTGTTCAGGGCGCTCATGCACGTTGACTGCGACCCGCGGGGACGGGCGTGGAACTTCGAGACCTGCGTCAAAATCGCCCCGCTAACCCTTGAGATCAACCGGCTGAAGAAGGAGAAGGACGCGGTCATCCTCACCCATTCCTACGTGGAGCCAGAGATCATCTACGGGGTCGGCGACTTCAAGGGCGATTCCTACTACCTGAGCCTCGAGGCCAAGAAGTCAAAGGCCCGCGTGATTGTCTTTGCGGGAGTCGTCTTCATGGCAGAGACGGCAAAGATCCTCTCTCCCGACGCCATGGTGATTGTGCCGGACAGCCAGTCGGGATGCTCCCTTGCGGACTCAATCACCGGCGCCGACGTTCGCAGGCTCAAGGCCCTTCACCCGGACGCCACGGTCGTGTGCTACATCAACAGCACCGCGGAGGTCAAAGCGGAGTCCGACGTCTGCGTGACGTCGGGTAACGTCTACGGGATCGTGGCGGCGCTCCCGTCGGCGAGGATTATCTTTGTTCCCGACCGCCTTATGGCCGAAAACCTGCGGCAGGAGCTGAGAAAAAGGGGGATATCGAAAGAGGTCATCTCCTCGGATGGCACCTGCATCGTGCACGACACCTTCACCCTGGCCCAGATCGGGGAAGCGCGGGCGCAGTTCCCGGGCCTGAAGGTCGTGTCCCACCCCGAGTGCCCGCCCGAGATCGCCGCGGCGTCCGATTTTGTCGGGAGCACCGGAGCCATGATGAAGTATGTGAAACAGACCCAGGCCCCCTATTTTCTGATGCTCACCGAGTGCGGCCTCGTCGGCCGGCTCGAGGTCGAGGCCCCGGAGAAGGCCTTCATTGGCGGCTGCCGGCTCTGCCCCTACATGAAGCTCAATTCCCTCGAAAAGATCCGGGACGCCCTGCTCGCCCCCCGCGACGACCAGATCGTCACATTGGACGAAACCCTTCGCGTGAAGGCCGGCCAATGCATAGAAAGGATGTTCCGCCTTGCACCCACGAACTGACCACCTGATCGACCTTGCGCTGGAGGAGGACGCCGGGCTTGGCGATGTCACCAGCCGAGCCATCTTCCCTGCGCGCCATGCCTCGCATGCCTTCATTGAGGCCGGCCAGTCCCTCGTGCTCTGCGGGGTCGAGGTTGCCTCGCGGGTCTTTTCGCGCGTGGATCCCGCGATAAGGGCCACGCTCCTCGCGAAGGACGGGGATCTTATCCGAAAGGGAGCAAGGGTCCTTGCGCTTAGAGGACCCACAGCCGCGATCCTGACCGCGGAACGCACCGCGCTCAACTTCATCCAGCACCTCTCGGGCATAGCGACCCTTTGCCGCCGGTACGCCGATGCCGTCGACGGGACGGGCGTACGAGTGGTGGATACCCGGAAGACAACTCCGGCGTACCGGGCGCTCGAGAAATACGCCGTGCGCTGCGGGGGCTGCCACAACCACAGGAGTTCCCTCGGCGAGCACGTGTTAATCAAGGACAACCACATCGCGGCCTCCGGTTCCCTGGCGAAGGCGGTCGCAAGGGCCAGGTCAGGAGCCCCCCACCTGGCGCGCATCGAGGTAGAGGCGAAAACCCTCTCTGAGGTGCGCCAGGCCGTGAGAGCGGGCGCCGATGCCATCCTCCTCGACAACATGACACCCGAGCAGGTGGCGCGCTCCGTTTTGTTTATTGCGGGCCGAGCTATCGTTGAGGTGTCCGGAGGGGTACGCTTCGAGACCCTGCTCGACTATGCGTTGCCGGGCGTCGATGTGATTAGCGTCGGGGCCCTCACTCACTCGGCTCCCGCCGTCGACCTAAGCCTCACGGTCCTGGAAGGGCGCCGCTCGAAGGTCCGGTGAAGACCCTCAGGACAGACTGCCTGGTGATTGGCTCAGGGCTGGCCGGATCAGCCTATGCCCTTCGCGCCGCGAAGGCCGGCCTTTCATGCGAACTCCTCTCTCTCGCCGACCCACTGATCGCAAACAGCGACTGGGCCCAGGGAGGAATCATCTACGACACAAATCCCGACCCCTCGTCCTTGACGCGGGACATCATGGAGGCCGGCGACCACATGTCCAATCCCGCCGCGGTCGAGCAACTGGTCCGCGAAGGCCCAGCGATCGTGAGGCAGGTGCTGATCGATGACGCGGGCGTCGACTTTGACCGCGACGGGGCTGGACGCCTCGACTTCACGCGGGAGGGGGGCCACGCCGAGCGCCGGATCATCCACTCGAAGGACGCGACCGGCCACGCGATACTGAGTGCTGTGGCCCGGCGCGTGGACGCATCCCGTGGGATCACACGGCGAACGGGTTGGGTGGCAATCGACCTGCTGACGCTCTCCCACAGCTCGCCGGACGCCGGGGACAAGTACCATCCCCTTACCTGCTTTGGAGCCTACGTGCTCGACACGGCCACCGGCGAGGTCTCCGCGATCGTCGCCAGGAAGACGGTGCTCGCGTGCGGCGGACTGGGCCAGATCTTCCTGCATTCGACCAATCAGCCTGGCAGCGTGGGCCACGGTGTCGCCATGGCCTACCGTGTCGGCGCACGCCTTATCGATCTGGAGTACGTGCAGTTTCATCCCACCGTTTTCGCGGGAAAGAACGCCTCTCATTTCCTGATTTCGGAGGCTGTGCGCGGCGAAGGCGCGGTCCTCGTGAACTCCTGCGGCAAGCATTTCATGGAGACGGCCCACCCGATGGGGTCGCTCGCGCCCCGCGATGTGGTGGCGCGCGCCATCCGGCACGAGCTGGCCACAAGCGGGGAGCCCTGTGTGTACCTCGACCTCTCCGCGATGCCCGCCGGATTCTCGCGCGAGCGGTTCCCCAACATCTACGAGCGCTGCCTTGCTTGCGGCGTCGACATCGAGCGCGAGCCCATCCCCGTCGTCCCGGCGGCCCATTTCGCATGCGGGGGCGTCCACACCGACCTTAACGGCAGGACGAGCATTCGGAACCTCGGAGCCATCGGTGAGACGGCCTGCACAGGGCTTCACGGGGCAAATCGCCTAGCCAGCACGTCCCTCCTTGAGTGCCTGACCAGCGCCACGTTCACCGCCGAAGCCGACCTTGCCGACATCGCCGCGGGAACCTTCCGACTACCGGATCCAAGGCCGTGGGAAAGCCCCACCCGGAAGGCCGACCCGGTTCTAATCCGCCAAGACATGCTCCAGATCCAGCACACGATGTGGAATTATGCCGGAGTCGTACGTTCCCCGCGCCGCCTTTCTCGGGCCCGGAGGATCCTTCTGGAACTGCGCGAGGAAATCCAGAGCTTCTACCGAGGCTGCGGACTGACCCGCGAACTGATCGAGCTGCGCAATGCCGTCCAAACGGCACTCCTGGTCGTCCACGCGGCGGCTCTCAATCCCGTCAGCAAGGGCTGCCACTACGTCGCAGAAGAGGACTGACCGACACGTGGCGGCGCCCGCCGAGCGGTTCAAATCACGGCCGGCTGGCTCGAAGGGCCTTCCTCGATCTCTCGGAGGATCCTGAGAAGCGTCTCCTCCTGCTCGCTCGGATCAAGATGGTGCCGCCCAAGCCTTGCCTCGAAAATGGGGATTTTCACGAGGAATGCCTCGATGGCCCCGCGCGACAATTCCTCGGAGTATTCACCCAACCCTGAAAGAGCGAGGAATCGGGCATTATGGGTCTGTTCGAACTGCCCCTTGAGCGGAACTCCGAAATAGGGCTTTTTGAGGAAGATCGAGTCGGCGATCAGAGAAAATCCCGTGGTCGCGATGATGGCCTTGCAGTCGGCAAGGTCCCGTAAGTAGGAGCCTCCCTGCGCGCGGTACGAGAGATTGCCCTCATTTCCCACCCGGTTGTTGCAGTACACCACAAAGGTCTCATCCATGGACCTCATGATCGACTCTAACTCCGGGTTGGGCTTTGTCAGGTAGACGAAAATGTGGCTTCCCCTCCTGGGTTCGAGCTTCCGGATCTCCTGCTGGATGACCGGAGAGACAAAACGCACGCGGGCCGAGCTCCTTCGGCGGATCCCAAACGACTTGACGATGTAGAAGGCGGCGCCCTGCGTGCACACGGCCGTCGCGGACCGGGCCAGTAGAAATGAGAAAAGGTTCGTCCCGCCGGGGGGCGCGAGGTGGAGCAACTCGTTCTGGTTGTCCATGCTGATGAGCGGCTTCCCAAGGAGATGGGACGCAACCATGCTGAAGGGCTCATACGCGGTGAGGAACACGTCGGGCTGGAAGGCGACCAATTCCCGACGCAGACGCCTCCAGTTGAGAAGGTAGAAAGGAATGCACCGGAGGTTCCTGCGCACGGTGTCGCCAAGCGACATGCCCTTCGAGTTGAAGTAAAGGTGGATGCCCTCAATCCGCGTGGGCCCAAACTCCCCCAACGAGGCGAGCGCCCGTTCGCCGTAGGTAAGAACCTTGACGTGATGCCCTGCCTTCCTGAGGCGGGCGATGATCTCCTTGGCCTCGAACACGTGGCCCAGGCCCTCGCCCGAGACACCGTACACAATGTTCATTTCTGGGTTGCTGGAGAGGTACCCATGGGGTTGGCGCGTGTTGCCCGAGACTCTTGGCCAAGTGAGGGCCTGCGCGCCAGCCCAACCTTAGGTCTTAGGCTCCAGCTGCACCGCCCACTGGTTGTCGAGCCTGAGCGAAAGATCCAGCGGATCCCCTACTCCCACGCTCCCGCGCGCGACCTGGTAGGCCCAGACCTGGAAAAATGTGAGGTTCGCCCCTCCGTAGATTGTGGAGAAGGCGCCGTCCACCGCGTCCATGCCGCACGAGACGGTGATGCGCCCGATCCTAGGGACATGGAAGCGTGCGTCCGTCGTGAACCAATTGCCCCCAAGGTACACCTCGCCGTAGGCGTGAAAGTCCATGTGCCCCTCCGGATCGGGGAACCCAATGTCGGGAAGGTGTCCGGTAACGTAGCGCGCGGGGACGTTGAACGTGCGGTTGAGCGCGACCGCCAGGTGCGCAAAATCGCGGCACACGCCGTAGCCCCTCTGGAGGATGTCCCAGGCCGAGATGTCCGACCGACCGGAGAGGTAGCGGTACTCGATGTTCTCGTGGATCCACTTGCTGATCGCTTGAACTCGCGGCCACCCATGCTCAACGGCCCCGAATTTCTCCCACGCGAAATTCACGAGCTTGTCCGAGTCGCAGTAGCGGCTAGGGAGCGTGTAGCGCAGGAGCGCCAGCGGCAGGCTGCCCGGGTCTTCGGGAACAGCGATGGGCAGTCCGTAGTTGTCCGGCTTTGACGACACCGCGACGATGGCGTCGTGCCTGAAATAGTTGCTCCCCAGCTCCAGGGGAACCCGGAAGTAGGCATTGCCGTGGCTGTCCGTGAACTCGTCGCTGTGGAGGTCGTCCCCAAGCGTAAGGCCCTCTGCCAGCACGTGATGGCGGCCGTCGATCCTCGGCTTCACATTGAGCAGCACGCAGGACTTACCCGTGGCCTCGTAGACCAAGCTGCAGCCCACGCGCACCGTCAAATCGAGGTGCGGGGGTATGTTTGCCAGGTTCATGCGCCGATACCCTGCGCCGCAAATGATTTCCTAGCAACCGGTTTTCAAATAATTGCCTGCGGTTCGTGCGGACTTGCAGTTAGTCGGAGGAATGTTCTGATCTGCAGAGCCCCATGACTTCCCAACGTCTCGTATACATCGGAACAGATAGCGGCGCCACAACGTCGAAGACCGGAGGCGTTTGGGCCGACGGCTCGATGGTCTCAATGAAGCTGATGCAAAGCTCCACCAATTCCCAGGCCGGCACGGAGGCCGTGATCAAGGGTTGGGTCAAGGGCGTCGTCGATTTCCTGGCGCAGAACAACCTGAGCTGGAGCCAGGTCCGGGGCGTCGGCCTCGCGATCCCGGGCCCCTACCAGCGCTACGGAGTGCTCGGCCGCGCTGCAAATCTCCCCGCAGCATTCGACGGCTGGAATTTCCATGAGGACTACAGCCGCGCGCTTTCGGCCGCCGCAGGCCGCGCGGTGCCGCTGGTTGTCGGCAACGACGGAAAGTTCGGAGGCGTCGCCGAGGCCAAGCTCGTCCGCGCGGGAAAGAAGTCCTCGGTGCTCATGCTCGCACCCGGCTCGGGCCTCGGGGCGGCCTACATTGACCAGAACGGCCTGCCCCTCGACGGCGAGACCCTGGCTGGGATGGAGGCGGCGCACATGCCCGCCCCGCTCCATCTCCTCGGCATGAGGCCGCTTCCATGCGGCTGCGGCCGAACCTGGGGCTGCATCGAGGCCTACACCACCCTCTCGGGCATGCCGCACCTCGTCGAGGAAATGCTCAAGAGGCACCCCGACCACCAGCTGGCGACCTCCTCGCTCTCCGCAAAAGAAAAGGCGTTTTCCATACGCAGCCTGGCCCAGAAGGGCGACCCCTTGGCCATCGAGATATTCGACTTCCAGGCCCGCGCCCTCGGGATCCACGCCGCGACGCTGTGCCTCGCCCTAGATCCCGGGTTTGTCGTGGTCGGCGGCGGCCTGATGGACCATGAGTCGACGACCCCGGAGTTTCGTGAGCGCTACATCAACGTCCTAAGGGAGTCGGCGATGCCGTACCTCTGGCCTGCGCAGCGCGCCACGATCAAGTTCGCCGCCTCGGAGCTTGGGGAGCTTTCCCAGTCGATCGGCGCGGCGCTGGTGGCCCTTTACACTTCGAAGGCTCCCGCCTGAGGAAGGAGCCTTGGCAGGTCGTCTCCCCCTGGGGGGCAAAATTTCGCTAAATCGCCACGGGCACGGACAATATCTTGCCCGTGTCCCTAAGTCCGGCATCATGGCCCGGGGCTCAGGAAAACCCCATTTCGACGCATGCAATACCTCGGACTGCTGTTCACCCTGACCCTTCTTGCGGTGAACCTTTGGGGCCTGATGCTGATCGCGGGCCTTTATTGGAGGAACCGGTGGTTCGCCCTGGCCGTGGGCCCCATCCTGGCAGTGACCCTGGTCTACGCGATCGAGTGTCACCACGGCCTGGGTCCGACCCTGCCGGGCCTTGAGCTGCTCTCCACGGCGCTGTCGGTGGCGATGATCGCCCTATCCTGCGCCCCCTGGGAGCCCCGCGGGTTCGGGGCCCACGGGACGGCCCTTGTGCGCGAGTGGCGCGAGGAGTTCGCTCCGGGGCGGCTCATCGGGTGCTTCGGCGTGTGCACGGTGGTCTTCCTCTACGCCCTGATGTGGCGCTTCACCTTTCCCGACGTCGACGGGGGCTCAGAGAAGATCGCGGACTTCTCGTACATCTGCAGCTACTACAGCGGTGAGACGCTGCCCGTTGCCGACGCCTGGTTCAGCCCCTATCCCTCGACGCAGTACTACAGCTTTCAGCACTACGGGGCGGCCCTGATGGGGCGCGTGCTGCTGCTTCCCCCCGGATCGGCCTACAACATCGGGTACTGCCTCTTGGTGGCGCTTGGCGGCACGGCATTCGCCGGCGCCGTCTTCCTGGTGGCGCGCAAGGTCCGGACCCGGGTGGTGGTGCTTGCATGCTTTGTCATCGGGGGCACGGGAATGACGATCATCGACCACCTGACGGACAAGGACGTGACGCCGTGGACGAACATGCGCTTCATAGGGAGCGCGCAGATGGACAAGCCGCCGCTCGGGCCCTGGCTGAAGGCCTACAATGCCCGGTACCCGATCCTGGACCCGGAGGGCAACGTGCACGTGATGGAACTCCCCGGTGAGATCTATTCCTACGTCGTTTTCCTGGGCGACTACCATGCCCCCCTTTCCGGCTACTATCTGCTCGGCCTGTGCGCCATGGGGATGCTGCTCTGGACACGGAACCGCCAGGGCCGCTACGCGGCTATCGTGGGAAGCACGCTCACGTGGACGCTCCTGGCCAACACCTGGGTGCTCCCCCTGCAGGGGTTAGCCATCGTCCTGTGGCTCATGGTGAACTGGCGCGACTGGAAGCGGCTGGTGCCGGCCGTGGCGGCCGGGGCCGCGATTGTCTGGCTGGCCGCCTGGGTTTACCTCTCGGCCTTCACGGCCTCGGCATCGGGCTATGACACGGCAGTCCGCCTGGTGCCCTGGAACGAACACACGCCCCCGCTCCTCTTCCTGCTCTTCCTGCTTCCCACGATCGCCTTCATCGTGCTTGGGTACGTCTCGGGTAGCCCGGTGGGACGCAGGCTCTCGATGCTCTGGCTGACGCTGCTCTTGTTCACTGAGTTCTTTTACGTGGACGACGAGTACTCGGGGCTTTACGACCGCTTCAACACGACGCTCAAGTGGTGGCCGTGGGTGATGGCGGGCACGCTCATGACCCTGGCGCCCGTTGTCCTCGAGCAGGCCAAGCGCAAGTGGGTCCGTGTGGCCGGCTTTGTTTTCTGCCTGTATCCCTGTTTCTATGCTTACGACCTCTGGAAGCCGCTGCGCGACTGGGGAAAGGGGTCCATGGGCAAGATCGAGGGCCACTATTTCCTCACGAAGGAGGAATTCCCGAGGCTCATGCTCGGCCGCCTCAAGGTCGAGAAGCCAGGCGTCGTGATCGAGAGGCCCGAGGAAAAGGGAGGGTTCACCAATTCAGCGGTGATTCCTCTGTTCGCGGGCCAGAGGATGTGGCTCGGGTGGTGGGGGCATGAACTCCTGTGGCGTGCCAACAGCGAGGATATCCGGCGCCGCCATGACAAGCTCACCCTTTTCTACAACGGCGACTTCCCGGACGCGGGAAAATGGTGGGTGGCGCAGGGCGTGGACTATGTGCTTTGGTATCGGCCCGGCGACACTCCGGCCGTCTGGGCAAAGATCAACAAGGAGCTTTCCCCCGAATATGTCTGGTGCGACATCCTCACTTACCAGGACGAGGACGGACGAAGGGTCGGCCTCTGGAAACGCGCTCCGCAGCCCCCTCCCTAACCCATCCTTCGGCTCCCTCCGCCGCCCATGGGCGGGACGCCACCCACTAGTGCGTCGCTTTGTCGGGGACGATGATCTTCAGGACCGAGCGCACCCGGTTCAATTCGCCGTGAAGGTGGCTCATGATGAAGGCGATCTCGATCGCCCTTGAGTCGGGAACGTCACCGCTTGGGTCAATGGAAAGGCGGGTCTCCAGAGTGGAGAAGCGCCTGCCGACCTCCCTGAGGCCCAGGTCGAGCGCCTCGGTCTTGAGCCTTCCCGAGTCAATGGCCAGCTGCTGCCGGTCGGGCGCCTGCGCGCCCGCCTTTGCGTGGGTGAGCCAGCGCTCCATGTTCTCAAGGGTCACGCCGACCTTGGTCTTGTAGGTCGCTAGGTCGATCCCAAGGCGTCCGGCGGCCTCTTCGGGCTTCTCGATCTTCTGAAGACCCGCGATCTCGGCCTTGATGATATTGAGCTGTTCGAAGACCCGGATCTTGTCCGGCGGCTTCACCATGTAGTGGCGCACGCCCAGGCGCGCCGCCCTCACCACGGTCGCACTGTCGGTCGATGTCGTGCAGATGATGACCCTGACATAGCGGCAGGCCGGGGTCGCCCGAACCCGCTCCAGCAGATCCAATCCCGAAATCGACGGCAACATTAGGTCCAGAAACACGACGTCGAAAGGGTGCCGTGGGTCCTCCATCAGCTTCAGGGCCTCGTCGCCGTCGGCAGCCGTCAGAATACGATGGTCCCCTTCTGATTTGAGGATGCTCAGAAGCATTTCCCGCGAAGTGGCTTCGTCTTCGACGATTAGGATATTCACAAAAAGAAGGAGGCGAGGGCCATTTCGTTAAAACCTGCCCGCCGTGTCAACTGCAGCCATCGGTTGGCTGTAACGGATCATTTAACGGCCGCCCAAACCCGTTGAACATCATCGTGGTCCTCAAGGGCCTGCAGAAACTCACCCACCTGGGAGCGCGACGCATCATCAAGCTCCGGGAACAGCTTGGCTTGGTATCCGAGCTCGCTCGTTATGACCGACCATCCATGCTGCGCGAGCCAGACGGACACCGCGTGGACCGCGGTGCGGTCCGTCGTGAATCGAGCGCCCGCGTGGCCCTCGGGGATGTCGTCGTTCTGGCTGTGGGCAAGCACCTCCACGTTGTCGGCGCCCGCTTCTATCGCCGCCGCCTCAAGGTCGGTGGCCGGATCGGGATGGTGGGCCTCGACGATGCCTAAGTGGTCAAAGAGGAATTTGTTGCTGCCGGCATTGCCGAGCACCCCACCCTTGAAGAGGAACCGCATCTCTGGAGCCGTCCGCTGGTGGTTGTCCGTGTAGACCTCGACGATCACGGGCACCTTGTGCGGGGCGTACCCCTCGAAGACAATGTGCTCCAGGGCATGCTTGTCATCACCGACGCCGGCGCCCTTCTTTATCGCGCGCTCGATCGCGTCGCGTGTCACGCTGGCCTTGCGCGCTTTTTCAAGCGCCGCAAAGAGGCGTGCGTTGGCCGCGGAATCCGGGCCGCCGAGTTTAGCCGCAACCGTGATTTCTTTGACCAGCTTTCCAACAGTCTGGCCTTTCTTCAGGTTGACGATCGCGCGTTTCGCGTGGAGCCATTGACGTCCCATGAGGCGGATAGGGCTAGCATCCAGTTCGCGTTGGGGCAATTGCAAACAGTCTGGAAAGATACACTTAAGGCGCGCATGCTCTTCCTCCATGCCCCCCCGTGCCCCCTGTCGCCCCTTCCGCCTCATCGTCTGGGCCACCGCCCTTTTCTTCGCCGCCGCGGTCCCCTCGCGAGCCCAAGTGCCCCCCGGCCGCATTGCAGCGCTCTCAAAGGGCATCAACCTGTCCCATTGGTTCTCCCAGATCCCGGTGAACAATGGGGCCTACACCCATCCGTGGTTCGCGACCTACGACAAGCCCGGTGACTTTGCCCTGATTTCCAGCTCCGGCTTCACCCATGTCCGCTTCCCGGTCGAGTTTGAGATGTTCCTGGACGAGGAACACCCCGACATCCTGAAACCCGAATTCCTTCCCGATTTTGACGCGGCGCTGGACCATATCCTCGCCACGGGGCTCTCCGTCATCGTGGACTGGCACGCGAGGGAGGACACGAAGAACCGCCTTGCAACCGATGACACCCTGGCCCTGAAGGCGGCGGCGCTCTGGGGTGCAATGGCGCATCACCTTGCGGCCCGCAATCCGGAGCGCGTGTTCATGGAAACCATGAACGAGCCGGCGGGCAAGATGTCGCTCGAGCGCTGGACGTCGGTCCAGGATGGAATCTTCCGTGCCATCCGGGCCGGCGCGCCGAGGCACACGATCATCGTGACGTCGAACCGGTGGAGCGGCGTCGACGAGCTCGCGGCTTTCACGCCATTTGCCGACGACAATGTGGTCTACAACTTCCACTTCTACGAACCCATGGCCGAGACCCACCAGGGCGCCTCATGGGCGGGCGAGGGCGAGAAGGCCCTCTCCGGCGTCGTCTACCCGATGGACCCCGCGAGCAAGGCCAGCCAGCTCGCAGCCCTGACGAATCCGGAGGCCAGAGAGGAACTCGAGCACTACCATGCCAATCGTGAATGGATCGCCTCGCGCCTGGCGCTCGCCTTCGCGTGGGGAAAAGCCCACTCCGTGCCCCTGACCTGCAATGAATTCGGCGTCTACACGCGCGTCTCCCCTCCCGCCAGCCGCTACCGCTGGATCCGTGATGTGCGGGAGATCTGCGAAGGCAATGGTGCCGGGTGGACGATGTGGGATTACGCGGGCGGGTTCAAGGTGGCCGACACCGACCCGGCGGGGACGCGCAGCGTCGACCCCAAGTGCCTCGCGGCTCTGGGACTGCGCCCATAGAGCGTCCGCGCCAAATGGGATTTGCGAACCCTTTGGACCCATCGGAGGATGGGCGGCTTCCCGCGAACCCAAATAAGGCCCGCATGCAAACACCCTCCAACATCCAGTCCATAGGCAACGAGATCGCGATTGCCTGGGCTGACGGTGCCGAGTCCTTCATACGCCATGATCTCCTCAGGCGTGCCTCGCCCAGCGCCTCGACCCAGGGGGAGCATGATGTGTTTGGCAACAAATACGGCGGCGAATCGAAGGTCGACTACTCCGGCGTCAGGGTGCTGGGCTGGGAGCCGATCGGCAACTACGCCATCCGGTTCGACTTCAGCGACGGCCACGGAAGCGGACTTTACACCTACGATTACCTCAGAAAACTGGGCGACCTTCACCAGAGCTAACCCTTCCCCACCATGCCTACACCCGTAACGTTTCCAGCCCGCACCACGACCCCCGAGGTCGAACTTGGAAAGCTCCTCCAGCCGAAATTCGGACCCGATGGGATGATCCCCTGCATCACCGTGGACCACGCTACCGGCGAGGTGCTCATGTTCGCCTTCATGAACGCGGAGGCCCTGGCCCACACGATCCGGACCCGCAAGGCCACCTACTGGAGCCGCTCTCGGAGCAAGCTCTGGGTCAAGGGAGAGGAATCCGGCAACGTGTTAAAGCTCGTCGACCTCTACGTGGACTGCGACCAGGACGTGCTGCTGATCCGGGTCGAGAACGCCGGCAAGGGGGCCTGCCACAACGGCTATCCCTCGTGCTTCTACCGGAAACTGTCCGCGGGGGCCGATCCCGAGCACCCGGAGTCGCTCACCCTCGAATTCTCGGCAGAGCGGGCCTTCGACCCCGCCTCGGTCTACAAGAAAAAATAGGCCGTCCACTCAGTCCATGTCGGCCTCGTCCAAGATCGTGATCATCAGGTCCGCGCTTGAGACGACCTGACCGTCCACCGAGCAGCTCACCTCGGCGACCGCGATCTTCCCGCTCCTGACCTTGGTCAGCTTGGCGTGGATCTCGAGTTGGTCCCCGGGCCGCACGGGCTTGCGGAACTTCACCTTGTCGGCGCTCATGAAGAACGCCGGCTTCGGCACCCAGTTGTTCCAGCGCACGATCAGGATCCCCGCCGCCTGGGCCATGGCCTCCAGCTGCAGCACCCCTGGCATGACCGGGTTGCCCGGGAAGTGGCCGTTGAAGTAGGGTTCGTTGAAGGTGACGTTCTTGATCGCGACGAGCTCCTCCGCTCCCTTTATCTCCACCACCCGGTCGATCATGACAAACGGATAGCGGTGCGGCAGGATGTCCAGGATGCTGCGAATATCGAGGCTCTTCACGTCCATCGCGGGGGTGGGCCTGAGCGCCCCCTTCCTCCGTGACCCGCCTTTCTTATTGTCCTGGAGCCTGTCGAAGAGGGCCTTCGTCAACTCGGCGTTAATCGCATGCCCGGGGCGGGTTGCCACGATGTGGGCCTTAAGCGGCATCCCGAGCAGCGAAATGTCGCCCACGATGTCCAGGATCTTGTGCCGCACGAACTCATCCTTGAACCTGAGCGGCTCCTTGGACATCACCTTGTCGCCCTTGATGACCACCGCGCAATCGAGCGAGCCGCCGCGAATCTTCCCGAGCTTCAGGAGTTCCTCGATGTCCTCGTAGATTGTGAACGTGCGGGCGGGTGCGATCTGGGAAACGTAGGAATCCGGGTCGATCGAAAGCGAGAGGTGCTGGGTGTGGATGCCGCGGTCGTCCGCGGAGGTACAGGAAATCTTGAGCCCGTCGTGGGGGATGGCGATGATCGAGGAGTTGCCGCGGGTCACCGAAACCGGCGCATCGAGCGTGAAATATTCGCGCTCCTTCTCCTGCTCCACCGGCTCGCCCTCGACGATCAGGTTCACAAACGGCCTTGCCGACCCATCCATGATCGGGGCCTCGGAGGCGTTCATCTCGACAATGACGTTGTCGATCCCACACCCGGCCAATGCGCTCAGCACGTGCTCAACGGTGTGGATCTTCACGTGGCCCGACTGGATCGTCGTGGCGCGCACCAGGTCGGTGATGTGGTCCACCCGGGGCTGGATCTCGGGCGAGCCGCTAAGGTCCACGCGCTTGAAGACAACCCCGTGGTTAACAGGCGCAGGTTTAAGGGTTAGCGTTACCGCCTCACCGGTGTGCAGTGCGCTGCCCTTGATGGTGACCGAGCGCGACAGGGTGCGTTGTTTCATTTTGGGTTTAAGAGTGTCGGCAAGTCGTGGCCGGCAGCGCAAGCGCGGAGAGGGCGGCTGGGCCGGCCTTGACAGGGAAGGCTGCTTCCTTAGGACTGAACCTTCCAGCACACAAATAGCCCATCTCGACAAGCACAGCCGCCATGCCCGCAGCAAACGACATCCGCAAAGGTCAGGTTATCAAACATAACGGCGAGCCCCACCTCGTCATGGAAACCCAGCACCGCACGCCTGGAAATCTGAGGGCATTTGTGCAGGTCAAGATGCGCAACCTGCGCTACGGAAAGGCCTTGGACCAGAGATTTGCCTCGACCGAAACGATCGAAGTTCTTCCCACGGACCGCCGCACCCTTGAGTTTAGCTATGCCGATCGCGACAGCTTTGCGTTCATCGACCCGACGACCTTCGACCAGATCGAGATCACGGCCGAGACCCTCGGGGACGTGAAGAACTACCTGACGGCCGGCGGAAAGGTGGACGTCCTTTTTGTGAACGATGCCCCGCTCACCGTTGAGCTCCCCTCGGCGGTGAACCTGAAGGTTGTGGAATCCGCCGACGGGATCCGCGGCGACACGACGAGCAACGTGCAGAAGCCGGCGAAGCTTGAGACGGGGCTGGTGGTCCAGGTCCCCCTCTTCGTCAAGGAAGGCGAGCTGATCCGCGTCAGCACGGCCGACGGTTCCTACCTGGGCCGCGCCTAGCGCGGACGCGGGTCGTCACACGACCCGAGCCCAGAGCACCTTCAGGTAGCGACCCTCGAGGCAGTTAGAGTACACGGGATGGTCGGGTCCGGGTCCCGTCCTGTCGAAGAACTGGAGCCTTCGGTTCAGGCGGTGGGCCGCCTTGATCACATGCTGTTCAAAATCCTCCAGGCTCAAGAGTCCCGAGCATGAGCAGGTCACAAAAATGCCTCCCGGCTTCACCAGGCCGATCGAAAGTTGGTTCAAGTCCTCGTATTTCTGGCGACCCTCCCAGTTGCCGTGCGCGTCGCGCGTGAAAATGAACTTGGGGGGATCGAGGACTACCAAGTCCCAGGACTCCTTGTTCTGATACATCTGCCGGGCGTACGCGAAGGCATCGGCATGCACGAAGCTGAGCCTCACCTGATTGAGATTCGCGTTGCGCCTGGCCTGGGCAATCGAGACCTCGTCCAAGTCGACACTCGTAACCTCGCCGGCGCCGCCGAGCACCTTGGCGCAGAGCGAGAAGCCGCCCGTGTAGCAACACAGGTCGAGCATGCGCGCCCCGGCCGAGAACTGCGCAATTCGCTTTCGGTTGTCACGCTGGTCGCAGAAGAAGCCTGTCTTGTGTCCCTCGGCGAAGTCGACCTCGTAGCGCACGCCGTTCTCGCGGATCTTGACGGTTCGGGGGGCGGCGGCGTTGGTCTCGTTGAAGAGCGAGGGCTTTATTCCCTCGAGGCTACCCAGATCATGGTCGACGTGGACGCGCGCAAACTTGGTGCCCGCTAGCTCGTGCAGGAGCGGCAGCCATTGGGGTAGCCGCTGGGCCATCCCAAGGCTCACCACCTCACACAGGAGCACGTCGCCGTAGCGGTCAATCGTCAGGCCGCTCAGCCCGTCGCCGTCGGAGTTCACGAGCCGGTAGGCATCGGTCGTGGCATCGAGCTTGAACAGGTCCCTGCGCAGGGCGACAGCCCTGCGGATAGCGGCCTCGAAATACTCCTCGCCTATCGGCTGCGAGCCGTGGGCCACCACCCGGAGCGGGATCTTTGCGCGGGGGTTGAATAGCCCTGCTCCGACCGGCTCGCCATTCTTGTCATAGACAGACACCCAGTCGCCCGGGCGCGCGTCATCAGAGACCTCGCCTAGAAGGCGCGGGAAAACGGCCGGCTGGAAGGTGACGTACTTGAGCTGCGCCCAAGGCCGCGACCAGGACGAGCGGTCGACCACGTGTTACAAGCCTGCGCCCGCCCTTTAGGCGACGCGCTCGACGATGGCCGGGGGCGGCGTCGGGCGCTTCGGGGCAAGGCGGTAGGCGTTCTTGAAGTATTCGAGCGCCTGCTCGAGCTTCGCCTCGTCGTTGTAATGGATCATCATGAGCGGCTCGCCCTGCTTGACCTGCGTGCCGACCTTCTTGATCTCGGAGACACCGACGGAGTGGTCGATCTTGTCGTGGGGATTCTCCTTGCCGGCGCCGAGCAGGTGCACGCCGCGAGCGATCATCGCCGCGTTGATGGTGTGCACATAGCCGCGCTTGGGGGCCGGTAGCTTCCGGATGTGCCTGGCCTGCGGGAACTTCTCCGGATGGTCGATATAGGAGGTGTCGCCACCTTGGGCGCGTACGAGTTCCTTGAATTTCTCGAGGGCCGAGCCGTCCGTCAGGTGCCTCTGTACGGTCTGCTTTGCCGAGAGGGTCGAGCCCGCGACACCCGCCAGGCGCACAATCTCCATGCCCAGCTTGAGCACGAGCTCCTTCACATCCTCGGGGCCCTCGCCCCTTAGGAGTTGTATCGCCTCCTTGACCTCGAGCGCAGTCCCGACCGAGTCGCCTAGGGGCTGGTTCATGTCGGTCACCAGGGCCACGCAGCGCCGCTTCATGGAGCGCCCCACGCGGGTCATGGAACGGGCCAGCTGCTTGGCCTGCTCAAGGTCCTTGATGAACGAACCATTGCCCCACTTCACATCGATCACCAGGCCCTCAGCGCCCTCGGCAAGCTTCTTGGAAAGGACGCTGCCTGTAATGAGGGGAAGGCTCGGGATCGTGCCGGTGTCCTTGCGCAGCTCATAGAGCTTCGCGTCGGCCGGCGCCAAGTCCTCGTTCTGGGCGATGATGGCGCCCCCGATCTTGGCGAGCTGCTGGGCAAACTGCTCGTTTGTCTGGTGTCCCTTGAAGCCGGGAATGGCCGCGAGCTTCTCCAGGGTGTTGATGACGTAGTCATGCTCAACGCCGCACATCATCGGGACCACGACGCCCGAGGCCATCGCAAGCGGAACGAGGACGAGCGAGGTCTTATCGCCCACACCGCCGGTCGAATATTTGTCGATCTTCGGCTTTGCAATGTGTGAAAGATCAATGACCTCGCCGGAGAGCATCATCTCCTCGGTCAGGTCGGCGGTCTCCTGCGCGGACATCCCTGAAAAGTAGATGGCCATAGCTAGCGCGGCCAATTGATGCATGGGCATTTCCCCATCAAGCGTGCTATCAATAATATAGCGGATCTCCTCCTGGGTGAACTCGCCGCCGTCGCGCTTCTTCTCAATAAGGAAGTTGAACGTTGGCTTTATGAAACGTCTAGCGGGTATGGTGCGTTTGCTCGTCATGGAGTTGATGGGCGGATAGGAGGACCCCCGGGTCGGGGAAAGCGTACGAGCCAATAGACTCCCATGAAAATGTCGAGCCAAAACGGCTCATAGACTCCGCGCTTGCACATGTTGCCAACAGGGTGGTGAAGTGCCCGGATGCACCTTGCGTTCGACTTGATCGGCGAGCTGGAAAGGGCCCTCGTGGCCGCTGCGGCGGCCGCCGGCCTTGAGCCTGGGTCGTTCGAGCCGGGCGTCCGAACCTCGGACCCCAGGCATGGGGATTTTCAGGCCAATGGCGTCTTGGCCGCGGCCAAAAGGGCCGGCAAGCCCCCCCGCCCCATTGCGGAAGCCGTTGTGGCCCAGTTGGCCGATTCAGTCCGGGCAAGCTTTGATATCACGGTGGCCGGCCCCGGCTTCATCAATTTTTCGGCCAAGCCGGCCATGCTCCTTGAGTGGCTCTCTACCCACCGCTCCGGCTGCGACCTGGCAGCCGGCGCCTCCGCGGCTCACAGGGACGAGAACTGGGTTGTCGACTACAGCTCGCCCAACGCGGCAAAGCAAATGCACGTCGGGCACCTCCGCTCGGCCGTCATAGGTGAAGCCATCTCAAGGCTCCTGGCCTTCACGGGCGCACGCGTCGTGCGCGACAACCACATCGGCGACTGGGGCACCCAGTACGGGAAACTGATATGGGCCTGCAAGCGACACCTGGACGAAGCCGCAATCGAGCTGGACCCGATCGCCGAGTTCGAACGCCTCTACAAGCTCGGCAACACAGCGGCCGAGGCGGACCCCAAGGTCATGGACGAGGCCCGGGCTGAGCTCGTCAAGCTTCAGGCCGGCGACCCGGAGAACCTGGCCCTGTGGAGGCGGATCAACACGGCCAGCCTTGCCGCCTTCCAGGTGATCTACGACCGGCTGGGCATCCGGTTCGACGAAACGCTCGGGGAGAGCTTCTATAACGACAAGGTCGAGCGCGTCTACTCCGAGCTCGCCGCGTGCGCCGTTTCCAGCGAGAGCGACGGAGCGCAGGTCGTGTTCCACCCGGAGCACCCCAGATTCAAAACCCAGCCCATGATCGTGCGCAAATCGGACGGCGCCGCTAATTATGCCACGACCGATCTTGCAACGATCCTCTACCGGACGGAGCACTTCCACGCCGACTGCATCCTCTATGTCGTCGACAAGCGCCAGGGTGATCACTTTGAGCAGCTCTTCCTTACCGCGGCCAAATGGTTCGGCAAATCCGGTCGAAAGCTCCCGAGGCTCGTCCACGTCGACTTTGGCACCGTGCTGGGCGAAAACGGCAAACCGCTGAAGACGCGCACCGGGGACAACATCAAGCTAAGGGACCTCCTGGACGAAGCCGCGGAGCGGGCCTACCTCCTGGTGACCGAGAAGAGTCCCGACTTCCCTGAGGACGAACGCCGCAAGATAGCCGAGATCGTGGGGGTCGGCTCCGTGCAATATGCCGACCTCTCGCAGAACCGGGCGAGCGACTACCTTTTCTCCTGGGACAAGATGATATCGCTCGAGGGAAACACAGCAGCCTACCTGCTCTATGCCCTGGCGCGCATCCGGTCCATATTCCGGCGCCACGGCCTGGCGTGCGGCGACCCGGCGGCCGAGGCAGGCGCCGACGTGTTCCAGACCCCGGGCGAGATCGCGCTCGCGCGCAAGCTCGTGAAGTTCGCCGACACGATCCGCCTAGCGACGGAGACCCTCTGCCCCCATTTCCTGTGCCTCTACCTCTACGAGCTCGCGGGGGAATTCAGCTCGTTTTACAATGCCGACAAGGTGATCGTCGATGATCCCGTGGTCCGCGCACGCCGCCTGCTGCTCTGCGCGAGGACGCTCCTTGTCCTGGAGACCGGGCTCGGACTGCTCGGGCTTCGCACCCTGGAGCGGATGTAAGCAAAACGCGCTTGCCGCCCCAGCCCGGCGCAACCACCCTTCCTGCACATGCCCACGCAGGAATACTATATTCGCGAGGCGGCTGAAACCGAGGCCCGCGGCCCGTTCAACCTGGAACAGTTGGTGTCCCTTGCCGAGACCGGTCAGGTGACCGTCGACACGCTCTGGTATGATCCGGCGTTGGAGGACTGGGCCGTGATCGGGGCGAGCGACGAGATGAAGGGCCTTCTTTTCCCGGAGAAAAGGAAGCTTCGCATGAAGGTTAAGGAGATCATCCCCCAGACAAGGAGGGAGGATTCCCTGGCACCCATCACGGTACAGGACATGCTTGCCGGCGCGGAGGGAAGGACCGCGGAGACCAAGGACAAGGTGGACCCAGCCATCATGCAGGCCCATGCGGCGCGGATCGGGATGTGGTCGGCAGTCGCGTGCCTCGTGCTCGCCTCCGCTGGCGAGGTCCTTCCCGGGGCCGACGCCATCGCTGCCGTGGATGTGAACAAAATCCTCGGGCAGCCGCTCATCTTCCTCGGAGCCATGGATCTCTTCATCGCGACCATGCTCGGGCTTGGAGTCGTGTCCTTCTACCCGATCGTGCGCTTCAGGGCCGCGCTCGGTCTCGGGCTCTTCGGGTTCGTTTTCTTTGCCCAGGGTACGCCGACGCCGATCTTGGCCGAGGCTGCCGCCGCGGTCGGGCTTTACCTCACGACCATCTGGATCGACATGCTCCCGGTCCTCGTGGTCTCGGCAATCGGCGTCCTCGGCTCGGCCGGGACCGCGTACTTCCTTCTTTCGACCTGACCGCCTGAAATGCGGCCCACGGGCATCGCAACGGGGCTGTCCCGCCTCTGGAACAAGGACATCTGGCAGTCGAACCGCCTGACCGACCGCTCCCCCGTGGGATGGTTCTATGCGCTGCTCCGGGTGATTTCGACCACGGCGGCGACCTTCAGGGAAACCAAGACGGCAAGCAGGGCGGCCGACCTGAGCTTTAGCACGCTCCTGGGACTGGGCCCCATGATCGCCATCGCCATGCTCGTGGCGTCGACCCTGTTCGGGGAACGCAACCCGAACCTGGCCGTGGACACGCTCAACCGGCTCATCAGCTTCGTGGCGCCACAGCTCGGGCAGTACGAAAGCCTGGAAGCCGGCGGATCGGTCAAGGTGAACCCCGAGCTGGTGGACATGATCAACGGCTTCATCAAGGGGGCTCGCTCGGAGACCGCAGGAGCCGTGGGCGCGATCCTCCTGGTCCTGATCGTCCTGTTCCTGTTCAAGTCGATCGAGGACGCCTTCAACGACATCTGGGGCGTGAGGCGGGGCCGTACGCTCGTCATGCGGGTGGCGCTCTACTGGACCGTGATGACACTCGGCGGTGTGCTCTTCTTCGCAGCCGTGGCGCTTCTCGGGGCCGGGGACTTCGCGAGCGTGTTCGTCGAGAAGCTGCCCTTTGGCGACGAGATATCGAGGCTCCTGCGGTGGTCCCTCCCCTCTTTCTCGTTCGTGCTTCTGGTGGCCGTGCTCGCGGTCTCTTACCGGGCGATCCCCCACACAAGGGTGCGATGGACGGCGGCGCTGTCGGGCGCGCTCATGGTGGCGCTGCTTCTAACGGCCAACAACTTCATGGCTTTCCTCTACCTGAAGCGCGTGCTCCTCACCCGGAGCCTCTTTGGCTCGCTCGGCATCATTCCGGTCCTTATGTTCGGGCTCTACGTCTTCTGGCTCTTCGTCCTTGTTGGGGGACAGGTCAGCTACGCCGTCCAGAACGTGCATGTGCGCAATAGCCGGCTCGCCTGGGGAAGCCTGAGCGCAGCCAACAGGGACCGGCTTTCCCTGGCCGTGCTGATGGCGGTGTGCCGGCGCTTCCACGCCGGCAAGACTCCCATCTCGGTCCCCGAGATCTCCGACGCGGTTCGCCTGCCCGCACAGGTGGTCAACGAGTGCCTGAACCGAATTGTAGACGCGGGGTACGTGATGGCGGTCCCGTCGCATGCAGGCTCAACGTCAACCGAGGCATGCTACAACCCTGCACGGCCCCTCAGCCGGATCACGCTGTTTGAGTTCATGACCACGGCCGACAATCTGGGCGAGAAACCCTCCGGGGATGCCCTAGAGCGGATCGACCCGGCCGTCCGCGAGTTTGGGGCTGTTTTTGAGCAGCTCGGGCACGAGGGGTTTTTCCGAAAATCCGTCGAGGAGCTCCTCAACGACGAGCGGCCCTCCAATTAAACGTTGCCAGCACCGGTGGCTGCCCTAGCCTCCGATCCCCTTTCCCCACATGATTTCCTGGATCCAGCGTACCTTCCAGCACCACTTTCGCCTCATCTTCGCCATCCTCCTGATAGGCATGGTGATACCGTTCATCTTCACGATCGGCTCAACGCCCGGGATTGGGCGTGCCGACCGCAAGACCGCGAAACGAGACTTCTTCGGGCACAACCTGCTTTCTCAGGCCGAGGACCGCGCCCTGACCGAGGACGCCCGCATCAGCGCGGACCTTCAATATGGCCAGAGCGTCACCGCCGAACAGATCCAGTACTACGTGTACCAGAGGGTGGCCGCGCAGTACCTCGCGGACCAGCTGCACGTCCCGCAGCCCTCGGCCACCGAGATCACCGACTTCATCAAGCACCTGCGCATCTTCGCGGGACCTGACGGACAGTTCGACGTGACGCGCTACGATACCTTCCGCAATTCGCTTAAGGGAGGCTCCGTGACGACCGAGGCCGACATCGCCCGGGTCATCCGGGATGATGTCCGCATGGTCAAGCTCCAGCGCTTTCTGGCGGGACCGGGCTACGTGACGCCCGGCGATGTGAAGGAGATCCTCCTAAAGGGCGACACCACCTGGACCCTGTCCCTGGCGACGGTCGACTACGCAGCGTACTCGCCGGAGATCAACCTGTCCGAGGCTGAAATCTCCAAGTATTACAGCGACAATATCTTCCGCTACACGATAGCTCCACAGGTCGTCGCCGACTGCGTGCGCTTCCCCGCCTCGCAGTTCACCGCGAGCGTCGCACCGACGGACACCGAGGTGCGCGAGTACTACGACACGAACCCCACCCTCTTCCCAAAGCCGGCGGCCGCCAAGGCCGTCGCCGCCAAAGCCGACCCTGCGGCCGATTTCGCAGCGGTTCAGCCGCAGGTCCGCCAGGCGCTCGTCCTTGAGCTGGCACGGCGCGAAGCCATCAAGGCGGCGTCGGACCTGGCCTACGCCCTCTATGAGGGCAAGGTCTCCCGCAGCTCCCTCGACTCATTCCTCGCCGGCCGCAAGGTGAAGCCCGAGACCCTGGCCCCCTTCACCCGCGAGGCCGGCCCAGCCGAACTCGGCGGCTCGAACGAAGTCGCCAATGCAGCCTTCGAGCTCAATGCCGACCGGTTTTACTCCGAAGGCCTTCCGACCCAGACCGGAGCGGTGGTCCTGATTTGGAAGGAACTGCTCCCCTCGCGCGAACCCGCCCTCGCCGAGATCCGCGAGCGGGTCGTGGCCGACGCCAAGGACAACCAGAAGCGCATCCGCTTCGTGGAGTTTGGCCGTACGCTAAAGACGGGCATCGAGCGCCGCCTAAAGGCCGGGGATTCCTTTAACAAGGCAGCCGCCGAGGCCGCCGGGAGCGTGAAGGTCGACGTAAAGTCCTATCCTCCGTTCACGCTGCGCTCGCAGCCGAAGGACGTGGATCCAGCGGTATTCTCGCTCATCGACCGCCTCAACAAGGGTGGCGTGTCCGACATGGAGGCCACGGCCGAAAAGGGAATCCTCGTGTACGCCGCGGACAAAAAAGTCCCGGCCACGGACGAATCCAACCCCCTCTTTGCGCAGGTGAAGCTCCAACTGGCGGACTCGTACGCAAGGACGGACGCGACATCGATCATGAGGGAGCTTGTGGACAGTGAGCTCAAGCGCTCGGAAGCCACGGCAAAATAGCCGTACCACGTCAGCCGCTCAACCGCGGCTTTCGACCGTCCCAGCGGTTTGCCACGCCGTAGGTAGAAAAAGAGTAACTTTGGGCCCCATAGCGGTGTTGAATCATACGTAACCGCTGTATCCCCTATACAAATGCCCAGATTCCTTGCCCGCGCTGCCCTTGCCCTGATCTGCATCCTCCCGGCCCTGGCGTCCCGCGCCGCCGACGGCCCTCCCTCCGTGGAATCGTTCGGCGACCCCTCGGTGCCGATCGACCTATCCGGCACCGTGAACCTCCAGGACTGCGTGGGGCTCGCCCTTGGGCGCAACTTTGCGGTCCGGATCCAGCGGTTCACGGTCTACGAGGCCGTCGACTCGGTCACGGTCCAGCAGGCGGCTTTCGAGCCCGTCTTCGGCTTCAGCGCCAACAAGCAGTTCCAACAGCCGACCCTCAACGAGTCGCAGTTCGGGTATCCCGCTAACGAGACTTTGGAGACCGCCGCGCTGTCGCTAAGCGACACCTTGGTCACGGGAGGAACCCTGTCCGGCAATTATAGCCTCCTGCGGACAAACGAGAGCCCCGCATTCTTCCCCCCCAACCCCTCGTACACCGGCACCGTGTCCATCTCGGTCACGCAGCCCCTGCTCCAGCATGCCGGCACCGACTACAACCGCGCCGCGATCGAAAGCGCGAAGCTCGGCGTGAGGATCTCAAACCTGAACTTCAAGAGCGCGGTCCTCACCATGGTTCTCAATGTCGAGAACACCTACTACAATCTCCTCTACCAGAGGGAGCAGTACAAGGTGCAGGAGGAGGAAATGAAGCAGGCCCAGCAGCTGCTCGACGAGAACACGGTCCGGCGCCAAACCGGGATCCTCACGGACCTCGATGTCATGAACGCCCGAGCCGGTGTGGCCTCGGCGCAGAACCTTCTCATTCTGGACGATCAGGCGGTCCGCAACAGCGAGGACAGCCTGCTGCAGCTTCTCGGCGACCGCCAGTTCAAGACGGCCGTGGGGACAATAGGCTTCCCAGTTATCACGGAGCCCCAGGTCTCCTTCGACCTCTCCTACAAGCTCGCCAGGGACAACGGTCCCGACCTTGCGGTGGCCCTGGCCACGATCGACCAGTACAAACTCACGGCGCTCAAGGCGAAGCGCGACATGCTCCCGAACCTGAGTGTGAATGGAGGCCTCGGCTACGGCTCCTACGCGGGAACCGCGGGCCAGTCGATCACCGGCAGCTGGCCCGGCTACAACTGGACCGCGGGGGTCACGCTATCCATCCCTTGGGGCATGAAGGCGAACAGGGCCCTCTACCACCAGGCCCTTTCAGAGGTACGCAGCCAGGAGGTCGCCTACGACCAGGCCGACCAGAACCTAGTGGTCAATGTCCGCAAGGCGGTCCTGGCCGTGCAGACCGGCATCCAGAGCGTGCATTCCTCGGCCGAAAACACCCAGTATGCCACCAAGGCCTACGAGCTCACGAAGGCTCAATTCGACGCGGGTCTTGCCACGAGCTATCTTGTACTCCAGTCTCAGAACACTCTTGAAACCGCCCGCGTCAGTGAGTTGCAGGCGAAGGTCAATCTGCTCTCGGCGATCGCGAACCTGCGTTTCTTCGAGGGCAGCTCGCTGCAGCTCTACCGAATCAACCTTCCAGAATGAGGGATCCGGCCGACAGGCCGGATTTAGCCTCGTTGAATTGGCAGTGGTGGTCTTGATCATCGGAATCTTGGCCGCTCTCGCGGTGCCCGCCCTGAAGAAGAACACGCTCAATGCCCGCTCCAGCGCCGTCATGAACGACCTGCGAGTCTATGCGGGCGCGTTCCAGGCCTATGCGCAGGAGCACGGGGACTGGCCTCCCGGGGGCGGGGCGCCCGGGGTATTCCCGTCCGGGATGGACGGTTACCTGAGCAGCACAAACTGGTCGCGTACGACGCCGATTGGAGGCAACTACCAGTTTGCAACCCAAAGCCCGCAGGCCGGTGGGCGCTACGCCGCCGTCATCATTATTTCCTCCACGGCGAACAACCCGGTCTCCTCCGATGCCAACCAACTCACCGACCTGGACGCGAAGCTTGACGACGGAAACCTCGCCACGGGTAATTTTTTTCTCGGATACCGCAACTATCCGGTATTCGTCTTGGAGCACTAAATGTACCGCGTAACCACCACACGCCTCGGACCGGATGGACGCAGGGTTAACCCTACGAGCGAGGACATGGACAGGGGCGAGCTGAGCGCAGCGGACCTGACTGTGCTCCTGGACGCTTTCGCGGAGATTGATCCGGCGGAGAATGAGGAGCACGACCCGCATGTTCTGGTTGCCGGTCGCGCGGCGAAGCTCATCGTTCGGACCAGCAGGGGCCGTCTGCAGGTCTACGACGTCAAGGACCATGCGGCCCCGGCCGCCGAGATGACGGTCGCCGCCCTCCTCGCGCGCCTTGACAGGGTTGAGACCAATTCCCCGTTCCCGGGCGACGAGGCGCAGCCGCCGCCGACGGCGCCGCACCGGGGCATCGCGTTCGCGATGCTGACTCTGGGCCTGGTGCTAAACGGCTACATCCTTTACTCGGTCTTCTACGTCGAGAGCGTGAACAAGAAGGTCGAGGTCAAGCTCCTGACTGACGCGGACGAGGTGAAGACCAAGGAGGCTGCGCTCGCGGGCGCCTATGTCACGGGCAGCAAGGTGGGCGACCGCGTGATCGAGATCGACGCGACGGGACAGGTTAGGTTCTACGAGATCGGCGCCAAGGGCCCGATCAACGACTCGAAAGATTCCTTCAGAATCGGTCGCCATGACGGGCTCCTTTGCCTCACGACGGCCGAAAGCGGCGTGGTGGACCTGGTGGGTGACACCCTTGTGTACTACAAGGATGTCTACCAGAGAAGGCGTCCCCTACCCCGGGAATAGCTGCTCCGTGTCCCGGAGTGCGGCGGCGTCGATCACGGTATGGGGGGGCAGTTGGGTGCGGAACCAGGTCCTTTGCTTTTTCACGAGCGCCCGGGTGTCCTTGGCGATCGCCGCGGCGAGGTCTTTGGCGTCGGACCTTCCCTGCAGCACCGCGATCGTTTCCCGATAACCTATCGCACGGCAGGCGCTCGGGTTGGAGAGTAACCCCTCTCCCAACAGGCCCTCCACCTCAGGGATGAGCCCAGAGCCCAACATGGAGTCGACCCTCGCTGAGATGCGCGTCTCAAGGTCGGCCGGGGCTCGGTCAAGCCGCGCCAGCCTCACGGTCCAGCCCCCAAACGGACGGTCGGCGCCCGCGAACTCCGCCGCCAACTCGGCCAGCGTCTTTCCCGAGGCGAGGCAGCGGCCGAGGGCGTTCGCAACCCGGCGCGGGTTCGCGATGTCGAGGGGCCCGAGCCCCAGGGGGTTGAGGCGCCCAAGTTCCCCCAATAGGGCGCCAAGTCCCCCCGCCTCCTCAAGCGAGGAGACCCTCGCGCGGACTTCGGCGGGGACCTCGACGCCGTCGGCAACCGGTGCAAAGAAGGACCGGAGGTAGAAGCCGCTGCCACCGACCACGAGCACGCCTTTCCCGCGGCCTGCGATCTCCTCGGCCGCCGCGCGGGCCAAGGTGGCGTAGACCGCAGCGTTCATCGGTTCGGACACGTGGCGAATGTCGATAAGGTGGTGCCGGACCCGGGAGAGCTCGGCCTGGGACGGCTTGGCGGTCCCGATGTCCATTCCCCGGTAGAACAGCAGCGAGTCACAGGAGATGATCTCGGCCATATGGGCCTCCGCCCATCGGAGCGCCCACTCCGTCTTGCCGACCGCCGTGCAGCCGGTGAGGACGTGGAGAACGCGGGCCGACTTCCCAGGCAGAGTCACGGGTACTATGGGGCGTGCCCGGCGGGGACCACCCGGTTTCGGCCCTGCGCCTTGGCGGAATATAGGGCCTTGTCCGCCGCCCCAAACAGTTCGAGCGCGTTCCCGCCGTCCGAGGGGATCTCCGCGACGCCGGCACTGGCCGTCACCGCGATCGACAGGCCTTCACCGATGGCCACGGGAAGCTTGGCCAAAGACACTACCGCCCTGTTCGCCACCTCCACTGCGCTGGCTTTGTCGGTCTGCACAAGGATCAGGGCGATCTCCTCGCCTCCTATCCGCGCGGCCCGGTCGACTGTCCGTATCGAGGCCTGTATCCTGCGGGCCGCTTCCTTAAGGACGGCGTCGCCTGCGGGGTGGCCGTAGGTGTCGTTCACGGCCTTGAAGTGATCGAGGTCCAGGACGACAAGCGCCAGCTTGTTTCCAAAGCGCCTCGCTCGGTCTTCTTCCTCCGCGAGAATCCGGTCGTATTCGCGGCGATTCAATAGACCCGTAAGCTCATCGCGGGTGGCGAGGCGGCGCAGGGCCTCGAGCGTCTCGCCCAGCTTCAGGGCGTAGCGGAGCGAGCGCTCGAGCGAGCGCGGCGAGATCTCGCCCTTGACGAGGTAGTCGAGCGCACCGGCTTCCATGGCCTGGATGTCGACGTTTCCCGAGGACTCCGCGGTCAGGAAGACGATGGGGGTGCGGCACCCGGCAGCCGTCGCCTCCCGGATCAGCTGGAGTCCGTCCCTTTCCCCAAGCCGGTAGTCAAGGAGGCAGACCTGGTACGCGCCTGTGAGCAGGCGCGCTAGCCCATCCTCGTAGGTCGCGGACCAGTCGAGTTCGTAGGACCCTGCCTGGAAGTTCTTGAAATGGGCCTGGACCAGCCTGAACTGCAGGCGGTCGTCGTCGATTACAAGGACTCGCGTCATTTCCGAAGGGTGCCCGCCCGGAGGCCGGACACGCGGCTCGCGAGCGCGGGCCCGATGCCGGCTCGGTTTCCCAGGCCATCGCGAACGAGGTTCACGAGGGCGCTCCCGACCACAACCCCGTCCGCGTGGGCTGCGACCTCTGCCACTTGCTCGCGGGTCGAGATGCCGAAGCCGACGGCGACCGGCAGGGACGTGTGAGCTCGGATCCGTGCCACGGCCTCGGGGATGCCGGTGGCAAGCTTCTGGCGGACCCCCGTCACGCCTTCCCGCGACACGTAGTAAATAAAGCCGGTCGCGGCGGCCGCGATCTTCGGGAGCCTGGAGTCGGGTGTCGTTGGGGCCACGATGCAGACGGTGTCAACGCCGTATCTCCTGCAGGCTGCGTCCGCCTCACCCGCCTCCTCCGGGGGAAGGTCCAGGATAAGGAGTCCGTCGACGCCGGCTTCCTTCGCAGCCCGGACATAGCCGTCGACCCCGTTTGAGAACACCAGGTTATAGTACGTGTAGAAAACGATCGGAGCCTCGCTCGTTTCGCGGACGCGCTTCACAAGCTCAAAGACCCTGGCAGCGTTCATCCCCGACTCGAGGGCCCTCTGCGCGGCAAGCTGGTTGGTCAGGCCGTCAGCCAGCGGATCCGAGAAGGGCACGCCCAATTCAAGGATATCCGCGCCCGCTCCGAGCACGGCTCGGCATGACGCGAGCGATGTCTCAAAGTCGGGGTCTCCCGCGCAAAGGTAGGCCACGAACGCAGCCCGTTTCTGCGAGCTCGCCCTCGAAAACGCGTCTTTGATCCGTCCCATAGGAAGGTCGATCAAAAGCAATTCATCCCGTCACGCCACTGAAAACTCGACCATGACGGGCCGATGATCCGAAAGAAACGATCGCACGACCTCGCTTTTTACCGCCCGGCACCCGGGCGGCATGAAGACGAAGTCCAGGGCGCGCCTCGGCATGGGCGAGGGAAACGTCGGGGATAAGCGTGGGTGAAGGGCATAGTCCCCATAGTCAAAGAGATGGCTCAGCAGGGAGGCGGTCGCGTCGTCCTTCGTGTTCGGCGTGTTGAAATCCCCGCAGACGATGGGTGACACCGCCCAAACGCCCTTTCGCTCGCGCTGCTTTGCCCTGAGCCAGGTGACCAGCATATCCAGCTGCTGAAGCCTCCTGCGCTTTGAGCTAAAGTGCAGGTGCAGGTTGACCAGGGGCAGGAGCCGCCCCCCGACCTCAATCTCGGCAAACAGGAAACCCTTCTCTCCCACCTTTCGGTTGCCGAATACGACGGTCTCTGTGTCGGCTATGGGAAAACGGGAGAGGATGGCGTTTCCGTAGGAGAGGTTCATGATGCCCGACCTCCGGTTGTTGATCCCGAATGCGGCATGGGGAAACCCCGCATGGGCCCGCAGGTAGTCCAGGTGGTCGAAACTTCCGGACCAGACGGAGCATTCGTCTATCTCCTGCAGGGCCACCAGATCGGCCCCCAGAGTGCTCAACATGTGCGCTATCCGCCTCAGGTTCAGGCGCAGCTTCCGTGTTGAGGTAAGCCCTTGGATCGGCGTAAGCCCCCGACCGTGGGCAATGTTAAAGGTGATAAGACGCAGGCGCCTCGTGGACACAAACATAGGGTAGTCCCGATGTTCTCGGTACACAACCGGGAAACGGGTTGACAGCCCATGCGCGGGACGGGAAGGTTCACGTTCCCAAATTTACGGCGGTCATAGCTCAGTTGGTTAGAGCACAAGATTGTGAATCTTGGGGTCGCGGGTTCGAGTCCCGTTGGCCGCCCCATTTTAGTTGTTGGGGAAGGGTGTCGGTACCTTGACCGTAGGGGCCTCGACGATCACTTTTTGTTCATGTCCACGAAGCAGCTAACAGCCGCGGCTATGGCACTTCCCCTCGCCGAGAAAGTGTCGTTGGCGCAAGCACTTTGGCAAAGCATTGATGCCGGATTGCCTGATTCCGACGAACGAGCGGCTCTGCGTGAAGCCGTGCGTCGCGATAAAGAACTTTCGACCGGCGCCGTGATCGGTCTCAGTCACCGAGAGGCGATGAAGACCGCACGCCGCGCGATCGGATGCAGGTAGTCCACCATCCCGATGCCACGGAGGAATTGACCGAAGCGGGTAAGGTCATAACCCCAACTCCCTGGCGAGCACCCGGGAAACGAAGCTTCCGGCTGCATCCACGCCCGCGATCATTTGGCGGATGCGCTCCTTAACCTCAACCGCCGTGCCGCTCCGCTCGGCGGCCGCGAGCGTCGCATGATAGGCACCCCATACATCGAGGCCGGTGACCTCGTAGCCGTAGCCCTTGACCAGCCAATGCAGCGAAAGCTGTCCGGCGCCGACTGCAAACGCAGGTTCCTTTTCGGCAAAGTCGCGCGCGGCTCGCGCCAGTGTTTTTGGATCACAGGGCGCAAGCGTCGCGAGCGCGAGCGCTTCGGTGAAGAGGCCGGCTTCCTTTGCGGCGGCGAACCACTTTCCCTCGCTTCCGGGCGTGGTCTTGACCAAGTCAGCCAGGATCTCGCCCGCTGACTTATGCGGATATTTTTTGGCGACAGCCCGGAAGGTTGCGAGGTAGGTGCGGCCCTGATTCGCCCGCAGGCCGTAGCGGGCGTAGGCTTCATCCACCATTCCCGACGACAGGAGAATCTCTTCGCAGATTGCGTCGACCTCAAAGTCACTTGTCCAGCAGCTGCGGCATGCCTCTGCATAGCGAAGCGCCTCGGCCTTCCGGCCCTGGGCGACCATCGCTTTCACCGTCCATTGTTTGTAAGGCCAAATCGCGTCAACGCTGAGAAGCTCTATGATCTCATCGAATCGTTTGGCGCCGAAGAGGGCGCTCAGACACGCCGACGTTCCATGAAAATGGCTGCGCTTTCCGATCTCCGAATGAAGGTCCGCGCGCGTTGGGCCGATCAATAGATCGGCCCACGCCGACGCGGTCTCCTCGGAAGCGCACAGATTTCCCCAATAGTGGGCCAACTGCTCGATATATGGGATTTCGTCGGCTTGATGAGCCTCGAACAGGCGCTCCAGCCACGCATCCCGCATCGGCTTCCCAGCCTGCGCATGCTCGATAAGCGGAACCATTTCGAAGATTGCGTTGGAGACGGCAGCCCCGATCGAACCGGAAGAGCTGTCCACCTGCTCGAGCGCGGGCGACACCCGTTCGAGAAACGTGATGGCACCCTCAGCCGCGAGCAGCGGATCCTTTTTCGCGACCTTCTTGATCTCGGCAACGGCCTCCTTGATCCTCGCAATCGCGGGTTGCGATCTCCAGCCGAAGGCGTGGCGGCGGAATCTCGACTTGAATTCCCAGCGGTGGCTTTCGGATTTCGTCATGATGAGGGGAGAGTGCTCACCGGTCACAGTCCGGCATCCTTCAGGCGCACGATCAGGCTTGGTTTGCGTGCTTGGGCAGTACGAAATCGATCAAGTTGCGATTGAAATGCAGCAGGGTCGCTCCGGGCCGCCAGGTCACGGAGATCGAAGAGCAGGCGCACCGCCTCATCATATTCCTTGGGCAGCCGTGTCGTCACGAGGTCGGCGACCTTGAGCCAGAGCTGCGGCTCGCGCCCAGCAATCGAGTCGAGGTGTTGGGCCCGGGCTGCAGCAGCTTCACTTGCACGCTTGGCCTTCGCCCTGGCGGCTTTCCCGGCCGCAATTTGCGCGCGCGTGCGGCTCCTTTCCTCGGCCAAATGGACCAGATCGCCTGCCGTCCGGGGCGAAGTCGGCTCGCCAACCGGCGTTTCCGGCCGCGCTCGCTCCATGAGGTAGCGGTTCAGTACCTCGGCCGGCAATCCCTGATCAGCGCCCAATACGACCCGTGCGAGCCATTCGTCCTTGAGCCCGGCAGGCTGAGCGGCCAACCATGCGGCGATTTCAATAGCTTCCAGCGTTTTCTCTGCCAACGGTGCGCTGCGCTCGGCGGCAACCGCCGCCAAATCGCGGTCGATGTGCAGAAATTCGATCAGACTGTCGAGAGAAGCGCTGAGCCCGCCGAGGCCGGGAGGAACCGGCGGCTCCGGTACATCGGGTCTGCACGCGCCCTGTTGAACGCCCAGCAACCAACCGAGATAAAGCGCTCGGAGGTCGCCACGGATAAGTTCGGCGCGGACCGCGATAGGCGCCGCCAGTTGGCCGTCCCCCTCCGCCCAATCGCCACCCGGCTCCTCTTCCAAATTGTAAGTAAGTACGCAATGGGCGCCGCTGCGGCGTACCGCGAAGACCTCCCCATCGCAGTAGAGCCGCGTGGTCTCAGGAGAGATGAGCCGTGACGGCAGGCGGAGTTTGAAGGCCCGGATTCCCCAATTTGTGAGGTAAAGGAAGGCGTCGAAATACTTCGCCATCCACGCGTCCGGGTCGCCCTTGAAATCACCCCAGTGGTATTCGTTGACGAAACTTGTCGGCGTGATCCGGGCGCGGGTCGAACAGGCGCGCAAGGCGGCCATCTCGCGGGCATTTAACGGCCGATCGATTGCCCGAAACTCAAAATACTGGTATTCGCTCATCCGCACAAAGGCGGCTGCGATTCGCCTGAAGTGCAAACCGTTATTTGGCTCAACAATTGCGGTCTGAACGACGTTGGAGCACGACCCATTCGGAGGCGCCTTACCGGCTTATCCAGAGGTATCTGCGCCCGGGGTCCCGAGCATTTTTGCCGATGGCTCTGACGAGGCCTTGTCCGGCAAGCTTGGCCATGTGGGTGCGAACGGTGCGGGTGGCGATGCCAATTTGATCGGCGATTTGCTGCGATGACAGCCCTTCCTTCGCTTTGGGATCAAGCAAAGCACTCCGGATCGCGAGCAGGGGCGGGCTCATTTGAGGTGCCCGGTCTTTCACAAGCGAAATGGTGGCGCGGAAACGAAACGCGAATTCCTCGAATTGGGGTTCCGGGAGCCCGAGTTCACGGCAGTCCGAGGCAGCCCGTTGAATTCCACTTCCCCATTGCTCGATGTAGCTCAGCTCTTTGAAGACTCGGCCAATGACGCGGTTGCGCAGTCTGGACACGCCATGCCGAATGTCCGCCACAGTGAGCCCGGAAAGGAGCATGCCGGGGCTCTCGATCTCGATGCGCTCATCGAAGATCGCTACACGGATCGGGGCGCCTCGCTGCGAATAGTCCGCATGCACGACAGCGTTGACCAGCAATTCGCGAGCGGCACGCAGCGGAATGTTTGACGACTCCGAGCTTTTCAAGCCTTCGACTTTTGTGGAGCGCAGCGCATGCTTCTCGATGAATGCGTAGGCAGACACCAAGGAGTTGGGCAGGACGCCCCTGCATTCGATGGAGTCTGCAAGGTGGCTCTTTTCAGAGCCCACGAATCGGCCGCATTGAATCCATGCATCAGGAAACTCATCCTGTGGTGACTTGCCGAAAAGGAGCAGCCCGCCAACTGTCGGCACCAGGCGACGCTGATGCGGAACGAGCGCGCGCAAAGCTTGCAGACCGGCCCTGTCGAGCGCACGCACGCTGCGGAACAACTCGGAGGCTACTCGGAGGTCGACGGCCTCCGAGTCGATCCGAGGCAATGGCGACTCGTCGTATGTCTCGTTGCGGACCATCCGCCGCATTTCTTCGACGAGGGCCGCGTCCGCGCAGCGATTGGTGGAACCGACCCGAACGAATGCGCCGACTCCAAGCCCAAGACTCTTGAGGTAGTGGGGTTGATTGGGACTGGGATAGACTTCAACGACGATCACTTGCAACGAACGCCACGTGACAATCTCGATTGCCGGGACTAGACGGGGCAATATCCGGTCGCTAACGAGATTTGCCAGACGTTCTTCCTCCTTGAGGGGATCGGATACACCCAGGACGTTCTTTGTGCCGTCTTCGACGCCGATGATAAGAATTCCGCCGGCGGTGTTGGCGAAAGCGATCAAGGCACGGAGCACCTTCTCGGGGGAAGAAAGGTCGCGCTTGAATTCAAGCGTCTTGCCTTCCGGCTGGGTCAATAGGTGCGCCAGGTCCATACCCGGAATGGGACTAGGAGGGGGCAATGATGTCAATACCTCCTAGTTGAAATCCTAGTAATTCTTGCCTCAACCTAGCCGTGTTGACGCGCAATCAGATACATGGACACGCCATCATCAGGTTGCCACAAGGTTGCCAGAAAAGATGTTTTTGCCTTCACTTTCCTGCCGCTGGCTTCATGTTGTGTCTTGTTCTAAGGAATTAACCCTCAACTAAGTCCGCGTTTTCCAGCGACTTAGCTTTTGAGCCGAAGGGCGGTTCGAGTCCCGTTGGCCGCCCCATTTTAGCCCGCGAGCGATCGCGGCAGACGTTTTTCAAGGAATGCGATCACCTTAGGAAGTCCTTCGCCATCCAGTTTCCCGTAGAGGGACCGGGCATCGATTCCAAGCTCGCCCAAAACCTTTCGGTTTGGCCTCGTCGTGAGAACCGTCAACAGTTGTTCAAGGAATTCGACTAGCTTTCGTTCTTCCATTCGCGCCGCAGCTGCTGCATCTCGGAGATCTTCCAAATATGCTGGTATGATTCGGGCGAGGATATGCACATGTTTGGTGTCCTCGCGGCCGTCTTGCTTGAGATCGACCAAATTTGCCAGCTTCGCCTTAAGCAGTGCGATAGGACTGGGAACCAGAACGCGAATCTGGCGTTCTCCTATCGCGAGCGTGTAAGATGGCTCCCGAAGTTCTTCGTTATTCACCCCGTTTACGTATCGAAGCACTTCAATAAGCAAGGGCAGCCCATTAGAGTCCTTTGCAATCACCACCCCTACTTCGTTGCTCGGCGGCCGCACTGGAAAGAATTGTGCCTTTACGCCAGCCAACTTTCCCAGTTTTTCAAGCGTAGCACGGTCACCCAGTATGTCCGCGTCCCGGGAAACGAAGGGGGCAAATTCCACTGATTGATCGTGATAGTATAAGGCCCATAGGTTTACCGCCTGGCCGCCCACCAACATCATGGGTTCAGCCGTCGCTAGGGCCGAAGCAAAATCCGCAGGCGGGCGTGGCTCGGCTTCAAATGGAAGCGGCATGGCTCCGGTCAAAGTCTATCAGCTTGATGGCTTGAGAAGACGACACGATGGAGTTTCGATCTTGGATTGAGGCCGGACTGGCTAGGCCCAGATCTAAGATCACGCGATCGAATTCGCGCTGCGCTTTCTTGAACCTCGCGACTTTCGCCGGCGTTTTAAATCGAACCGGCATCCTTGGTCTCTCCAGCCAAGCAGTCGCTCGCAACTCCAGAGCCTTGGCAGGCAATGCAGTGACGCGGCTTCTGATGAGATCTCGCGTTGCCTGACGCAAAAGAGCCATAACCGGGACGTTTTCGTCGCGGGCTATTTTGGCAAGCACAGCCAGCACCGCCGAATGCTCTGCGAGGCTTTGTCTGCGTTTGTATGGAGCGAGTTGGTTAGGCATATCATAAGGTTGTTTCAACCTTTATACCTTTGCACGCAAAAACTCTCAAATTCGGAGCCTCGGTGGACGAAGCATCGAGGAATCCACGGAAATCCCAACAACACCCGTGCCATAGCGTGCCATAAAAACCCCGAGCCAAAGCCGCTTTGAGCCTTTTTCGCCAAGACTAACTCGTTGATAGAAACCGAGGCACAAAATTGTGAATCTTGGGGTCGCGGGTTCGAGTCCCGTTGGCCGCCCCAATTTTAGCGGAGAATTTCAGCGACTTCGGACATTTTCCTCGGGTCCGGGAAAAATATTGGTTCAACCTAGAAAAGGGGGACTTGTCAGGTAACCTGGCACTAGCAATTCTCAGGGGGTGCCATTACGTCTCACGTGCCCGCAAGGGGGCAGGAAGCTGGCCTATGTCTTGGTTCTCGCTGGCCTGGGTGTCGGGGGCTGGCTTAGCCCGTATTTCTGCCACGTGCCCCAGGGCGATCGACCCGTTGTTTGGGTTCTGTTCCTGATCCTCTGGCTCTTAGGGCTCAGCATCACCAACAGGGCGGTTCTAGGCGGAGTTTTTTCAATCGGAGTCATTAGCTGCATCGAGATGGCCGGCCGGACCAAGATTGCCCTCTTGGGTGTGCCGCTACGCGCCGATGATACCTGCTGGAGGCCTCGGGTATAAAGCTTGGGCCCTCTTATCAGGAGCAGAGGCTGCTCGCGGCAAAGACAGGCTACGCTTGGCTGGATGCGCCAGACCGGGATCTCGTGGAGAGTTACCTGAGCGATGTGGTGCACAATTTCGGATTGATCAAGTAGCCCAAACACCCGGGTTGCGGGGAAAATTCATTGGCCAATTAAACGGTCCAGAACCCGACATTCGCCCTCATGCTCCACTGCACGTTAATCGCGATGATCGCCAAAGGCCGTCCCCCAAGACGTCTTGCAGGCGACTTCAGGGAATGATTGCCGTAACCCCTTGCTTACTATAAATCTTCTGTAGCCCCCATGAATACCCGAAAAGCCCTGATCACGGCGGCAAATCCGCGCCAGCGCACACTTCCCCTCCAGACCCTGATTGACCGTGACGGCGAATCGAAGTCCGCCCTGCAGATCATCCTCGAGGAGGCGGCCTCCGCGGGCATCGAGGAATTCTGCGTCGTCATCTGTCCGGGCGACGAGGTGGCCTACAGCGCGGCGTGCGGGTCGCTGCGCTCACGCGTGCAATTCGTGCCCCAGCTCCATCCTCTCGGTTACGGGGACGCGCTGCTATGCGGCCGGGAATTCGCCGGATCTGAGCCCTTCCTTCACATGGTGGGAGACCACCTGCATGTCGCCAACGGCACTGTTGGCTGCGCGAGCCAGATCCTGTCGGTTGCCGCTGCGGCAAAGGCTCCCGTTTCCGCCGTGCAGGCGACCCGCGAGAGCCTTCTCACCTCGTACGGCGTTGTCGGCGGGAAGCTCCTCGGTGGAGACCAGCCGCTCTACCAAATCGAGGCCGTGGTCGAGAAGCCGACTCCCACGTTGGCCGAGCAGCAGCTAATCGTGCCCGGCCTGCGCACGGGGTTTTACCTATGCTTTTTCGGCCTGCACGTCTTGGACGCCGAGATCTTTTCGATCCTTGATGAGCAGCGCGCGGCCGCGCCCGGTGCGACGCTAGGCCTATCCCCGGCGCTCCACACGCTTGCCTCCCACCGCCGCTGCCTGGCCCTGTCGATCGCAGGACGACGCTACGACATAGGGGCTCCCTACGGCCTGCTGCTCGCGCAGCTCGCACTGTCGTTGGCCGGAAGGGACCGCGACCGGGTTCTCACGCAGCTCGTGGAGCTCCTCGCCCTGCGTCCCGAATAACCCATGGCCGTCCGCGTCACCGAAATCATCGAGGCCGCCGAGGCCGGAGTAAACGACCTGGCCATAGACCGTTGGTGCGAGGGCCGGCCGGTCGCCGAGCTCCTGGATGCGTGCTCCGAGCTGGAAACGTACCGGCGCGGCGAGCCGAACCTGTACCGCCGCGTGCGGGCGCTCTTTTTCCTGAGCGCCCTCCACCGCTACCACCTTCCAGGCCGCGCGGATTTCCCGAGGACGGGGCTCGTCCCCTACTCGGGCTTCCAGCACCTCCTCGAGCGCCGCTTTGAGGAGGCCATTGCTCTTTTTAGGCGCGCCCAGAAGGAGCAGGGGCCCAATGAAACGGTCTCAAGCGCGCTTGCATCCGCCTACCAGTCGCTCGCCTTCCAGACCTTGGCCGACCAGGTGCGCCACACGGTGCGCTCCACCCGGGGAAACGCCTGGATGTTCCGTCTGGGCCACCCGCTCGATCAGCCCCTGCGGGTCCGAAAGGAGCTCCTCGCTGTCTCGCCGGAGGGCGGCGCCAGGCCAATCATACGGGAATGCACGCCGGTAAGGATGGACCTGACCCATTGTGGATGGAGCGACATCTTCTTCCTCGGGATGGATTTCCCGGAGGGCGCGCGGGTCCTCAACATCTCGGTGGACTTGGGCGTGCACGGCCGCGACGCGGCCGTGCGGCCCCCGGTCGAGGCGTACCTGAGGGTCATCGATGAGCCGGTGATCCGGCTTACAAGCGTCGATCTTGAGGCGAGCGCCCGGATCGAGCAGTTGGACGAGGTTTTCGACTTTGGGCGCGACTACCTGGGCCTATTGAAGGCGGCCATTATCGCCTCAGGCGTCGTCCCGCCTGGGATCGAGCGGTCGGGCACGCGGCTCTCGGACCTGCTCTCAAGCATCTTCGGCCCGGGCCGTGGCTTTGAGCTGATCAGCAACGTGAATCGGATCCCGAAGGGCTCGCGGCTAGCGGTCTCGACCAACCTACTCGGGGCCCTGATCGGGGTGTGCATGCGGGCGACCAGCCAGATCGCCGCGCTCGAGGGTCCGATGCAGGAGAGCGAGCGGCGCATGGTGGCAGCACGCGCAATCCTGGGCGAGTGGCTCGGGGGCTCGGGCGGCGGGTGGCAGGATTCCGGGGGCCTCTGGCCCGGGATCAAATTGATCGAGGGAACGGTGGCAAAGGCCGGGGACCCGGAGTTTGGCACAAGCCGGGGCTGCCTCTTGCCCAGCCACACGCTTCTCGGCGCCGATCGGGTGTCTGCAGCCGCCCGCGCCCAGCTGCAGGATTCCCTGGTTCTGGTCCACGGCGGCATGGCGCAGAACGTGGGCCCCATCCTTGAGATGGTCACCGAGAAATACCTGCTCCGCGGCGAGGCCGAATGGAAGGCGAGGCGCCACGCCGTCGATACACTGGACACCATCCTCGGCCTCCTCGCCGCCGGCGACGTCCGCGGCCTCGGGAAGGCCCTGACCGACAATTTTTTTGGCCCGCTTCAGACCATCATCCCCTGGGTCACAAACCTCTACACGGAGCGGCTGATCTCCAGGACCCGCTCCGCCTTCGGGGAGGATTTCTGGGGCTTCTGGATGCTGGGCGGGATGTCCGGGGGGGGCATGGGCTTTATCTTTGCCCCGGAGCGCAAGAAGGAGGGCCAGGAGCGGCTGCTTGAGATCATGCTCAAAGCCAAGCGCGAGCTCCAGGAAGCGCTGCCGTTTGCGATGGATCCGGTCGTCTACGACTTTGCGATCAACGAGGCCGGCTCGGTCTCGACGATGCTTGGCGGATCGGCGGCCCTCCTGCCGGCGGCCTATTACCAGCACTCACTGCCGCCGTACTTGAGGCGCGAGGCCCGCGACCTGACGCCACGCGAGCGCAACGACGTGCAGCAATTCACCCTGGCGGCCAGAACGGTCCCCGAATTCGCGGCGGCGCTTCCATCGCTCTTGGACCAGCTGCTTCCCTCCGGCCCGCGGGATGAGGCGACACAGATTCGGCTAAAGGCCATGCTCCTGGAGAATGGGTTCGACCCCGCCCAGCACGAGCAGATCCGCTCCGACCTGAAAAACAGGAGGATCGGGCTGGCGCTCAACCGGATGCCGGCGACCACCCGGATCGAGGACGTAGACGCCTCCGAGCTTTTCGACCCTTCGAAGGCCACCGCGTCCATGCTCGCCCGGGGAGAGGAATCCCTGCGCAAGGGGGAAGTGGCCATGGTGTGCTACGCGGCGGGTGTCGGGAGCCGCTGGACCCAGGGTGCCGGGGTCGTCAAGGGCCTACACCCGTTCGCGAAGCTCGGGGGCCGCCACCGGAGCTTCATAGAGGTCCACCTGGCAAAGGCCCGCCGCTGCGGCCGAGAGCTGGGGACAACGATCCCCTACATCTTCACGACGAGCCACCTGACCCATGGTCCCATTGCGCACGCCCTCCAGGCGCTGGCTGGTGATCGGCTCGAGAAGGACGTGTGGATTTCCCCGGGCCGATCCATTGGCTTGCGCCTGGTCCCCACGCTGAGCGACCTGCACTTTGCCTGGGAGGAAACCGCGCAGCAGCGCCTGGACGAGCAGAAGGAGAAGATGCGCGAGAGCGTGCGCGCGACGCTTTCCAACTGGGCGAAGTCAGCGGGAGAGGCCTCCGATTACACCGACAACATCCCGGGCCAGTGCCTGCACCCGGTGGGCCACTGGTTTGAGATTCCCAATATGCTCAAGAACGGGGTGCTAGCTCGCCTGCTGGCCGCCCGGGCGCAGCTGCGCACGCTAGTTGCGCATAACATCGACACGCTCGGGGCTACGCCGGACCCGGCGATGACGGGCTGGTTTCAGGACTCGGGGGCGGTCCTCGGCTTTGAGGTGATGAGCCGGCGGATCGAGGATCACGGAGGCGGGCTCGCCCGTATCGACGGCCGCCTCCGCCAGATCGAGGGCTTCGCCCTTCCAAGGGAGCAGGACGAATTCTCCCTGTCCTACTACTCCACCAACACCTGCTGGATCAATATCGACCGACTCTTGGCTCTCTTTGGCCTGAGCCGAGGCGACCTGTCGGACTCGGTGAAGACCGCGGCCGCCGTGCGAGAGCTCGGCAGCCGCCTTTCGACCTACGTCACACTTAAGGACGTGAAGAAGCGCTGGGGGCACGGGCAGGAGGATATCTACCCGGTGGCCCAGTTCGAGAAGCTCTGGGGCGACATGTCCGCCCTCCAGGATTGCCAAAGCGTATTCGCCCTGGTGCCAAGGTCCCGGGGCCAGCAATTAAAGGAGCAGTCCCAACTGGATGGGTGGCAGCGCGACGGTTCGGCCAGGACTATCGAGTCCATTTGCGCCTTCGATTGACCCCGAATCGCCGGCGGTCACAGGTTCGCGTCCCGTTGGCCTCCCCATCGGAGACGCACCGGGCGTTCCCAGAGTGTTCAGATGGCCGTGTCGATGATCTCGCCCTGCATCTTCGCGCCTGATGAGATCGACCGTGCACCGGCGCGTCCCAGAAAAAGAGTCACGATGCTTACACCCGCGAAGAGGGCCACGCATCCTGGCCAGCCTCTCTTTGCCCAGAACCACGCCGGCACCGTAGTGCCGAGGCTGCCGCCGAGGTAGTAAAAGGTGACGTAGAGTCCGGCAGCAGAGGAGCGGGCACGGTCCGCAACCTGGCCCGTCATCACGGTCGCCGACGACTGGGAAATAAAGATTCCTGTAGAGAAGACCGCCAACCCGCAGATGACCGCCGGCAGCCAATTGGAGAGCGTCAGCAGGAGGCCGCACAGGCTCATTGATACGGCCACCAGCGCAGTCCGGCGAAATCCATTGCGGTCATGGAACCTGCCGGAGAGAGGCGTGACAACACACCCGAGCAGGTAGACAAAGAAGATGCTCCCGAGGCCCGCGGTGCTCAGGAGAAACGGCGGGCGGGCAAGGTAGAAATTCGCGTAGGTGAACACCCCCACGAGCGAGAATAGAACGGTGAAGCCCATCCCGCATATCATCAGAAGGCGCGGATTACGCAGGTGCCGCCACGTGTCGCCGAAGGACTTCAGGATGCGCTGCGCGGGGACGAAATGCGTCGCGAGGGGCAGCCATCGGCCCACGGCCAGCGCCCCGAGCAGGTCGAGGGCACCCAGCGCCACGAACGCCGAGTGCCAGCCCCAGTGTGCCGCGATCATGCCCGTCAGAAACCGCCCGAGGAAGCCGCCGAAGACCGTCCCGGCCACGTAGGCGGACATCACGGCCCCCGTGCGCCCCGTGAATTCCTCATTTATGTAGGCGATGATGACCGCGATCACGCCCGGGACGAACATCCCCTGGATGAAGCGCCACGCGACGAGCGCCGGAAGGGTGTGCGCGGTGGCCGCAAGGAAGGTGGGGACAGCCATCGCGAAGAGCGAGGGCACTATGACCCTCTTCCGCCCCACCGATTCCGCAATGAGTCCGACAACAGGGGCCATGATCGCAACGGACAGCGTCACCGCCCCGACAGTCATGCTGACCTGCACCTCGGTGGCGTGGAACACTTCCTGGAGGTACGGCAGCAACGGCTGCGTGCAGTAGACGTTCAGGAAGGTGCAGGCTCCCGCGATCATCACGGCGACGACCGCCATCGGAAACGAACGAGGCCGGGGCCCGTAATTCCCGGCTTTCGGGTCAGAATTCATTCGCCGCCAATCATCAGTTGGTCCGGGGAAAATTACAATTATCCAGAAACCGGCCACGCTTCGCGCCGTAGCAGCCCACGGGGCTGGCCCTAGCACGGCTCAAGCATTCTGCTTTAAGTAGGTTCAAAAAACCCGTCGGCTCCGCTATGGGCCTATTCCTTCGTCAACGCCAGAAACGGACGCGGATGACGGTCCGGAGCAACCTCATCGTCAAACCGGTCCTCGGCTTTCTTCTTGAGATACCTGAAGACATAGACACCCGGAATCTTTTCGCCTTTGGGAGGTGCGCCCCTCACCACCTTTGCATTGGGAGCAAAGTAAACCAGGCCCCACTCCAGGTCTATATCCATGGGCGGAATCATATAGAATTTCGTGGGGCGGGCGGCCGTGGGGTCTCTGAGCACCTTGTCGATCAGCCCGTATGCCTCGTCGGGATCGTCCATCATGGCGACACCGAAGAACGAGCGAACCAGAAACACCGTACAGACACCGGCAAATACCATGTAGACCATGGAGGCCCCCATGAAAAACTTGATTGGCGCAGCCGCCGACCGTCCTTCAGGAGAATCCGAAATGAATCGTATGGCCAGGAGTACCGCCCCAAGGGCAAGCGGGGGGACGGTGATCAGCGCACGCGCAATATCATGATTGGGAAAATTCAGGTTTGACCCGATCACGGTCAAGCTGACCGCGGCAACCGCGAGCGCCCAAGCGCAGACCACTGCGTAGCGGTGGTCCCTATAGCGCCAGCCCAGGTAAAGGCCCCCGAGTATGGAGAGAACCAGCGGCGCCGGAAACAACGCGTAATCAGTCCCAACCACGGAGCGAATTCCCTTCAGGTAACGCAGGATCCAGTCGGTAGGCGTAAGGTGGCCATCCCCCACCATGAACTGGACCTCGAAGGAGCCTGCGTCCGTGGTTACGATCACGCGGTAGGCGATGTAAGCACAGACAATCCCGTAGAGGATGGAAAGGGCGAAGACCCATTGGCGCTTCCGAATGATGAAATAGGAGAGGATCAAAATCGCCAGCCCCCAACTCGCTAGCGCCGGCGTATAGCAGCCCGTGAAAAATCCGAGAGCCCAGGTGAGCCAAAGGAACTTGAGCGGCCCCGGCCTTGTGATGAAGCAAAGGAGCGCGGCGAGGAAAAACAGCGTTGCCCCGATAGGCATCATCGTCTGCTCGAATTTGCGCGTGTTGAGCAGTGCGTAATGTCCAAACGCTATCAACACCCCGCAAAAGCTTGAGAAAAACAAGGCATCCGTGTTCCCCTTCTTTCGAAGAAAGGTCGCGAGAGCCGAAAGAAAAAAGAGGTACGAACCGATATAGAACATCGAGGTACCGACCCGCAGGGCCCATAGGCTGGGGCCAAAGAAGAACGCCGGCAGGCAATTTAGGAGGTATTGGCGGTCCATGTACCTTGCATAGGCCATGCTGAATACCCCAAGGCTCGTATCATGACGCAGAAAATGGATTCCGGCTGCAAGTTGCTGGAGTCCCTCGCCATCTACGGAGGTGAAGTAGGTGCCCCCGCCATCGAGGAGGAGGAGGGCCGGGGGCAGGAAAAAAGCAGTCAGATACCACCAACGATTTGGGAGCGCCCAGAATTCCCTCCTGAAAAACGGCCCAAGGGAGGAGAACCACGCCGATAGAATGACGGCCACCGAGCAGATTACCCAGAAAAGGCCCGCATACTTTCTCCAACGGGATCCCTCAGAAGCATAAAAAGCGGCTTCGGTGGCTATGAGAGCTAGTGTCGGTACGACGTAGGCAACCCAGCTCAATCTGCGCATCATCGGTAAATACGAGGGGCAAGGTTATCTCGGCGGTGAGCCATGCTCCAGTCAGTTAAGCACGACGCTTGGAAAGCTTTCAAGCCGGATGCGCCGGAAATCCTCACTCCCTATGTCGGATCGAAACGGATTTGGGCCGGTTTGGACTGAAGGCGACCCCCCCGTCAGCGCGAAACCGACGCGAACGCCTGGGTTTCAAAATCAACTCGGCTTAATTGGCGTTCGCTTCACGGGGCCCGTTGGAAGCTTCAATTCCGCTGTGGCGCAGACCCTAGGCTCGCCGTAATAAAATCCGGATAACGAAATGTCCTAAGGAATCCCAATATAATTTCCCTGCATTTGGCCCAACCCCTAGAAGTCTGTCTTTAAGGTTTCTCGGCCAGCCGACCCCCTGCGATCGTTTTGCGGCGGGAAACGATAGTCTCCACCGCCCCGGCACCCAGCACCGCAAAGAGAAGCACAAAGCTGCCCTGGTGCCTCATATCATGGGTTATCAGTACATTCGGGACAAGGGCCACGAGATAGATCGCGGTGGCGGCCAGGAGCAACCGCGGCGGCGACCAGCGGGCGGCGAAAAAGGCGGCAACGATGAAAAGCGTTGGGAGACCCGACCAAGCAAATCCGGTTAGCACCGCCGCAGGGTTTTCGGTGCGCCCCTGGATGGCTTTCTGAGCTCTGGCCCAATCGGCAAGCACCGCTTCAGGCTCGTCAATTCCAGCGGCCCTTATTCCCGAAAGCTCCACGGAGGCCGGCACGGAGCTGCGGGCCCAGAAGAAATTGGGGGTGCCGGCGCACATGATGATGAGACGCTGCCCAACCAATCTGGCCGCCTGGGCCGACTTCAGGTGAACCGAAAGCATCTCGATATCAGCGGGCGATTGGCAGAAACATACGGCGTCAAGGAGCCGGTTGAGGCTGAAGATGCAATATCGCCTGAAGTCACTTCGGAGGATTTCCCTAGCCTGCTCTTGGTAAGGCTCAAGAAAGCGTCGCTCGCCTAGCCTGACATATTCCGACAATAGCCGGGGGTTGGTCGACGGGTGCCCCACGAGCAGGGAAGCCTCACTGAGTACTCCGTTGCCGGTTTCCCGCTGGCTAAGGACCATCTCAAAATAGCCGTTGGACTTGGCAGGAATCCATTGGTGGAAGACGAGGTAGTTCCTGATGGTCCAGGGGCCCGCCCCCATGGCTACGCCAGCGATCGCGGCAAACAACGCGGACCTGATCAAGGACGTCGGTCTTACGGCCTCCAGACGCACCTGCACGAGCCCTACGGAAAGGGAGGCCAGCACGCCGGCCAAAGCCAGGCCGGGGTGGATGAGGGAAAGAAGCGCATTTGCTCCAAAGATCATGGCCCAGGGCACGGCCCTCCCTGGCTGCCTAAAGGCCTCCGCCAGCCCCGCCAGGAGCAGCGCGCTCGCGGCGGCGGTCAGCGGACCAGAGGACACGAGAAAATCCGGATCGAGGATGCCGTAGCCGAGATAAACGGCTAAAAAGGCGCCCCGCGCCTTGAGCCTCCAGTTCCCAAGACAGTACCGGAGGACTAGGAAACACGCCGTGGCCGCAGCAAGGACGTTTATGCCGACGATCGGCGCACGTTCGTCGACCTGAAGCGCCTTTGCCAACCGTACGGCTCCGGCATACGCGAGCGGTATCCCAGGAGGAACCCAAGCCGTAGGCCCTGAAGTGACGCCGAATGGGTTTGAATATCCCGTTCCCGAGGCAAGCGAGTAAGCAACGTTGGAATGCTCAAGCGGAAACCTCGGCCGGTACCCACCCTGCCATTTCGCAATGCTGCTCGCAAGAACGAGGAGTCCTAGGAGCAGCGCGGCGACCGCCGGTGAGTTTAAGAATTCGAGGTTTCGGCGTCTCATGACGAGCAAGGACACGGTAAAGGCTGATACCTGCAAACACAGCCGTCTTAGCCTCTCCTGAATCGACGGGCGGACTCTGCAGAGTCCATCGGTGACTGGCAACCTAGATTGCAACCACGGGTCCCCGAGTGCGGGATCGCTGTGGCCTGGTCGCCGCACGCTCGGTTCGCGATCGACCCGTCAGTTGGCCGGAGGCACCAAAACAAAGGGTAGGCGCTTCGCACCACCTTGGATAGGGTCGGCGTCCACCCGCGCGAACTTCACGATCGTTAAGATCCATTCGCCGGCATGCTGCCGGGGACTGTTCTGCGACCCGTAGAACGGATGGATCACAAAGAGGCGCGTCGGCGCATAACGGCTCATGTCGTAGCCGTTGAGCATTAGCGGGTGGTCATTTCGCGGCACGGCAAGATAGCCTTGCGGTGAAACCCTGGAATCGCCGGGCCTGCCCTGAAATAGAATGCAGTCCATATAAATGGCCTCGGGGGCAGGACCTTTCCGGATGATGTCCTTCTCGTCTTCGACGTAATCGCGCACCTCTCGGCGGGCCGCCCGGATGACCTCCGAGTTCCCGCCAATGAGATCCGGAAGGTCGATCGCAAACCGATTGATCCCGTTGCCCGCAACACGGGCGTCCGGCCGCCCGTGTGCCAGGGGCTCGAGCATGAAGTCGACGACAACGGGGCCCCGCTGTCCCGCAACATCGGTAGCCAAGGCATCCCATTCGCGGTCGGGGCGAGGGAAACGCGGCGCAAGCGCCATCAGGAGCGCAAAATTTGCTATCACGGCCGTCCCCGTAATTGCGAGGGGAAGCGTCTCAGCCGCAAAGGCGGCGACAACGGCCAGGGGCGGCAGAATGAGATGGTAGTAGTAGGTGAGATAGGCTCCCCTGTGCCAGCCCAAGCCCGCCGCAATGGCCGCGACGCCCAGCGTAAGCGTCCACACCCAGAATCTCCGGTCGGTATTGTACGGCCGAGCAGTGTCGCTCGGGCCATGTGATCCCCGGAAAAGCGAAACCGTGAGGGTGGCGACAAGACCGCATCCAAGCAGGGCAAAATCCCTCGTCTGGATCAAAAGAACCCCGAGGCTCGGATCCCTGTGCACGAAGTGGAACATCACGGTCTCGACAAGAAAATAGGGATTTGCCCCTGCGTAGGCCATTACGCCGCCGCCAATGAGCAGGGCGCTGATTCCGGCAATCACGACGGCCCTGCCAAGGTGTCCCGTGGATTTTACCGCGATGAATGGATACGTGGCGACCGCCCCCCAAGCGAGAAGACAATACGGCTTGGTCAGGAATGCGGACAGTCCCAGTGCCCCGAGTACGATCCCGCCGAGGACGGCGTTCATGCGGCCCAAAAAGGCGGGCCTGCCCAGCGCCAAGACCGCCATGATCAGGAGCGTCGCAAGGAAATCCGGTCTCGCCTGGATCGAGGAAGATCCCGCGTTAAGTGCAAAAAAGATCGCTGTGACGGAGCCCACAATGACCCAGGAAATTCGATAGGATCGAAGAATCCATGCAAGGAGGGCCATCGCCCCGACCAGAGCGGCCATGTTTGCAGCGCGTGCCGCCACGTACGGATCGCACCCCAGCTCCAGAAAGGGCCTGCAGAACGTCGAGAATCCCGGACCGTAATTGTCCTGCGTCGCAACAAAATTTCCACGCTGGTACTGGTGCGGCCAAACCTGCGCTATTCCCCTGTAGACTACCTCAGGGTATCCCATGGGCTCGTTGAGCCGAAGCGTGGCCGCCTCCATGCCAAAATGATACAGAAAGAGGACGGCGGCTCCGGCCACGATCGCAGCCTTGAGGAGCTTGTTCAGGGCAGAAGTGGCCATGGTGACGCCCAGGTACGTGCTGGGCGATCCAAGGCACGGTGCCGGTAAGCCCAATCCGAAGCGAGGGAAATTGGGAAGCCGGCCCAGGTGTGAAGTTTCAATAGGTTGTCCTCGCGGCTAGGGATTGGAGGATGGAGGTGTGATAACAACATCCTTCAACCAACCAGCCTCATGGGACAACAGCATGGGAACAAGACCCGCAACCCTAGCCCCCTTTTCCGGCGGCTGATCGCGCTCTCACCCGGACCTTTTTCGATCGCTTGCGAAGCTTCCCAGGGAATAACGAAAACCCTAAAGCGAGGTCGTCGATATGCCCGTCGCCCCGGGGTAAAGTCTCTCCAACGTGTCCATGACGTTGTCCATTCTCACGTGGTTCACAAGCGCGAGCTGTTCCAGGAGCATCCTTCTGTCGCTTTCCTCTTTTTCGCGCCGCAGCTCACCGCATAACCGCCGCTCGGCCGCCAGCCAGATTTCTTTGTCGTGGCCCTGCGGGCATCCCATTTCGCGCCAAAGCTCCTGCGCCCGTATCGCTATTTCGTCATGCGAGGGAGCCAATCTCGCGTTTGCGGGAAGTTCGGTTCTGCTGGTGCCTGGCAGGTTGCCGGGCTTATCGGATTGAGCAGGCGACTGCTTACGATCAAGCGCGCTGTAGACCGCCTGTTTCAATTTATTTTCCAGATCAACCAGGATCGCAGGAGTGCTTGCGATCTTTCTCTTCGACGGAGCCGACACCTTGGGTTTCATACCATAAGGATAGGACAGCTTGCTCTGGTTTTCAACAGGCAACCCACCTTAGGGCGGAACACCCTCATAGGCGTTTTATCCGGCTTTCGTATTACGCGTAAAGACCAGTCGGTTTTGTCGAGAATGGGTTCAACGAATCCGGAGGGTAGCTCCCGGGCACCCGGGCCGAGGACTCCAATGCGGCATCCGTATTCACGCTTGCGGGTGCAACGGCAACGGCTGTGTGATCGACGTGATTTTCGTGCCGGGGAGATCGCCTAAAATGGCATACATGAGATTTTCCGCCCGGTTTCCTCCTCTGACTCGCAGTGATGGCTTCGCGGCCCCGGGCAGATAACGTCCTCTCCAAGCGCCGCATCTTTGAGAGGTCCTGGGGTTCTGCTCTCACCGCAATGTTCCGTTCTCGTCTCACCCGGGTGTTGCGGCTATCTTCAGCGCGTGAACCTGCTGCGCAACATCGTGACCGTTGCTATCGCGCTCTGCCTCCTGGTCCTCTGGCACAACCACGGAGCCGTGATCAAGGCCTCATTTGAGAGTAACCATTCGGTGGCCGGAGTCTCGGACACGCTGGTTATCACGTACCGTACCCCTGAGGAACTCCTGACCAAGCTGCGCCCGCTGAAGACACGGCAGAAGATCGATCTTCAGTACGTGGGGGACCCCGCACAGATGGTCAACACCGGCATTAAATGCAGTGACCAAGTGGCCAAGGCTGCGTTCCAAGAACGGTTCCAGAAGGATGCCGACGAAAAGGCGCTCGCCATCGATGCGGAGCTTGCCGGGATTCAGGGCGCACCGAGGTGAAGCGAATGCACCGCCCCACCCGCTCGATCGGTGCAGGGGACATTAGCCCTTATAATTCTCTAGTGCGTGCTGAGCGAGAGTCCTGCCGTGGCCTCTTCATGCTCAAACGATAGGTAAGCTCCGCAAGTCTCGCACACCACAAGCTCGTCCGTTGCGCCAAGCGTCACCGAAGTGGGCAGGCGCAGGTAGCACCCGTTGCACACGCCATTGTGGACCTCAGCAATCCCCTTCTGGTCCCGGGCCAAAAGCCCGTCAAAATGCGCGAGGACTTGGGCGGGAGTTTCCTTACGAAGCCGGGCCACGGTCACCTTCTGTTCCGCCGACAAGCGCCCTTGGTTTCGGCTTAGGGCCTGAAGCTGCGACAGGTTTTCTACGATAGTGAGAACATCCATATGCTTAAGGTGGGGAACCGACTGCCGGAATTCTTGGGTCCCGGCAGCCGGCGATTTGTTTGTTTGGTTTCGGTAGTTTAGCCGTCTAGCGGCACCTCAGCGTTTGACAAAAGTAGCCTGGCCCTGGGTGGGAGCTGGCTGCTGCTGCTTCTTGAACGTGCGGGCGGGGCGCTGCTTGGCCTGCGGAGCAGGGCTGGCAGTGGGCGCCGCGGGCGCAACGGGAGCGACGGGGGTCGCGGGAACGGTAGAGGTGCCGGCAGGATTAATGTCGGGATTCATGGTATGTTTTCTTTATTTGTGACTGTTGTTGGTTGTGCCCAATTTGGGCACGCCACATACCTTGCACCCTCCGTGCCGAGCGCTGACGTCACGTTGTTATCCATTACCTATTAAATAGATATATGATTGGATGCGATGGCCTGCGACACAACGTCACCGCCCAAAAGTGCATATATTGCACTGATTACTCTCTATCGGTGCAATATTGGGTTACCTACCTCGCTCAATGGCCTGCAAGACCGTAGCGGCGCAATTTGTACTGAAGCGCCCTGCGGCTTATCCCCAGAAGCTTGGCCGCTTGCTCTCGATTGGAGGTGGCGTGACGTAGAGTCGCCTCGATCAGGAGTTTTTCAGCCTCCTCGAGCGTCATCCCAGGCCTTAGGGTCAGGGAACGTGCGGCCTCGTGGAGGCCGTTCATGTAGTGGGGGAGCTCTCCCTCCCCAATGGTCGTTCCAGGAGAAGTCACCATCAGCCACTCGATCGCATTCCGGAGCTGACGAACATTGCCCGGCCACGGATAACGCTGGCATGCGGCCAGGGCCTCAGGGGAAAGCCGGCAGGGACGCCGGCCGTACTTGGCGCAAAAATGCTCCATGAAGTCGTCAACCAGTTCGGGAATGTCCTCGGTTCGCTCGCGCAGCGGCGGGATCGGGATGGGGATCACCTGGAGGCGGTAGAAAAGATCCTCCCTGAATTTTCCTGCCGCCACAGCCTCCTCTAGGCGCTTGTTCGTCGCAGCGACGACACGGACGTCAACCTGGATAAGGTCGGTTCCGCCTACCATTCGGAAAGCACCGTCTTCAAGCACCCTAAGCAGGTCACCCTGGCCCTTCATCGGCATGTCGCCTATCTCGTCCAGAAAGAGAGTCCCGCGGTCCGCAAGGAGGAAACGGCCCGGCTTGTTGAAGCGGGCGTCGGTGAACGCGCCTTTCACATAGCCAAAGAGCTCTGCCTCCACGAGCTGTTCAGGCAAGGCCGCGCAGTTGACAAAGATGAACGGTTTCTTCGCGCGCGCGCTCAGCCGATGGATCATGCGTGCCACGATCTCCTTGCCGGTGCCACTTTCCCCCTGAATCAGGACGGTCACGTCACTGAGCGCCACCTCCGCCGCCAGCCGGGTGACCCTGCGAACGGCCTCGCTCCTGCCCAGAAGGAGGCTCGGGACGCTACGGCTCGGCAGACGAGCCAGGTCATCGTCGCCGGGCTTCCGGTCTTGGGCCCCTTCGGAACCATCGGAACGTGTGAACAGATCCGCCATCACCCGACCATGCCCGTAGCGGAAACAAGGTTCAAGGCCGCGCTTCCGAGAAGCGCTTCGCCCCCCGGGGGGGTGCCTTGCTCATGCACGGCGCTGGAGGCGCGCCGCTCCGCTTAGCGGGCAGGTGCCTGTTGCGCAGGGTTGTTGTGGTCGGCCACCGATTCCTCGAGAAGCGCAGCAAGCTCCTTGGGGTGTGTCCGCTCCGCGACGTGGTCGCTGTCCAGGGTGCGGATGGTCCAGCCACGCTCCTGGTGCAGCCGCAACCCCTCTTTTTCGGCATGAGCTCGCTGCTCGGCCGAGTAGTCCGGGTGGTTGAACCAGATGTAGGTCACCGGCAGGCGCTTGGCCAACGGATTGCGGTAAGAAACCGGTTCCGTGAACGTCTTTAGGGGCTGCGGCACATCGCGCGGATAGGGATGCAACGGGTCGAGCCAGGGAAACTGGACCAGGCCATCGACCACCTTGAAATTGGAGGCACTCTCATGCCAGAACTCGAGTGCGGTCTGCCCATCATCCGGCGCCGCCGCATCGAGGAAAATCACGTGCCTTATTCTCTCGGGAATGCGGTCCATGACACCGGTAATGACCATGCCTCCATAACTGTGGCCGACCAGGATCACGTCGTGCAGATCCTCAAAGAGAATGACGTTCACAATGTCGGTGATATGCGTGCTCAGATTGACCTCGGCGTTCGCGAGATGGACGCGCTCGCCCAGACCGGTGAGCGTCGGCCTGTAGACGGTGTTGCCGTCCGCAGTGAGAAGCTTGTCGACGGTTCTCCAATCCCAACCGCCGCCGGTTGCGCCGTGCACAATCACATACGTCTGCGGCGGCCTGTCAGCGGCTGCTACGCTTCCCGGCACGCCCGCAAAAAAAGCACCGGCAAGGGCGAACACGCCGAAAAGGCCGTGGAGGGAGCTCTTCATTCTAAAAACGAAAGTTTGGGCCTGGGGTAGATCTGCCGATGGGAGTCTGCGCATGGGGGTTTAGAGAAGATCCTAGCCGCTTGTCAGTGTGACTCTGCAAAACTGGTGATCGAATGCCACTCCATTACCTCCAAGATGAGCGTGCCCTCCGTGCGCTGGACGATGCGCTCCAGACTGTTCCAGGTCCTGCAAAAGGCGATCTGTTTGCGGCTCGATTCGAGGACATGCTCCATTTCCCGGTACCGCGCGACGCGCCGGTGAAGATCGTGAACTGAGATCAGCGAGATGCACGCCGCCGCGACCACCGGCAGCGAGATGGGGAGAAAGTAGTAGAGAAGCTGCTCGCCGCGCTCGGGAAGGTGCACGAGGTTGAGCGCATACGCTGCGGTGCACGAAATCGCCAAGATCGTAGCCGCCCAGAACCCGGCGCGCAGGCGGGCCAGCTGGGGCAATGCGCGGTCGAGCCGGCGCCGGTAGTAGCCCAGCTGGTCATCCACTCGCTTCAAGAGGTAGTTCGCCTTGAATTCCTCCATCGGCACGGGCTGCACGGCAGATGCGCGCAAATGCAGGATATGGAGCGAGCGCATGAGCGGGCGGAACTCAGGAATGTCGAGCTCCTGGAAGAGGGGCGCCTTGCGCGGGAGGCCCCAGGTCGCAAGGGCCGAACGCGCGATCTCGGCCGCAAGTCGGCAGCGGACCCACTGGTGGTGCGCCCCGGTGTAGCGCAGGACAAGAGCCACACCGAGGGCCGCGGAAAGGCAGAGGAGCTTGACCCAGGGAAGCGCCGCAACATGCCATTCAAAGGCCAGCCCTGCCGCGGCGACGAGCGTGGCGAGAACGTGCAGGATCACGGTGCCTGCGATCAGCCTCCTGAACTGAGGCGCACCCCGGCTGGCGGCATGGTCGACCTTCCTCTGGAAGCGGTCGATCGCGGCCAGTTCCGCGGGATCCGTGGGACCCGGGCTCGCACCCTCGGGGGCATCGGCCAGCCGGTTGAATTCCGAGAGATTGTGATCCCTCTTGGCGAAGGCGGAGAAATTTTCACGGCGGATTGCAAACGTGGCCGCGTCGACAATCACCAGGGGCTTACCCAGCTCCCGGGCGTAGGCGATCACATCGGCGGTGCCTCCCTTTCCGCGGGCAGGCTCCCCGTCCCAGAGGACAAGCAGGACATCGCACTCGTTCACCGTTTCCATGCCGCAGTCCAAATAGGCATCTTCACGTGACCCGTTCTCGGCGATGACGCGCACGTGCTCGGCCCTCGTGATGAGCCCCTCAGCCGCCGACCAGTCCTCCGGCGAGAAATCGGCGCGGAATTCGGCCTGAGGCAAGGGCAGGAGGACGTGCAGTGGGAGCCTCAGGGACAGCGCTTGCCCGGCAAAAATCGAGTCCCCACCGACGGCGACCGACGAGAGCGCAATCCACTGCCCGGAACCATCTCCCTTAAGAGATTCGAGCTCCTTACGGATCGCGGCAGCCGCCTTACCCGCCTGATCGACCTGCCGATGACCGGAAAAGCCAACGACGTGGAACAGGGGTAGTGGTGTTGAATCACTCATCCGGGGCGCCGATGGCACCGACACGCATTGCGTCCGTCAATTCCGATCGACCGCTCAGGGCGCCAATCCCTCCAATCCCGGTCGAGCTCGCCCCACACGGCCGGGGAACGAATTCGGGACTCAAGTTAGGGTGCATGCCCGTTGGTTTGACCGCACCTATCGGAAGCCGCGCGTATCCCTAACATACCCTGATTCAATGTCTTAAAGTCGCTGGCACCGGATGACTCAGCCTATGCATCACCGCGATGCCCGGCAGGTACCCTCGGTCAAATGTTGGGCGAAGTCGATGTGAGCACACTTTGGACCATCGAAAGCATGACCTCATGGGTGAAGGGCTTCAGGAGGAATCCGTCAGCAAAGTTGCTGGGGGCCCGGGATCCCTTTCCAGGCTGGACGCCGCTGATTGCCAGAATCGGGATGTCGGGTTTCATTTTTCTCGCCATTTCTGCCAGTGCGGGTCCGGCAACGTGGGGCATGTCGAGGTCCGTGATCACGAGCGCAATCTCCCCTTTCCTAGCCTTGAAGAGTACAAGAGCCTCCGCGCCATCTCCGGCAACCAGCACCCGGTAGCCGTGGCGCGTCAGCAGGGTCGTCGTCGTAACCCGGACCAAGGCATCGTCATCAACGACAAGAACCAGTTCCCCATTCCCGCGCGGCGCCTGCGAGGTGACAGCCGCGGGCGCCAGAATCCCCTCTGCCGGAGGCAGGTATGCGCGGAACGTTGTCCCGCGGCCTACTATAGTCTGAACCGTAACGAATCCGGAATGCCCCTCGACGATTCCGCGAACGGTGGAGAGGCCAAGCCCAGTTCCCTTATCAGAAGGCTTGGTCGTGTAGAACGGCTCCCACATCCGGGCCAGGACTTCAGGAGGTATGCCCGTGCCCGTGTCCTGGACCTGGAGCACAACCCAGCGGCCCGGCCGCGCACCGGCCTCAAGCTTGGCGGCCGTGGCGGCGTCTAGCGTGCAATTCTCCGCGCTCAAGCGGAGCGTGCCGCCATCCGGCATGGCGTCGCGCGCATTGACGCAGAGGTTAAGGATCACCTGATGGACCTGCGTGGGATTGACCTTTACCGGCCAGAGGTCGGCGGGCACGCGCAGCTGGATCTCGATGCTCTTTGAGACGGTCCGACTGAGGATGCTGACGATGTCGTGGAGGAGGTGCTTGAGCTGGACGATCTGCTCCTCGCCGCCGACGCCGTGCGCGAAACCCAGGATCTGACGCACCAGGCCCGCGCCTCGCACCGCGCTTTTCTCAATGTCGGTCAGCAGTCCCTTGTCGGCCGCCGCGAGCGCACTGTCCCTGAGCATCGGCGCCGCCAAGAGAATGGGTGCCAGCACATTGTTAAGGTCATGCGCTATTCCAGCGGCCAACATCCCGATGCTCTCGAGTCTCTGGGCCTGATGAAACTGCTCCTCAAGCTTCATGCGTTCGGTGAGGTCATGGAACAGTACCTGCACCGCCGGCTTCCCCGCGAAAGTGATGGGAATGCCCACCGACTCGACGTGGACCGTCGTGCCGTCAAAACGGACGAGGCTCTCTTCTTCGAAGGTAGGAGAGCTGTGGCCGAGGAGCGCCCGGTCCAGGCGCTCCTGGAAGAAGGCGCGCTGCTCCTGCGGCACCAAGTCCGCGACCCCCAGGCCAACGAGCTCCTCCGCCGACGTGGCCCCTAGCAGGCGCGCCGTCGCCGGATTCGCGAAGGCGATCGTGCCTTCAGCATAGACAAAGATGGCGTCTGGCGAGAGTTCGAAGAGCGTGCGGTAACGCGACTCGCTCTCGGCCAGGGTCTGCTCTTCCTGCTTGCGGAGCGTGATGTCGCGCTGGAACCCGATGTAGTGGGTGACCCTTCCCTCAGTACCATAAAGCGGCACGATCTCCCAGTCCACGATGACCTCGCTGCCATCCTTCCGGTAATTGATACCTTCGCCCTTGAAGATCTCCCCAGAAGCGAGGGTCTTCTTCAGACGGGCATGCAGCGAGCGATCTGATTTGGGCCCCTGGAGCATGCGGGGGGTCTTTCCTAGCGCTTCGTCCGACTCGTAGCCCCACAACTTGGTGAAGGCGGGATTCACATAAACGATCCTGGGACCGGGAAGCTCGAGGTCCGCATCGGTGATGATGATGCCCTCGCGGGCGAGCTCGGCCGATGCCGCGAGAAGGGGAAGCGACTGTCTGCTGCGCCTGCGTTCGACCGCGCTGGAAGCGGACCCGGCGCGGCGCCCTTGAGCCGTTCCCTCCCTCCGCTCAGGAAGATAAATGGGGCTCTGTGTCTGTCCCGGCGCAGGGTGGCCAAACGGGTTGGAGGTCCGCTGGGAATACGGTGTGGGGGGCTTTGTGTCTGTCATGGTGGGGCGCGGGAAAATCAGCAGGCTGGCGATGGAAGGGCGATGGGCCCCGGAAGCCTCCCTTGGGAGACAGATCGACACAGGACCAGTTTACTGGATGAGCCTTCCTTGGCAATTGGTCCGCATATGTTGCCTGGGGCGACCTGCGCATGGGCTAGCGCCGCCTCTGCTCCGGGCCAAAGGCCGGATGGGGGAGTTAGGACCGATACTGGGTTCGACGCGGACATGTGGTAATCTCAATCGGCAAATTCCCGGCGGAGGTGAGTGGAAGCAAGGAATAGGCCCTCCGCTTAGAATTTCTACCTACAGGAGAGGCCCTACCCTGTGCAGAATTCGCCTAGGACTAGGCATTTCTTGTTCACCGCCGCGCGAAATTTCCCATCGCCCCGCCCCAGTCTAGGATGCGACAACTCGCCTAAGCGCCGCGCCCTCACTGCCGATCCAGAACCCAGCCGTGCTCGCCAAACTCCATGGGCCAAGCCCGCAAAGGGTTGGGGGCAAAGGAGGGGCTTTCGGGGATCGGCACGTTAAATCTACGTTGAATCCTTTGGATGAACTTGATCCTGGCCTCGGGTCACTCGCACCATAGGCATCGCAAGAGCAACAACGATGCCTCAATCCCGGAAGCCAATCCCTGTGACCGCAACGCTCTGCATGGCTGCTGTTTCGGCTCTGGTCATGGTCCAAAAGGCTGCGCTTGCGGATGAGGTGCAGCCTGCCACGGCTTCCCCAAAAGGAGATTCCGGGTTTTTCGCCGCCGACGCCAGCAATTGGAGCGTTCACGAGCAGGCGACGGTGATCGAGCAGGGGCATTATTCCTTTGATTCACCCTACGAGGGGACGAACAGCTTCCAATCGGAGTCGGAGCTGGAACGGAGCTTCTCCTTTACGCTCTTCCTCGGGCGCAAGCTATGGTCCGGCTCCGAATTGTACTTCAACCCGGAAATACTCCAGGGCCACGGACTCAGCAGCACGCTTGGGATTGCCGGGTATCCAAATGGAGAGGCCGGCAAGGCGGCGTTCTCAAATCTGCATTACAACACTTCGCGGCTCTTCATCCGCCAGACGTTCGGCCTCGGCGGCGAGAGCGAGAAGGTCGAGGACGATTCAAACCAATTGGAAGGATCGCGGGACGTGAACCGCGTGACCCTCTCGCTCGGGAAGTTTTCGGCCACCGACATCTTCGACGACAACGCCTACAGTCACGATGCGCGGACCCAGTTTCAGAACTGGGCCTTGATCGACAGCGCAGCATGGGATTACCCCGCGGACGTCCTGGGCTACACGGCAGGTCTTGCCGCCGAGCTGCACACAAAGCTTTGGGCGGTTCATTACGGGATATTCATGGAGCCCACCCAGGCGAACGGGCCGACACTCGATGCCCACGTGGCCAAAGCATGGGGTCAGGTCCTGCAGGTCGACCGGACCTATTCATTGAACGACCATGCGGGCACGTTTAGGGCATTCCTGTTCTGGAACCGTGCGGACATGGGCAATTACGCCGACACGCGGGCCATGGGCACCGAGGCGCCCGACATCACCCAGTCGCGCGCGTACCGCTCAAAGGTCGGCATCGGCCTCAGTTGGGACCAGGAGTTGACCGCTGATGTAGGCGTGTTCGCGCGGCTAAGCTGGAATGATGGCCGCACTGAGACCTGGGCCTTCACCGAGATCGACCAGTCGGCAGCCGTCGGTATAAACCTGAAGGGGACAAAGTGGAGCCGTCCTGACGATGTGGTAGGCGTGGCCGGAGTTGCAAGCGGCCTCTCGGGCGACCACAAAGCCTACCTCGCCGCTGGTGGCCTGGGGATGATACTGGGCGACGGCCGCCTCAACTACGGAGACGAGCAGATCGTCGAAGCCTATTACGACCTAAAGTTGGGCAGGCGGCTGTGGCTCAGCCCGGATTTTCAATACATCACCAATCCCGGTTACAATCGCGACCGCGGCCCGGTCCCGATCTACGGACTGAGGGCGCACGTAGAATTTTGAGTGGGCTCTTGCTTGGTGGGTCACCACAGCCTTGCAGCGCATGGGACAATCCTCCCCCTGCACCGTGCCCCGGCCTCCATGGCCACCGTTTCCGAGGAGATCAGCGGAACGGGAATTCACCCCATTGGGCCGCTTATCGGACCCAACGAAGGGCGCCCAAGTTGGGAGAGAGGCCTAAGCCCCGAGCGCGATGATCCCGTCAAACTCAGCCCGGGTAAGGGGCATCACGGAGAGGCGGGTGTGGCGGAGCAGCGGGACACCCGAAAGCCCAGGAACGGACCTGATCAGGGCCAGCGGCACGGGGCGAGCGAGCGCCTGCTGCGCCTGGAGTTCCACGGACACCCAGCCAGGCTCCTCCGCCGTTGGGTCCGGGTATGCGCTACGCGCAACCTTTGCAATGCCCACGACCTCTTTGGGCCCACCGCTCGCGTAGAACAAGACGAGGTCTCCCTGCCTCATGAGCTTCAGGTTGTTTCTCGCCTGGTAATTGCGGACTCCGTCCCACGACGTGTTTTTGTCCTTAACGAAGGTTTCCCACGCGTAGCTCTCGGGCTCCTGCTTCACCAGCCAGTGCTGTTTGGTCATTGTTAGAGTGTGCTTCGGATTGGAGACGCTAGGGGGCAGGATTGGCGAGCCCCTTTGCCGTTGCCATGGACCGGATACGGAGAAGAAGGTCCAGAGGCCCGCGCACCATGGCCCACGTCCTGTTCCCCACCGCCTTCGGAGTCTGTGCGATCGCATGGCATGATGCCGGGATCACCCGTTTCCAACTGCCCGAGGCGACGGAGGAGCAGACCGAGAAGCGCATGGCGCGCCCGGGCGATGCCGCCCTAGCCGAAGGGGAGGCTCCTCCCGGGATAAGGCGGACCATAGAGCGCGTGCGGCTCCACCTCGCCGGCACCCCGCAGGATTTCTCGGACGCGGCGTTCGACTGGTCTCTGGCAAGCGATTTCCAGGTCGCGGTGTACCGGCAGACCGTTCCTTAAACCATAGTCATTTATCTCAAGCCACCTTTGAAGGAGGATGAGTAAGTGAGCCATGTACGCCGCACGAACGATGTTTGCGGCTAACCTGCGGATTCGCACCGCACTCCAAGAGCGC
>Ga0302156_10000102_pt1 | contig 76633 bp, 71 predicted proteins | sample I_Bog_N3_2_FD_193503 | JGI IMG/M metagenome (GOLD analysis project Ga0302156, IMG submission 193503) | Peat permafrost microbial communities from Stordalen Mire near Abisko, Sweden - I_Bog_N3_2 | ecosystem: Environmental > Terrestrial > Soil > Wetlands > Peat | place: Sweden: Abisko, Stordalen... | reverse complement strand
GCCAAGGACAAACAGGCACTGCGGCTGATCGACCGCCTGAAAAACCTCGGATTCGAAGTGCAAATCAAGCCATTGGCAGCCTAAGCGCGGAGCAGTTTCTTTTTAGGGCATGACTTCAGTCGTGCCGAAACCAGGTTGCAAATGAGAGAGATGGGGCTTTAGCCCCAGACCAGAAACTCGAGTTCGCTCCGAGTCGGTCGTTAACTGACTGAGGGCTCTGCGCCATTGCCACCTGGCTGCAGCCCAGCATTCACAGTCCGTGGCAAGATACGCACCAACACGATGCACGAAACACCCGCCCGGGACCGATAAGCCCAGAACGATAAGATGGTCATGGAGGAAGTGAACCATGCCAACCATCCTCGACGGCGCGGCCATCGCTGCCGCCATCAAGCAGGAAGTCGCTGAAGAAGTAAAGCTCCTGGCCGCCCAGGGCATTCGCCCCGGCCTGGCCGCGGTGCTTGTGGGCCATGTGCCCGCATCGGAGATTTACGTCCGCAGCAAGGTGCAGACTTGCGCCGAGTTGGGCCTCTATAGCGATCTGATTGCCCCGCCCGATACGGTGACGACGGAAGAGATGTTCGACCTGGTGAACAGCCTGAACCATCGCGACGACGTTGACGGCATCCTGATCCAGTTGCCGCTGCCTGCGCAGGTGGATACAAAGAGGCTGCTGGACGCGGTTTTGCCGGAGAAGGACGTGGACGGCTTTCATCCCATGAACGCGGGGCGCTTGATGGCCGGGCGGCCGGCGCTGGCGCCCTGCACGCCGGCGGGGGTCATTGAGATTCTGAAGCGCAGTGGGATTCCCATTGCCGGGCAGCACGCCGTGGTGGTGGGACGCAGCGACATTGTGGGCAAGCCCGCCGCCATGCTGCTGCTGCACCAGAATGCGACAGTGACCATCTGCCACTCGAAGACCCGCGACCTGGGGGCAATCACGCGACAGGCCGACATTCTGGTTGCCGCAATTGGACGCGCGGGCTTGATTACCGAGGAGATGGTGAAACCCGGCGCAACCGTCATCGACGTGGGCATGAACCGCATTACCGACCGCGCCGAGTTCGATCGCTTTTTTGCCGGGAACGCAAAGCGGGAGGCGGCGTTTGCCAAGCGGGGTTCGGTGGTGGTGGGAGACGTGCATCCCAAGGCCTTCGAAATCGCCGGCGCCTACACCCCCGTCCCTGGCGGCGTGGGCCCGCTCACCATCGCCATGCTCATGGCCAACACCGTGCGCGCCGCCAAAATGCGGCGGGGGCTCTAGGAAATGCTGAGGGTGGGTCTCACCGGCGGCCTGGGCAGCGGCAAGAGCACCGTCGCGGACTATCTGCGCGAGCTTGGCGCCGAGGTCATTGAGGCCGACGAGCTGGGCCGGACGCTGATGGAGCCGGGCCAGCAGGTCTATTCCGAGATTGTAAGAGCGTTCGGGCCTGAAGTTGTGGGTGAGGGTGGCGGCCTGAATCGGGCGCGCCTGGCCGAACTGGCCTTCCGGGGCGGACGGCTGAACGAGCTGAACGCCATCGTCCATCCCGCCGTAATCGCCGCCCAACGCCTGTGGATGGATTCGGTCTTTGCCCGCAATCCCGCCGCCGTCGCGGTGATCGAGTCGGCATTGATTTTTGAAGTGGAGCGCGACGCCCGCGCCCGCGGCGAAAGCGAAACCGTGCTGGCCGACTGGCGCCGTCGCATTGACCGCGTCATCGTCGTCACCGCGCCCGACGAGCTCAAAATCGCCCGCTACGCCGCGCGCGTCAGCACATCCGAACCCGCGCACGCCGCCGCTGAAGCCGATGCCCGCGTCCGCCTCGCGCATCAGATCCCCGACGCGGAGAAGGCCGCACGCGCCGATTATGTCCTCGAAAACACGGGAGATCTGGGCAGCCTGCACGCCCAGGTAGCCGCCCTGTGGCCGCGCCTCACCGCCCAGAGCAACAATTTCCCGCAAAACTTGTCTTTAGAATAGAAGCAGTAGGCGGATGACAGGTTACAGATGACAGATGGCAGTGATTGAAACGAACACGCCACAGAGCATTGGTCAAAACAGAACGAGCTCTTTCTCGGGCGTTGCTTTTACTGTCATCTGTAACCTGCAATCTGTAACCTGAATTGCAATCTGTAATCTGACCGAAGGTCCATACACGATGAAATTGCGCGCTGTATTTCTGGTTGTCCTGCTGGTGGGTGGATTCTGGTTCATCACCACGCATCTCACTGCTGTTCCCGGCGGCCGGTCGTTGGGCAAACTCGCGTTTTTGGGAGGGCATGGCTCCGGCTCCCCGCTCCAGCTCACTGAGGCTGAAGCCGCCCCTGCCTACGACACGGAGGAGCAGAACAACATCGCCGTCTACAAGCGTGTGTTGCCCTCCGTGGTCAACATCACGTCGAAGGCGCTGGTCTACAACTTCTTCTATGGCACAGTGCCGCAGGAGGGCCAGGGCTCCGGCTTCATATTGAACAAGGCCGGCGACATCCTCACCAACTACCACGTCATTGAGGGCGCCAATCGCGGCATCGAGGTCACGCTCAGCAACAAGCGCCGCTACCCGGCCAAAATCGTCGGCACCGACAAGGTGCACGATCTGGCCCTCTTGCAGATCACCGCGCCCGATCTTCAGGCGGTTACGCTGGCCGACTCAAGCGGACTCTCCGTCGGCCAGAAGGTCTACGCCATCGGCAATCCCTTCGGTCTCGCCGGCACCATGACCCGCGGCATCATCAGCTCCATCCGCACCCTGCCGGCCTCAAGAGACTCAGAAAGTGGATCGATTGAAGATGCCATCCAGACCGACGCGGCCATCAATCCCGGCAACTCCGGCGGCCCGCTGCTCAACTCGCGCGGCGAGGTCATCGGCATCAACACCATGATCGCCTCGAATGGCGCCAATCAAAGCTCCGGCATCGGCTTTGCCATCCCCATCAACACCGCCAAGGCCGCGCTCGCTGACATCACCCGCTACGGTAAGGTCAAGCGTCCCTCGCTGGGCATCTCGTCCTACGCCATCGGTCCCGATCTCGCCTCGCAGATGGGCCTGGCCGTCGACTCCGGCCTCCTCATCCAGAGCCTTGTCCCCGGCGGCGCAGCCGAACGCGCCGGCCTCCGCGGCGGCAATCAGCAAGCCTACGTGGGCAACACACCCATCCTGCTGGGCGGCGACCTCCTCGTGGCCATCGACGGCCACGAGGTCACCGATCCCCAGGACGTTGCCACCATCATGAGCAAGCACCAGCCCGGCGACACCATCGGCGTCACCTTCTACCGTGGCCGCCGCCAGATCACGCTCAAGCTCATCGTCGGCGAAGCGCACGACTCCAACAACTAATCGAAATATCTCCCGGCCAACCAAGAACTGGGTGCCCCAGGTCCCGCTTTTGGGACCTGGGATCGACACGTTCCAAGTGCGCACCGTGCCCCATCCATTCCGCTTTTTCCTGCGGAATGGGTGGGAAGCACCACACCAGTGCGAGCGTCCCGCGAGCTTCTGCCGCACAGCAAGTGCCGCCCGCCGCACCGCAGCTGCCCGCAGGGGGTTAGAAGCCTGCCAGCACCGCGTTTTGTTCCGCGTGCTCCACCTGCATCCGGCCCAGTTCTACCGGCTCGCCATAATGCGCAGCCACCATCTCTGCCGTCCTTCCTTCATCGAGATAAGGCCGCACCGCCGCCAGTTTGATGGTCGAATGCGTAGCCATCTGCGCCACTGCCGCCTTGCTGCTGACGGTCTCGACCAGCGCCAGCATCGCGCTCACCACGCTGCCCACTATCTGAATCGCCGAGAGGGCATGCTTCTGGCTCGCGGGGTCCACAATCCTTCCCGCCGTCAGCAGCGCCGAGTTCACCTGCTGTTGCAGCGTCACCACCTGGTTTTGCAACTGCGCCAGCAAACTCGCCGAGGGATTGGTCAGATAAGCCTTCGCCTGCCCCACCAGCATATTCGAAGCAGCGTCGAACCCCACCGTCGCCGCCGCAAACAACGGCGCATCCGCCGGCGCCAGCAGGGCAGCCGTTGAATCCACCGTAGCCACCGCGCTCTGCAATGAAGGCGTCCAGTTCACAATGTCCTGTGCCACGGTCGCGCCCGAGCAGCCGCTCACAAATGGCGACCCAAGCAGCAGCGCAATCAGCGCCCACACGCCCAGTTTGACCGTGTTCCCGCCCGATGAAGCATCGGAGCCGGGGTCTTTGGCCAGCAGCCCCAGCAATGCGCTGGCCAGCGCGCTCACCAGCGAAACCACTGTGCCCGTACCGGCCGATCCCAGGTTGATCCCCTGCTGCGACAGCACGCCGGCCACGGTGACAACTGCAATCAGCAGCCCGGCAATCGATGTCTTCGGGTGATTCCAGATATTCGAAATTTGATTCATGCGAAAAGCTCCTTTTTGAAGTGCGAAGGCGGCCCCAGCCGCCCAAGTTTGCTGAAAAACTCAGCGGGACGTAGATGTGCGAAAGGGCACGACTTCAGTCGTGCCAGAACACAGCAAAATGATGCAAGGCTTTAGCCCCTGCGGCGAATCTCCCCCGGCTGGCCACTACCAGATTCAACTCCGCCCCAGCGAGCCTCGTCGTGGTTGCAACCGAGGCCCGCCGCAGGGAGTCGACGCCAGGCAGACCAATTACACAAACGGTCCCGCGCCCCGGCGCACTCCACATACTGGGGGAGGGCGTACTCATTCGCCCGGCGCTGCATCTCCGTCCGTTCTTCGGTTATCTAGGTCTGGTTATCTATAAGCCTATTCAATCCGCACTCTATCTTCGGCAAAGTTGGCACAAGAATAATCGCTATCAATTCAATAAGTTATAAGAATCCCCCCAAGAAAGCCGCTTGACAAGCCCCATCCATCTCAAGAAATCAGCTCTTCTTCACATACCGTCTTCCGCGAATCTCATACTCTCCGCTCGCCACCATCCCGATCGCCTCGCTGTACGCGATATGTTCCTCCATCAGGATCCGCACCGCCAGCAAATGCGCATCGTCGGTGTCTTCCACCGCAATCGCGCGCTGCACAACGATCACCCCATGGTCCAACTGCTCATCCACAAAGTGAACCGTACACCCCGCGATCTTCACGCCATACTCAAACGCCTGCAACTGCGCCTCCATGCCCGGAAACGCCGGCAGCAGTGCCGGATGAATATTCAAAATGCGATTAGGAAAAGCCGCAATAAACTGCGGTGACAAGAGGCGCATGTACCCAGCCAGGCACGCCAGCTCCACGCCATGCGCCCGCAGGCAGGCAATCACATCGGCGTCATGCTCTTCGCGCTTGCGTCCCTTGGAGACGAATGCCTCGCACGGGAACCCCAGCTCCCGCGCCGTCTTCAGGCCACCGGCATCCGCCACGTTCGAGATCACCACAGCGATCTCCGCGCCCTTGAGCCTTCCCGCGCGAATCGCCTCGGCAATCGCCAGAAAATTCGATCCGCGACCCGAAAGCAGAATGCCAAGCTTCAACGTAGGTTGCGTGGGTGAGCTAGAATCCATGGCTGTCTGCCTGCATGTCGTACTTCTCCCAATTTCCGCTGAGTTGAGGACACATCCAAGCGGCAGTTCCCTGGTCCCTGTTCCCTAATCCCTAATCCCTGTTCCCTGTTCCCTGCTTTATCACGTGTAATGCACCTTGCGATCGCCCTTGACCACGCGCCCAATCACGAAGAACTTCTCCTCCGCCCGCACCAGCAGATTTTTGGCCCGCGTAAACTTCTCCGCCGGAATCACCGCAATCAGCCCCACGCCCATGTTGAACGTGCGCATCATCTCGTCTTCCGTCACCTGCCCCAGCATGCGCAGATGCTCAAAGATCGGCAGCACCGGCCACGACCCGAGCTCCACCTGCGCCGCCGTGTTTTTAGGCAGTATTCGAGGCAGGTTCTCCGTAATGCCGCCGCCGGTAATGTGCGCCATCCCCGCCGTCACGCCTGCCGCCACCAGCTTCTGAATCACGTGCAGATAGCTGCGGTGGGTCTTCATCAGCGCATTCCCGGCCTTCTCTTTGATCGCCGTCACGTACTGCGAAGGCTTGTAGCCGGCCACCTCAAAAAACAGTTTCCGCGCCAGCGAATAGCCATTCGTGTGCAGCCCCGTCGACGGCAACCCGATCAGCACGTCCCCCGGCTTGATTGCCGCACCCGTCACCAGCTTGTCGCGATCCACCGCGCCCACAATAAATCCCGCCAGGTCGTACTCGCCGTCCGTATAGAACCCCGGCATCTGGGCAGTTTCACCGCCAATGAGGGCGCAGCCGTTCGCCTTGCACGCCTCGGCCAGGCCCGTCACCACGGACTCCGTCACTTCCGGGTCCAGCCGTCCGCTGGCCAGGTAATCCAGAAAGAACAGCGGCGTGGCGCCCTGCACCGCGATATCGTTCACGCAGTGGTTCACCAGGTCCGCTCCCACCGTATGGTGCATGCCCAGTTCGAACGCAATCTTCAGCTTGGTCCCCACCCCGTCCGCCGAGCTCACCAGGATCGGGTTCTTCCACCGCTGCATGTCCAGCCGGAACAGCGCGCCAAATCCGCCGATCCCTCCCAGCACGTTGCGGTTAAATGTCTTCTGCGCCAGGTACTTGATGCGATCCTTGGCGCGGTCGCCGCTCGAAATATCGACGCCGGCGTCTGCATAGGTCACGGGTTTGGTCTTGGGTTGTTCAGGCACGATGAGGGCTTCCTGCGGATGGATTTCTTTGAGCGGCGAATGGCCGGAAAGGTCGATTCTAGCAGGATTTTCCGCGAACATCTGTGCAAGCAGCACGTCGCCGCGTCCTCCGAGCCCTCAATTCCTTCCAGAAAAAGGTAAAGCCGGCTTGACATTGATTCCGACCCACGCTACTCTGATTTGGAAAGCTGACTTTACATGACGCCGGCCATCACAAATCGAGTGAAGGAGCTCCGCAGCCAGCGCGGCTGGACCCAGGAGCAGCTTGCCGAGACCGCGGGCGTCTCCCGCCAGAGCATCAACTCCATCGAACGCAACCGCTACGTGCCCAGCCTGGAGCTGGCGCTCACCTTCGCCCGCGTCTTCGCCTGCCCCACCGACCACATCTTCCAGTTGGAGAACGAAAAATGACCCATCCCATCCTCAGCCGCATTCCATTCCTGAGCGCTCTCGTTGACGAGCGTTTTCTCGAACACCGCCGCCGCTCCTCCAGCACCGCGGGCTTTGCCACCCTGCTCGTCGCCGGCGCTCTCTTTGAATACCGTATCTTTGTCAGCCACATCGTCAGTTGGGATCTGTTCGCTGTCATCGCAACCTTCGGCCTTGTCAAAATGTCGCTCTTCTTCTGGTACCGCTTCAACGACTAACCCCGAAAGGACTCCCTTCATGTCCCTCCGTCATCGGTTGCGCGCTCCCCGAACCCGCCGCCTCGTCGCCGTCGGCAACGTCTGTCTAGCCACAAGCCTCAGTCTTCGGCTCTTCGTTCACCCTTCCAACCCTCTTGCGGATGCATCGCTGCACGCGCTGTCAGGCTTCCTCCTCGGCCTCTCCATCGTCATCAGCCTCTCTGCGCTCCGACGCCCGCGCCCCTGCAAATGGCTCGAGCCAAATCGCGACGATTCCATGATGTCCCGCTAGCCTGTTACCAGTCTTCAAAGGAAAGGAACCCATGATTCTCCGCAAACTGCAGAGCGCTCCGGAAAAGATGATCCCGGTTGCCATGATGTTTGTGTCGGTTGGAACGATGTTGCTCGTCATCGGCATCGTCTGGCACAAGCCCTTGATTCACTCGGCTCCGGGAACTGACTGGAACGACTTTCTGCGCGGCTTCGCACTGGGCATCGCAATCGTCTTTGAAATTGCTGGCCTGGTAATCGCACTCGCCGCCGCTCGCGCCAAAAAGGCTATAGGAACCGCGCCCGCTCCTCGGCCGTAGGCAGCGGACAGCTCTCCAGCCGCCCCCAGATCCGGTACCGCCAACGCGCAATCAGGCGATAGCCCATGTCCCGCGGCGCCTGCGGCGCCAACCTGAGCACCGCGGCAATCCCCGGCCACGGTCGCGGCAGCTCACCCAGCAGCGCCAGCACCGCATCCGACCGCACCAGCACCCGCTCTCCCACTCCGCCCGCATCCCGGACCACCAGGATCGAGCTCGGCGTAACGGTCCCCGCATCCACCGCCAAGATCCCGTGTCGCGCCAGCAGCGTGGCGACCAGCGGCGACTCGGAAGCCACAAACCGCATCCTGTCGCCCTTATCCCTGCGCAGAAACCACCGCACCGACCGGTTGCAAAGCCCGCAGTGGCCATCAAATACGACCAGCACCCGCCCCCCGATATCGATCCGATTCTTCATCCGCCCATAGGATGACAGACATAATCACTTAGCGTCACAAATCGGCTCACGCATATAGTCCGTTTTGGACGCGCTTTGTATCAGGGTATGACTTCAGTCATGCCGCAACCCGTTTTCAAAGGAGAGAGATGGGGCTTTAGCCCCATGCCGCTCGCTCCAGGATTCAGCCATTTGCCAACAGCCTGGCAAACGCGGCCCGCAGGGTCCGCATTCGTCGCTCTTGCTTCTTATCATGCTGCCCCATGTGATTTAGCTCACCCAACGCTCGCCTGCCCACCTTCTATACTGAACCCACCATGAGCCCCACCACCACCCGCACGCGGACCCGTTCCCAGGCCCTCCAGCAGCGCGCTGAGCGCTTCTTCCCCGGCGGCGTCAACTCTCCGGTCCGGGCCTTCCGCGCGGTCGGCGGCGCACCGCCCATCGTCGAGAGCGCCCTGGGCGCCTACCTCACCGACGTAGACGGCAACCGATCCATCGACTACTTCGGCTCCTGGGGCCCCATGATTCTCGGCCACGCCTTCCCGCCCGTTGTTGAAGCCATTCAGCGCGCCGCTGAAAAATCCGCCAGCTTCGGCGCTTCCACGGCCGCCGAAGCCGACCTCGCCGAGCGCGTCATCGCCTGCTACCCGGCCATTGAAAAGCTGCGCTTCGTCAGCTCCGGCACGGAGGCCACCATGTCGGCCATCCGCCTGGCCCGCGCCGCCACCGGCCGCAACATCGTGCTCAAATTTGAAGGCTGCTACCATGGCCACTCCGACGGCCTGTTGGTCAAAGCCGGCTCCGGCGTCGCAACCCTTGGAATTCCCGGCTCAGCCGGCGTCCCCGAGCAGATCGCCAACCTCACCCTGGCCCTGCCCTATAACGATCTCCCCGCAGTTGAAGCCGCCTTCGCCGCTCACCCCGGCCTCATCGCCGCCATCATTCTCGAACCCGTTGTCGGCAATGCCGGCTGCATCCCGCCCGCCCCCGGCTACCTGGCCGGACTCCGCGCTCTCACGCAAAAAGAAGGCGCGCTGCTCATCGTCGATGAAGTCATGACCGGCTTCCGCGTGGCTCTCGGCGGCGCATGCGAGCTTTACTCGCTCTCGCCCGACCTCATCACCCTCGGCAAAATCGTCGGCGGCGGCCTGCCCGTCGGCGTCTTCGGAGGAAAGCGCATCTTCATGGACCTGCTGGCCCCGCTCGGCCCCGTCTACCAGGCCGGAACCCTCAGCGGCAATCCGCTAGCCATGGCCGCCGGCATCGCCACGCTCTCTTATCTCCAGGCCCACGCCGCCGATGTGTACGCGCATCTTGAAGCCACATCCAAAGCGGTCTTTGAAGGCGTCGCCGCCGAAGCAGCGAAAGCGGGCGTCCCGCTCACCACCAACCGCGTCGGCGCCATGGGCACCTGGTTCTTCACCCCCGGCCCCGTCACCAACTACGATGACGCGGCAAAGTCAGACACCGCCGCGTTCGGCCGCTTCCACCGCTCCATGCTCGATCGGGGCGTCTGGCTCCCGCCCTCCCAGTTTGAAGCCGCCTTCCTCTCCACCGCCCACGGCGAAGCGGAAACCGCCGCCACGATAGCCGCCGCCAAAGAAGCCTTCAGCGCCGTGAAATCCCAATAAAATCGGGAGAAGCAGTACGTCCGTGCGAGCCTCCCGCGAGCGTCTGCTCCATGCAATGGTGCGAGCCTCCCGCGAGCGTCTGCTCCATGCAATGGTGCGAGCCTCCCGCGAGCGTCTGCTCCATGCAATGGTGCGAGCCTTCCGCGGGTGGCTGCTCCATGCAATGGTGCGAGCCTTCCGCGGGTGGCTACCGCGCTGCAGGCGCCCACGCATCCAGCGTCACAAACCTGTGCGCATCCTTATACTGCTCAATCAGTTGCCCAGCCGCCGCCACGGAAGGCCCACGGTTCGCGCCCAGCCCCTTATGTCCACCGTCGTGGAGCACGATATTGGTCGCCCAGCCCCGCCGTTCCAGCTTGTCGATCGTCCGCGCCAGCCGCCCCGCAATCGCATCCGCCGAGGGCGTTTCCCAGTCGGTTGTAATCGCGTTCCACAGCACCGGAACCATCCCCAGCCGCCGCGCCGTATGCAGCACAAACGGCCGCCGCGCCCCGAAAGGAGGCCGGAAAAAACCTACCGGCGCTCCGGTAATCTGCTCCAGAATCGCGCTCGTCCGCTCCAGCTCTTCCTTTACCTTCTCCGCCTTGGTCACCGCCAAATTCGGATGACTCCAGCTATGGTTTCCGATCAGATGCCCGCCCGCCGCAATCCGCCGCACCAACTCCGGCTCCGCCTCGGCAAAGCCCCCCACCAGAAAAAACGTCGCCCGGATCTCATGCCGCGCCAGCAGGTCCAGCAACTGCGGCGTCCACGCCGGATTCGGCCCATCGTCAAAGGTCAGCGCCAGTTCTCCCGGCCTGCGTGGAGCCGTCAGCGCCCGGCCGAAGATCTGCGAGGCCGGCCACATGGCCGCGTAAGCGCACCCGCCCACAGCGAGCCCGATTCCGCCCACCGCGCCCAGTCCCGTGTAAATCCCCGTACCTAAAGGAGAAAGCATCGCCCCTTCAGTGTGAGGCGCAGGGCCAGACCTCCGCAAGCAGAACCCGCGCGCCACAGGACGAAGGACCAAAATGAAACGCCCCAAATCGTGGGACGCCTACGTTGCATCCAATCCATGTACCAGGCGTATACTCGCTCTTGTTCGGGTCGCATCCTGAGTCCCCCGGGGTCCCCAACGACAGGTCTTCGTCGTTGAGGTGGTTGGACGGAGCGGCACTGGAGACAACCATGAGCCTCACCAACTTCCCCGCTACGAATTCCTCGCCCCACGGCGCCCCCATCACAAAAATCACCATGCCTGCGCTTTCTGACATGAAGCGTCAGGGAAAACCCATCTCCGCGCTCACCGCGTACGACTATGCAACCTCGCGCCTGGCCGACGAAGCCGGCATCGACTTCATCCTGGTAGGCGATTCGCTGGCCATGGTCGTCCTGGGCCACGACAATACCCTCGCCGTTACCGTCGACGAGATGATCCACCATACCCGCGCCGTTCGCCGCGCCGTTCACCGCGCGCTGATCGTCGCCGACATGCCCTTCGGCAGCTACAACACCGTCGCCGAAGGCCTGGCAAACGCTGTGCGCTTCGTCAAAGAGGCCGGCGCAGAAGCCGTCAAGATCGAAGGCCCGCGCGTTGATCTCGTCCGCGCCCTCACCGACGCGGAAATCCCCGTCGTAGCCCATCTCGGCCTGACCCCGCAAAGCATTCATCGCATGGGCGGCTACCGTGTGCAGGCCCGCACCGTGGAAACCGTCCTCCAACTCAAGGCTGACGCGCATGCCCTCGCCGATGCCGGCGCAGGCGCCATCGTTCTCGAAGGCATTCCCCGCGAAGCCGCCGCGCAAATCACCGCCGAGTTGCCTGTGCCCACCATCGGCATCGGCGCCGGCCCCGACTGCGACGGCCAGATTCTCGTCTTTCACGACCTGCTCAACCTGACCTTCGCGCCGCCGGCCAAGTTCGTTCGCCGCTATGCTGACGCGGGCACACTCATCCGTTCCGCCATCGAGCACTACCGCGAAGACGTCGAACACCGCGCCTTCCCGTCAGACGAAGAGAGCTACCACCTGCCTGAAGCGGTGCGCAAAACCCTTGACGACATGCAGCACGGGGCGACTCTCCGCAAAGCCTGAGGCAAGCCCCCGTTCTAAGTTGCGGCCAAGAATGACCGGTTCCAATAGCTCATGGCAAAAACGCCTGTCATCCTGAGCGAAAGGGGCCCCGAGCGTCTTTCAGCTCGGGGGTGGTGAGTCGAAGGATCTGCGTTTGTTTTTTCGATCGCCTCACCTAAATCCTTTGAGACAGAAGGCATCCAATGCAAATCCTCCTTACCGTCGCCGAACTCCGCCAATGGTCCCGCGCCCATCGTTCTGCAGGGCGTTCCATTGGCCTCGTCCCAACCATGGGCGCGCTCCACGCCGGTCACGCGTCCTTGATTCGAGCGGCGGCGGCCTCATGCAGCCAGGTCGTAGTCAGCATCTTCGTCAACCCCACGCAGTTCGGGCCCAATGAGGACTACGCGCGCTACCCGCGCACCTTCGACGCCGACTGCGCCTTAGCCGAATCGGAAGGCTCCGCGGCAATCTTTGCTCCATCGGTCGAAGACCTTTATCCGGCAGGCGCAACCACATTTGTCGATGTCGAAGGCCTCAGCAACCGCCTCGACGGCGCATCTCGCCCCGGCCATTTTCGCGGTGTCGCCACCGTCGTCTCCAAGCTCTTCATCGCCGCCGAGCCCGACCGCGCCTTCTTCGGCCAGAAAGACGCCGCCCAGGTCGCCGTTCTCCGCCGCATGACCACCGATCTGCTGCTCCCGGTCGAAATCGTCGTCTGCCCCATCGTTCGCGACGCCGACGGCCTCGCCCTCAGCTCCCGCAACATCTATCTCAGCGCAGCCGAGCGCAGCAAGGCCCTGGTCCTCAGCCGCGCCGTTCGCCAGGTCGAGACTCTAGCAACCAACGGCGAGCGCCGCGCAAGCGTCCTCCTCGAAGCCGCCCACCAGCTATTCGCCGCAGTCCCCGAAGTCCGCATCGACTACATCGCGTTGGTTGACTGGGCCACGCTGTTACCGGTTGAGGCCGCCATCCCCGGCACGCTTTTCGCCGCAGCCGCATACGTCGGCGCAACGCGGCTGATTGATAATGCGGTTCTCGACAGTGATGCACTTCGGGAACCTTCGCGCAGATTAGAGATTCGCACCCTGGAAGAGCGTGACCGCGAAGGCTACATACGAAAACCGCAGAATGCCGACGAATCCCGGTTAGGGGAGGCAGAGGTATCAATCCCATTGCGCAATCTACCATCCTCGCTGCACTCTTGATTCATGCCGGAACTCCCCGACATCGCCGCCTACATCACCGCTCTCGAAGCTCGCATCCTTGGCCAGCCGCTCGAGCGCGTCCGCCTGGCAAGCGTCTTTCTCCTCCGCACCGCCGACCCGCCGCTTGCCTCCGTCGAAGGCCGCACCGTCATCGCCCTCCGCCGCATCGGCAAGCGCATCGCCATCGGCTTTGAGGACGACCTCTGGCTAGTCCTCCACCTCATGATCGCCGGACGTCTCCACTGGAAGCCGCCCAACGCCAAGCTCGCCGGCCGCAACGCCCTTCTCGCCCTCGACTTTTCCACCGGCACACTCACGCTGACGGAGGCCGGCAGCAAGCGCCGCGCCTCCCTCTACGTCCTGCGCGGCGAGCAGGCCCTCCACGACATCGACCCCGGCGGCGTTGAAATCCTTTCGGCCGATCTGGCCGGCTTCCGCGCCGCGCTCACCGCCGAAAACCGCACCCTCAAGCGCGCCCTCACCGATCCGCGCCTGATCAGCGGCGTCGGGAACGCTTACTCCGATGAAATCCTGCACGCAGCCCAACTTTCGCCCATCACGCTTACGCAGAAGCTGAAACCCGAGGAGTGGGAGCGCCTCTTCGCCGCAACGCTTTCCTCGCTGACGCTCTGGATCAACCGCCTGCGCGCCGAAGCCACCAAATCGTTCCCTGAAAAAGTAACCGCCTTCCGCCCCGATTTCGCCGTTCACGGACGTTTCAACCTGCCCTGCCCACGCTGCGGTGAAAAGATCCAGCGCATTCGCTACGCCGACAACGAGACCAATTACTGTGCCCGCTGCCAGACCGGCGGCAAGGTTTTAGCCGACCGCAGCCTCTCCCGCCTGCTCGGCTCCGACTGGCCGCGCACCCTCGACGAACTCGAAGCCCTCAAGCGCCGTTAACCCGTCTTATTCGTCTGCTGCTATTCCCCTTGACACGCCCCGGCCCCCTGTCGGAAAGTCATTGGCACAACTCCTTTCTTGCCGGACGGCCAGCGATATCCCCCACTTTCTGTGATCCCGGGCCCACGGAGCTGGGTTTCTGTGTATCTCTGGAGGCTTTGTCATGACCCATCTGCACTTGAATCATCTCGCTATCCTGGTCGCCGCCATTCTTCAATGGATCATCGGCGCACTCTGGTATTCCCTCATCTTCGGCAAGCTATGGAAGTCCCTGGTCGGCCAGAAGCAGGGCCCAACCGCATTCAGCGCTATTGTTGCCATGACCTCCTCCTTCATTGGCGGCCTGGTCCTGTCTTTTGTTCTCGCGCACATCATCATTTGGGCTGAGGCCACTAACTTTCCCTGGGGATCGTTCATCGGGTTCATGTGCTGGCTTGGTTTTGTTGTTCCTCTGCTTCTTGCCCAGACCCTTTACGAAGGCCGCTCGTTCAAGCTCTTCGCCATCAATGTTTTCTACTGGCTCCTCGTGTTCATCGTCAGCGGCGGACTGCTGGCTCAGTGGCAATAGAACCGTCGGAATCCCCTCTGCGCCCTAGAGCCTGTTATTAACTTTCGCGCGGGCGGCGTTGCGGACGAAAATCGGGCCAGACGAGGCGGAATCCGAAGGCTGTGGCGGGTCCACCGTCGAGGATGACAACGAAGTATGGCCCGATTTTCGCCGCAACCCGAAGGGCTGGGGCCAATTTTCCCGATTTCGTCGTCAATCGTCGCTCGAAGATACGCCATATTCGTCGCTCCTCGCTCCTCGAACTCGAAAAAATTGGTTCCCAGCGCCGCTCGTGGGAAAGTTAATAACAGGCTCTAGCACGAGCGGGAAACAACAAAACCAGTGCGAGCCTCCCGCGAGCGTCCGCCCCACCGCGGGTGGCTTTACAATCGAGCTATGAGCAAAGCAGTCATCGCAACCGACAAAGCCCCCGCGGCCATCGGACCGTACTCGCAGGGCGTACGCGTGGGCAATCTGATTTTCACCGCCGGCCAAATCGCGCTGGACCCGGCCACCCAGCAGGTGGTGGCCAGCGGCATCACCGAGCAGACCACCCAGGTGCTTGAGAACCTCAAGGCCATCCTGGAAGCAGCGGGCAGCAGCCTTTCGCGGGCGGTCAAGGCTACCGTCTTCCTCAAGGATTTCGGCGACTTCGCGGCCATGAACGCTGTCTATGGCGCGTACCTGGCGCCCGAAGGTGTCACTGCGCCCGCCCGCACCACCGTCGAAGTCTCACGCCTGCCGAAAGACGTGCTCGTTGAGATTGACCTCGTCGCCGAGATCTAGGGTCTGCGCCACCGCTGGCGGGCCGGAATTGAATTCCGTTCAGCTTGTCAAGACCCATCCCTCAGTTTCCTTCGTGCATCTCTTTTATTTTCAGCGATTTTCGCCAATCCCCGTTTGCCGATTATTTCTCTCAATCCGCTAACCTGTAGTTGAGAGTTATATCAGTCTGTGGCGGAAGGCTAGTTTTGAAAGGGCACGACTTCACAGCTTGCGGAAAAACTCGTTCGGGCGGTAGGCCGGGGATTTATCCCCGGCATAAAGCCAATTAAATCAACAAGGGCTTCAGCCCCTGAGGTATGCTTTTGCCGAGTTTCGCCCAAAACCAGGCCTTTTTCCGCAGCCTGTTCAGCCGGGCCACAAGAGGCCAAAAAGAATTGGGCTTCACAGGCTGCGGAAAAACTCCAGCTTGGCAGTAGATGTGCGAAGGGGCACGACTTCCCGGGGTCCCCAGCGACAGGTCTTCGTCGCTGGGGTGGCTTGAGTCGTGCCATAAGTTGTTTAAAATGAGAGAATGGGGCTTTAGCCCCTGAGGAGCGGTTTTCTCACGGGTTTCACTTTCACCACAGCCTCTTATGCATCGTGCCCAGGCCCGCCGTGGCATGTCGCCCAGCTCTTGCCTCGCCCGCGAGCCCGCATAAGTTCTCCGTTTTCAGTAAGTTTGCTTCCAAGCTCCTGAAAACAAGTACCTTACGATAGTGCCCTCGCTCCAACCCGTTGAAAAAAGAAGAGTTGCCCCAAACACCCCGGGGGGAGGGGGGGTACTCGCAAGCGGAACGGGCGCACCCCGCGCCGGCTCGGACTGCACCGGCGCCAAGCCTGCCCCCCGCACGCTTTTTGAGACCTGGGTTGGCCAGATCTCATCTAACCACTAACCATGAGCGACACACCCGAAAAAATCGAACGCACTGATGCCGAATGGCGCGCCCTGCTCACCCCGGAGCAGTACGAGATTCTGCGCAAGAAGGGCACCGAGCGCCCCTTCACCGGCGCACTCACCCAGAACCATGAAACCGGCAACTACCACTGCGCCGGCTGCGATGCGCTCCTGTTCCTGAGCGGCGCTAAATTCGACTCCGGCTGCGGCTGGCCCAGCTTCATGATTCCCGCCGAGTCCAAGGCCATCCACGAGCACGAGGACCGCAATTTTGGCATGCGCCGCGTCGAGGTCACCTGCGCGCGCTGCGGCGGCCACCTCGGCCACGTCTTCCCCGACGGACCCGCGCCCACCGGGCTTCGCTATTGCATCAACTCCGCCTCGCTCACGTTTACGCACGCAAAAGAGAGCTGAAACCCGGCGGACGCGTTACTCTGATTTCATGAAGCGCGCCTCGTTTTCCTCTGTGTTTGCGGCTCTTCTTGGGCTGACGCTGACTGCCGGACTTGTGCCGGCCCAGCAGCCCGCTGCCCCCCATGAAGATCAGGAGCTGGACCGGCAGTTGCTCTCCATCGCCCAGGCCCATCACGGCCGCGTGGCCCTTTACGCCCACAATTTGAAGACCGGCCAGACCGCCTCGCTCGATCCCGATCTGCCCGTCAAGACTGCTTCGGTCATCAAGCTCGGCATCCTGCTGGACGCAGCGGAGCAGGTTCGCGCCGGCCACGCATCGCTTTCGGAGAAGCTGACGCTGACTCACGAGAACCAGGTTCCCGGCTCTGGCGTAATCGGCCAGCTCACAGCGCCGCTCAGTCTCACCCTCGGTGACACGCTGCACCTTATGGTGGTTCTCAGCGACAACACCGCAACCAACCTGGCCATCGACCGGCTCGGCCTGGCGCACATCAACGCAACCCTCCGCGCGGCCGGCCTGAATCAGACAGTCCTCTACAAGAAGGTCTACAAGCCCGCTGAGGGTCCCATGCCCGCCGACCAGCCGCTCTTCGGACTGGGCAAGACCACCGCTCGCCAGATTGCATCCATCATGGAGCGTTTTGCCGAGTGCCGCCTGGCGCTCGATGGATCGGCTCCTCTCCCCGCAGACGGCCCGCTCTGCGGATCGATACTCCACATGCTGCGCAGCCAGCAGGACCGCGACAGTCTGCCCAGGTATCTTGAAGCGCTCGACACCAGCGAGCATGGCTCGGCCATCGCCAATAAGACCGGCGCCCTCGACGCTGTGCGCGCCGATGTGGCCCTCATCGCCACCAGGAATGGCCCGGTGGTCATCGCATCCTTTACCTGGGACAACGCCGACCAGCGCTGGACGGGCGACAACGAAGCCGAGCAGACGCTGGGAAAGCTGGGAAAAGCCGTCGTCACCCGCTGGTCGCCCTCTGGGCTCGACGCGGGTGCATTTCCCTGGGAGAATCCCCTTGCCCCCACGGCCGCCGCTGCGAAACCGTAGTCGGATTTCGGGCACAACAAAACCCCGTCCGGCCTGGACGGGGTTCGTGTCGAACTTGAACTGAGGGTTTTGGCATCAACTTCCGCCAAACCGACGGACGGTGAGGCCGCCTGCGTTACGCCTTGGCGATCTTGCCGCTCTTGATGCAGCTGGTGCATACCCGGAGCCGCTTCGACGCGCCGTTGACCAGCGCCTTGACAGCCTGCAGATTCACATTCCAGCGGCGCCGCGTGACGTTGTGCGCGTGAGAGACGTTATTGCCAAACTGCGGGCCTTTCCCGCAAATGTCGCATACCTGTGCCATGACTTCACTCCAGAATTTTCTTGTTGCCGCTGGGAATTTGCCCTTCGAGCGCCTTGAATCACACTCAGAATGGGCCGGCTTTTCGGGTGAGCCCGTAAGACACACCACCCCGACAGCTTGCCGAATCTTCAGTATACCCTGAATCCCGCTTCCAGCCAACATCAACTCCCGATCGCCGCCGGTTCTCCGCGTCACACACCTGGCCCAAGCCCTGTTGTACACTGGCTGGACAGACCGCCGCCCGGTCCTTCTCGTGGAGCCGTGCGCGCCGTGAACACACTGAGGGCGTCGCGTACGAAGATCAGACCCTTCCGCGTGCGCCAGCCCTCTCAGCCCGCATCCACGGGAAGGATTGACGCCTATCTATGTCTACGAGAACGACCACCGCAAGCCATGCCCGGCCATTGACCAAGAACAAGCACCTCGTCCGCTGGGTTGAAAAGATGGCCGCGCTCACCCAGCCTGACTCGATTCACTGGGTCGACGGCAGCGATCAGGAAAGCAAATGGCTGTGCGGCGAACTGGTCGCGTCCGGCACCTTCGTCAAGCTCAATGAAGAGCAGTGGCCGGGATGCTTCTACGCGCGCTCCGATCCCAAGGATGTGGCCCGCGTAGAGGAGCGCACATTTATCTGCTCGCTCTCAAAAGACTCGGCCGGGCCCACCAACAACTGGGAAGATCCCTACGTGATGCGCCGCCGCCTAAAGAGCCTTTTCTCCGGCTGCATGCGCGGACGCACCATGTATGTGCTGGCATTCAGCATGGGCCCCGTCGGCTCGCCCATGTCGCAGATTGGCGTGCAGCTTACCGATTCTCCCTATGTCGTGGTCAATATGCGCATTATGGCACGCATCGGGCTGCCGGTTCTGGCCGAGATCGACAAGGACGAAAAGCGCGTGGTGCCCTGCATGCACTCCGTGGGCGCGCCGCTCGAGCCAGGGCAAAAAGATGTCCCGTGGCCCTGCAACGACGAGAAGTACATCGTCCACTTTCCTGAAACCCGCGAGATCTGGAGCTATGGCTCCGGCTACGGTGGCAACGCCCTGCTGGGAAAGAAGTGCTTTGCCCTGCGCATCGCCTCGAACATTGCGCGCGACGAAGGTTGGATGGCCGAGCACATGCTCATCCTTGGAGTTGAATCCCCCAAGGGCGAGAAGACCTACGTGGCGGCAGCGTTTCCCTCCGCATGCGGCAAAACCAATCTGGCCATGATGGTGCCGCCCGCGGCCTTCGACGGCTGGAAGATCTGGACCGTCGGCGACGACATCGCGTGGATCAAGCCCGACGCCAACGGGCAGTTGCGCGCCATCAATCCGGAGGCAGGCTTTTTTGGCGTTGCGCCCGGCACAAGCCCCAAAACCAATCCCAACGCCGTGGCCACGCTGCGCAAGAACACCATCTTCACCAACGTTGCTCTCACTCCTGAAGGCGGCGTGTGGTGGGAAGGCATGACCGACGAGCCGCCCGCTGAGTTGCTGGACTGGCGCGGCGACCGCTGGACTCCCGAGATCGGCAAAGCTACCGGAAAACCCGCAGCCCATCCCAACGGACGCTTCACTGCGCCCGCATCCCAGTGTCCGGTCATCGACGCCAATTGGGAAGACCCGAACGGCGTGCCGATCAGCGCATTCATCTTCGGCGGCAGGCGTTCTGCCACCATTCCGCTGGTCTATCAGGCCTTCAACTGGAGCGCCGGTGTCTACATCGGCGCCACCATGGGCTCTGAAACCACTGCGGCGGCCGCGGGCTTAGTCGGAAAGGTGCGCCGCGATCCCATGGCCATGCTGCCCTTCTGCGGCTACCACATGGGCGACTACTTCCGTCACTGGATCAAAATGCAGCGCTCGCTCAGTTCCACGCCGCGCATCTTCCATGTGAACTGGTTCCGCAAAGACGAAAACGGAAGATTTCTCTGGCCCGGCTTCAGCGAAAACATGCGCGTGCTCAAGTGGATCGTCGATCGCGTCCGCGGACGCGCGCAGGGCAAGGAGACACCCATCGGCTGGACCCCCCACTACGAGGACATGGAATGGAACGGCCTGGATGTCTCGCGCGAAAAGTGGGCGCAATTGCAGGAGGTCAACCGCTCCGCGTGGCGCACCGAACTCATTGGCCACGAAGAACTTTTCATCGACCTGCATGACCACCTGCCCCCTGAAATGATCTACGAGCGCGAACTGCTGATCTGCCGCATCTGAGCAAATCGAAACTCGTTCTCTGAACAGTGCAGGCGCCTGGGTGCATTCGAATGTTTTTGCCGGCGGCAAGCTGCTGGCTAGCTATGGGGGCCCTGCCGGGACGGACACGGCGGGCTATCACTTCCACCTGACTGACTAGCTGGGGTACCCATAAGTTGAGGCGGATTGAGATGTGGGCCACCCGCCAATCCTCCTTCGGAATCAAGGCTCCCCAACAAAGCAGTATCAAGGGGGAGCAGCTAAACTTTAAGTGGAGAAATCGGATGGGGAATCCCGCATTGAAACTCAGCAAATATTCCGTTGGAACCGGCGACAGATTTGCGCACCAGGCGAAGGCGCAGTTACAGGCATGCGTGCAGGCGCTCGAGTGCGGCGTCGAGGTTGTTCCTGTCTGGAACAAGTCGAATCGCGAGCACACGATCATTGGTTCCGAACCTGATTCCGTGCGGAAGGCCGCTGATGCTGCCGTCGCATCGCTTGCGTGGAAGATGCCTTACTATTGCGACGCCGACCACATCACGCTGCAAACCGTCGATCGGTTTCTTGCATCCTGCGATTTCTACACCATCGACGTCGCCGATTTCATCGGCCAGGCAGCGCCGGCAAACGACATCAACACCTTTGTGAAGCGCCACCCGGAACTAATCGGTCGCATTCATCTCGATGCAACCGATGAATCCTTCGAGATCACTTCTCAAGACCTGCTCCAGACAGCGCAGAAGTTCCTTGGCGCCGTCAAGAAGGCCGCACAGGTTTATCGAAAGATCGAAAGTGCGAGGGGCACCGGGAACTTCATCCCGGAGATCTCGATGGATGAAACCGACCGCGCACAAAGCCCCACGGAGCTGTTGATCATCCTCGCGGCCATCGCCGATGAGGGCATCCCCCTCCAGACCATCGCTCCCAAGTTCAGCGGACGCTTCAACAAAGGCGTGGATTATGTAGGGGACGTCGCGAAGTTCGAACAGGAGTTCTCGCTCGACGTGGCCGCCATCGCTTACGCCGTCGCGCATTTTGGCCTTCCTGACAATCTCAAGCTGAGCGTGCACTCCGGCAGCGACAAGTTCTCAATCTATCCCGCTCTCCACGCCGCCATCACGCGGCTCAACGCGGGCGTGCACTTGAAGACTGCGGGAACCACGTGGCTCGAAGAGCTGATCGGCCTGGCAGAATCAGGCGGCGATGGGTTGGAGCTTGCGAAGGAGATCTACGCGGAAGCCTTCGCACATCGCGACGAGCTATGCGCGCCCTACGCCACGGTCATCGATATAGACCCGGCCCAGTTGCCATCTCCGGAAGAAGTTCGCGGATGGTCCTCAAATGATTACACGTCTGCGCTGCGCCATGTGACGGGCGCGGCAGCATACAACAGCAGTCTGCGCCAGTTGCTGCATGTGGGGTTCAAGGTGGCGGCGAAAATGGGGCCGCGCTACCTTGATCTGCTGGACGCGAATGAAGCTGTCATTGCGAAGAACGTGACGGAGAACCTTTTTCATCGCCACATCGCCCCCGTGTTTCTTGGGCGCGGCGTCTAGAGCCTGCAATGCGCGCGAAGCAGGCGTGGCGATCGCAGAAATGGAGAACATTGTGACCTCTCGGATTTTGAGTCTTGAAGGAAAGATCGCTGTTGTCACGGGTGGAACTTCCGGCATCGGGCGCGCGCTCAGCCTCGGCCTTGCCGACGCGGGCGCCGACGTGATTGCCACGGCCCGCCGCCAGCAGCAGGTGGACGAAACCGCCGGCGAGATTGAAGCGCGCGGTCGCAAGACCCTTCGCGTGACCTCGGATGTTTGCGATCGGGCGTCACTGGAAGCGCTGTTGGCAGCCACGCTCGACCGGTTTGGACAAGTCGACATTCTTGTCAACTGCGCGGGAAAAATCAAGCGCACACCCACGCTGACAGTCCCCGAGGAAGAGTGGACCGATATCCTGAACACCAACCTGACGGGCACGCTGCGCGCTTGCCAGGTGTTCGGCAAACCGATGCTGGACCGCGGTTATGGACGCATCGTGAACATTGCGTCGCTGAACAGTTTTGTCGCGCTCAGTGAAGTGGCGGCCTATGCCGCAAGTAAGGCGGGCATTGCTTCGCTCACCCGCTCGCTCGCTGTGGAGTGGTCGAAAAAGGGCGTTACGGTGAACGCGATTGCTCCGGGCGTCTTCCGCACCGAACTGAACGCCAAGCTGCTCGACAGCACGCCGCGCGGCCAGGAACTGCTGATGCGCACGCCGATGGGCCGCTTCGGAAAAACAGAAGAACTCGTTGGCGCCGCAATCTATCTCGCCTCCGATGCAGCGTCGTTCGTGACCGGTCAGACGATTGTTGTCGACGGCGGCTTTCTGGCCAGCGGCGTCAACCAGTAATCCCAACAAGCCAGGCCAAGCCGCGCAAACAAGCCGCGCAAACAAGCCGCGCCAGCGGACGCAGCCTGCCTTTGCTCAGGGATGCCACGCGTGGCCATTACGGTGATAGGATGTTTTGAAGCAATCCGGCGGGAGATAATTAATGAGCGAAAATCCTCAATCAGACGCGCTTACATCCGAGCAAATCACGACCATTACGCGACAGACAAACTACGGCACATGGCGATTCCAGAAGACGTGGAAACCGCTACACGTGGCCGACGCCGAGGGCTGCTGGTTTATCGACGGCGCGGGCAAGCGCTACCTGGATTTTTCGTCGCAGTTGATGTGCGTCAATCTTGGCCACAAGAATCCGCGCGTGGTGGAGTCAATTGCGGAGCAGGCTCGCGAGCTCGCCTATGTTGCGCCGGGCCACGCCACCAGCGCACGTGCGCGCCTGAGCAAGAAACTGCTTGAGGTACTTCCCGAAGGTCTGAACAAATTTTTCTTCGCCACCAGCGGCACCGAGGCCAATGAGGCCGCCTTCAAGATTGCACGCATGTTCACGGGCAAGAACAAGATCATTTCGCGCTACCGCTCCTATCACGGGTCCACCAATGGATCCATCGCGGCCACCGGCGACCCGCGCCGCTGGGCCATGGAACCGGGCGGCAAAGGCTCGGGATTCGTCTTCGCACCAGAGACAAATTGTTACGACTGCCCCATCAAGCACACCTATCCTTCCTGCAACATTGCCTGCGCCGACTACATCGAGCACATGATCCGCAATGAGAGCGATGTGGCCGCCATCATCGTGGAACCCGTCGTTGGCACCAACGGAGTGCTGATTCCGCCACCCGAGTATTTTCCGCGCCTGCGCAAAATCTGCGACGACTACGGCGTGCTCATGATTGACGACGAAGTGATGGCCGGCTGGGGCCGCACCGGCAAGTGGTTTGCCATCGATCGCTGGGGAGTGAAGCCGGACATTCTAGTCACCGCCAAGGGCATCACGTCGGCCTATGTCCCGCTGGGCCTATGCGCAACCACGACGAAGATCGCGGATTTCTTCGAGGATCATTATTTCTCCCACGGGCATACCTATGAAGCGCATCCCATGACGCTCGGGCCGGCTGTCGCCACCATTGAAGAGATGCAGCGCCTCAACCTGGTTGAGCGTGCGGCCGAGCTTGAGCCCTATGTGCGCGAGAAGCTTGAAGCGCTGAAAGCGAGGCATATTTCTGTAGGCGATGTGCGCGGCCTCGGGCTCTTCTTCGCTGTCGAAATCGTGAAGAATCGCGACACCAGGCGGCCTTTCAACACCATGCGCGACAAGGTGGAAGGCAAGCCGCTGGTGGTGGATCAGATCGCCGCCAAGATGATGGCGCAGGGAATTTCGATTCAGGCGTGGGTGAGCCACTTCGTGATTGCGCCGCCGTTGATTGTGACCAAGGAAGAGCTGGACCTGGGCATCGCCGCGCTGGATGAGCACTTGGCAATTGCCGACGCGCTGGTGGAGTAGCCTGTCCCTCTTGCCGGCAGCAAGTGGGCTGGAGTTGGGCGGCGAATCGTCAATAGTCAACTTTGCTGTTCGATGCAATCCACGCGGCAAAGCTTGCCCAGGCTTCCTCGCTCAGCAACTGCGTGGCGGGCAGCGTGCGAGCCCCCTGGTCCTTGCGGAATTCTTCGTAAAGAAATGCGTCGTCGAATCCGGCGCGTGCCGCATCGGCGGCGCTCGAGCCGTAATAAATGGCGTCGATACGAGCCCAGTAGCAGGCCGCGAGGCACATGGGGCATGGTTCGCAACTGGTGTAGAGTTCGCAGCCCGCAAGAGCAAATGTGCCCAGCGCCTTGCAGGCCGCGCGAATGGCATTGACCTCGCCGTGGGCGGTGGGATCGTTGGTGGTGGTTACAGTATTCACGCCTTCGCCGACGATGCGCCCGTCGCGGACAATCACCGCGGCAAACGGCCCACCTGCGCCGGCGTTGACGTTTTGAATGGCCAGCACGATGGCGCGGCGCAAAAACTCCGGGTTGGGTGTGGGAGTAGCCAACTTGCTCACAACCTCCTTCAGAGGCGAAAGTAGAAACAGTATGGCACAGGCATTTCGCTCAACTCGCGTTCTCACGCCGGATGGTCTTCGGCCGGCGACCCTTTGGGTCGAAAATGGGCGCATTGCCTCAGTCCGTGCTTGGCGCGATGTGCCGTTGTCTGGCGTATTACGCGACTTCGGCGATCATGTGCTACTTCCAGGGTTGGTGGACTCGCATGTTCACATCAATGAGCCCGGCCGTACAGAGTGGGAAGGCTTTTGGACAGCTACGCGCGCAGCGGCTTCGGGCGGCGTGACCATGCTGGTCGACATGCCGCTGAACTGCATTCCTGAAACGGTCGATGTGGAGGCCCTCAAAGCCAAGCGCATCGCGGCCACGGGCAAAGCATGGGTTGACTGGGCGCCATGGGGCGGCGTTGTGCGCGGCAATTCTGAGGCACTGCCATCGCTCGCCGCAGCAGGAGTTCCCGGTTTCAAGTGCTTTCTCATTCACTCCGGCATCGACAGCTTTGCCTGGGTCAACGAAGCCGACCTGCGGGTCGCCCTCGGCAAGTTACGCGGAACTGGACTGCCGTTACTGGCCCATGCTGAAGTCGCAGGTCCCGTGGAAACTGCAACCGCATCGCTCCATGCTGCCGGTGCGGATTGGCGCAAGTATTCCACCTATCTGGCATCGAGGCCCGAAGCAGCGGAGATCGAAGCAATCGCACTGCTCATTCGTCTCGCCGAAGAATTTCAAACGCACATTCACATTGTCCATCTGGCCAGTGCAAAGGCTCTGCCGCTCCTCGCGGAAGCCCGTGGACGCGGGGTACCGATCACCGTGGAGACATGCATCCAATACCTCTGGTTTGCCGCCGAAGAAATTCCGGATGGCGCGACCGAATTCAAGTGCGCGCCTCCCATCCGCAACACAGCCAATCGCGAAGCTCTGTGGGCAGCATTGGAAGACGGCTCGATCGACCTGGTGGCGACGGACCACTCGCCGTGCCCGCCGGAGATGAAGGGGCGTGATGAGGGACGATGGGATCTTGCCTGGGGCGGAATTGCCAACCTCGGACTTGCGTTGCCGGTGATGTGGACAGCAATGGAGCGCCGCGGGATGGATTTCAACAAAGGGATGGAACAGATCGCCGCATGGATGTCCGCAGGGCCCGCAAAGCTTGCTGGCTTGAACGGTCGTAAAGGGGCGCTGGTCGCGGGCGCGGATGCAGACTTCGTAGTCTTCGACCCGGTTGGTCCATGGACGGTCGCAGAAGAGAACCTGCATTTCCGCCACAAGCTCTCGCCTTATCTGGGTGCAGAGTTGCGCGGGAAAGTCCTAGAAACCTGGCTCCGCGCTGAACAGATCTTCAGCCAGGATGGATTTCTTGGGTCGCCGAGCGGAATAGAGTTGGTGCGCCAATGAAATCGCGTGCACAGCGAGCCATTGCTGAATGCAAGACCATCGCCGCCATGAGCGAAGAGCCGGGCCGCATTACGCGACGGTTTCTGACGCCGCCGGTGCGCAATGTTCATGCGCATCTTCGTGCGCGCATGGAGTCGATGGACATGACCGTCTGCATCGACGCGGCCGGCAATCTGCGCGGCCTGTGGCAACCCGCGAGCGCAAGCCCGAAGCGCCTCATCCTTGGCTCGCACATCGATACCGTGCCCAATGCAGGCGCATTCGACGGCGTGCTCGGCGTCGCGCTGGCGCTTGAGTGGGTTGATCTTGCGCAGGAACTTGAGTTGCCGCTGGCCGTCGAGGTCATCGCATTTTCTGAAGAAGAGGGTGTGCGCTACGGCGTGCCATTTATTGGTAGCCGCGCGGTCGCTGGACGCTTTGCCCCCGCGCTTCTCGCGCTCAAGGATGCCGAAGGCGTCACAGTGGATGCTGCTCTGCGCGCATTCAGTCTCCATCCCGAACAGATCGGTGAAGCGTCTGCAAGTGCGGACGCGATTGGGTTTGTCGAAATCCACATTGAGCAGGGGCCGGTGCTCGACGCGGAAGGCCTGAGCGTTGCGGCAGTTACCGCGATTGTGGGTCAGACTCGGCTGAACCTGAAGTTCTCAGGACAGGCCAATCACGCAGGAACCACGCCAATGCGTCTGCGTCACGATGCGCTGGCTGCCGCCGCTGAGTTGATCACGGCAGTGGAGGCGCTGGCACAGCGCACTGATGGACTGGTGGCCACTGTGGGAAAAATCAACGTAGAGCCAAATGCCGCCAACGTGGTTCCGGGCGCCGTGCAGGTGAGCCTTGAAGTGCGCGACGCGAACGATACCATGCGCGTTGCAGCGGTGGAGGAATTACTCGCCAGAGCCGCCGCGATCGCTGCGCGGCGCGGAATTTCTCTTGAACAAACAGAGTTGCTTGACCAGCCCGCCGTGCCGATGGACGAGCGGCTCACCGCGTTTCTGACGGACGCGATTGAAGCGGCAGGCTTCCCTGTGAAGACCATGACCAGCGGCGCAGGCCACGATGCGATGGTGATGGCTTCCAGAATGCCCACGGCGATGCTCTTTCTGCGCAGTCCAGGGGGCATCAGTCACCACCCCTCCGAGACCGTGCGTGAAGAAGACGTCGAAGCCTCTCTGCTCGTGGGCAGCGAGTTTCTTCAGCGCGTTGCCACAGAAATTGGATAGAATCTTCGAACGAGGTCACGCTTGCATCATCTGGGACTCACACGAAGCAGCCTGAAGCCGGATCATCTGCTGCAGACGCCGAATACATTCATCCGTACGCCGCTTCCCGGTGCACAGGGCGTGGAGTTTGTAATTCACGTTGCGCCGCAACTGGGTGCGCGCTTTACGCAGATGACTGCTGAATTTGGCGCGGGTGGAATGCTTGGGCCCACCCCGGCACAGCGCTTTGTCTACGTGCTTGAGGGTGAACTCGGGTTGAACGCATCGGGCCAGGAACACGTCCTTGCTCCGGGCGGATTTGCCTTTCTGCCGCAAGGCACCACGCACTCAGTCCGCGCATTGGTGCGCTCGCGCGCCGCGCTGATTGAAAAGCACTATCACCCGCCGGAGGCCGATGAGCCGCAGATCGCGGAAGTCGTAGTGGGGAAAGAAGCAGAGGTCGCGGCTGTTGCGCTGATGGGCGACGAGTCGCTGCGTGTGCGTTCGCTCATGCCGGACGGTCCCGCGTACGATTTTGCCGTAAACACGATGACCTACGATCCCGGCGCTGCGCTCAGCATGGTCGAGGTCCACATCATGGAGCACGGCCTGCTGATGCTTGAAGGCGCCGGCATCTACAGGCTCGGCGACGCATGGTACCCCGTGCAGGCCGGCGACTTCATCTGGATGGCTCCCTATTGTCCGCAATGGTTCGGTGCGCTGGGTAAACACCCGGCCAAATACCTCATCTATAAAGATTGGCGCAGGCATCCGCTGGGAGGCTGAAGAGAATGGCCATCGAACCGAAGATCGAAATCGATTCACTCATAGACGAATTGAAGGCGCTCGCGCAAATCTCTGAAGCGGAGCCGCCTGTGGTCACGCGCATCGTCTTCAGCGAGGCTGACCTGCGCGCCCGCGCCTATGTAAAGTCTCTCTGTGAAAACGCCTGGCTCACAGTTCAAGAAGACGCCATTGGCAATACGTTCGCGCGATGGCACGGCAGCGAGCCCGATCTTGCGCCCATCGGAACCGGCTCGCACATCGACGCGATTCCCAACGCCGGAATGTACGACGGAACGGTTGGCGTATTGGGCGGCCTTGAAGCGATTCGTTCCCTGCAGCGCGCCGGCTTTCATCCACGCCGATCGATTGAACTGGTTGTTTTCACTTCCGAGGAGCCGACTCTCTTCGGCATTGGCTGCCTGGGCAGCCGCATGATGGCAAGTGTGCTCACCCCGGCAGCCGCAATGAAACTACGCGACAAGCAGGACCGGGGTTTGGACGAACTGCGCACCCAAGCCAGATTCTCTGGCACATTCGAATCCGTTGCATTATCGCCGGGTCGCTTCCACCAATTCGTTGAATTGCACATCGAACAAGGGCCGCTTCTGGAGCAGGAAGGAATCGATCTCGGACTTGTAACGCATATCGCCGCGCCTGCAAGTCTCCGCATCCTCATTGAAGGCGAGGGCGGACACGCGGGCGGCAAGCTCATGCCCGGCCGCAAAGATGCGCTCGCAGCCGCTGCTGAGCTGATCCTCGCGCTCGAGTCGGCTGCGAAATCTTCGGGCGCCATCGACACCGTGGCCACAGTCGGCGTCTGCGAAGTCTTTCCCGGCGCGGTCAACAGCATTCCTTCGCGGGTGAATCTCGAGACAGACATTCGCGACACGGATGGCGCGCGCCGCGACCGCGTAATCGATGCACTTCACGCCGCATGCAGCGATGTCTCGGCCCGCCGCGGAGTCACTGTGACCACAGAACTTGTGAACGCCGATCCACCCGCAGCTTGCGACTCTGCAATTCTGGAGGCGATGCAAGCGTCGGCGGAGGAGGCCGCCCGGAGTTACAAGAGAATGGTGAGTCGCGCGTATCACGATTCGCTCTTCATGGCGCGCATTGCGCCGGTGGCCATGCTGTTTATTCCCTGTCGCGGCGGATGGAGCCATCGACCCGACGAATACGCCTCGCCGGAGTGGATTGAGGGGGGCGTTGACGTGTTGGCACGCACCCTTGCAAAACTGGCTGGCTGAACCAACCGCTTTGCAACCTGGCCGCATCGTTGTATGATCTGCCTCAACCCGTACGGCGATCTGAGCTTCCCCAAGACCATGAGCACGCATGCGAAAACCCGCATCGTAGGCGCTTCCGTCCCTCGCAAAGAGGGCGTGGACAAACTGCTTGGCCGTGCACGCTATGTGGACGACATCGAGCGGGAAGGCATGTGGCACGGCGCCACCGTCCGTGGCACCATTCCACGAGGATTCATACGCTCCATTGGCTTCGGCCGCAACATTGACTGGACCGAATTCACCATCGTCACTGTCGCCGATGTTCCCGGAAAAAATCAGATTCAGCTTATCGTCGCCGATCAGCCGTGTCTCGCCGATGGAAAAGTGAATCATTGCGATGAAGCGATTCTGCTGCTCGCGCACCCTGACAAGCACAAGCTGCGCGAGGCGGTTGCTTCGGTGCAGATTGAATACGATCCGCTGCCTCCCATCTTCAGCATTGAAGAAAGCGAGCGCAAGGACACAATCATCTGGGGTGCGGACAATCTGCTCAAGAGCTTCCTGCTCGAGAAGGGCGATGTGGAAACTACCTGGGCCCATGCCGCGCATATCGTTGAAGGCGAATACCGCACCGGCGCGCAGGAGCACCTGTACATCGAGAACAATGGCGTCATCGCGGAGTGGAATGCGGCGACAGGAGTCACGGTGTGGGGCTCGCTGCAGTGCCCATTTTATGTGCACAAATCGCTGCTTTCGGTCTTCGACCTGCCGGAAGACAAAGTGCGCGTAATTCAAACCGAGACCGGTGGCGCATTCGGCGGCAAGGAAGACTATCCATCCATACTGGCAGCACACGCAGCCCTGCTGGCCATGAAGAGCGGGCATGCGGTCAAGATGGTGTACGACCGCATGGAAGACCTGGCCGCTACAACCAAGCGCCATCCATCGCGCATTCGCCATCGCACTGCGCTCGACAAGAACGGAAAGCTGCTGGCCATGGACGTCGAGGTTGCTACTGACGGTGGCGCTTACTCCACACTTTCTTCGACGGTACTTTCGCGCGCAACGCTCCATTCAACGGGTCCCTATGTGTGTCCCAACGTGCGCATTCGATCAGCCTCGTGGGCCACAAATACCGTTCCCTACGGGGCATTTCGCGGATTCGGCGCGCCGCAGGCGGTCTTTGCCATCGAGCGTCACATGGATGAAATTGCCGCCGCCATCGGCATCGATCCGATTGAATTGCGGCGCAGAAATTTTTTGCGCGATAGCGACACCACCGCGACCGAACAGGTAATGCGCGAGCCGGTGATCCTGGATCAGTTACTCGATCGCGCGCTTGCAGAGAGTGATTATTACGCGCGGCGTGCGCGGTTTACCCGTGAGAACCCATCCAATCCAGTCAAGCGCGGCATGGGAATCGCGGCGTTCTACCATGGCTCAGGATTCACCGGATCCGGTGAGCGCTATTTAGATTCACTCGCCGGCGTCGATGTCACGACGGACGGCAAAGTGCGCGTCCTGGTGTCGAGCACCGAATTCGGGCAGGGAACAAACACGATTCTCACGCAGATCGCCGCCGAGGCCATCGGCATTCCCTACGAAGACGTGATCATGGCGCCGCCCGACACTGGGATCGTGCCAAACAGCGGGCCAACCGTTGCGTCACGTACATCCACGGTCGTAGGCCGACTGATTGAGCGTGCGGGTTTGCAACTTGTTTCCATGCTTCAAGAGCTCGCCGGGCTTGGGCTTCACTTTTCGCTGGAAGAATTCTTCGCGGCTTGCGATCGCTATCGCGCCGCAAATGGAAAAATCGAATCGCTATGCCGATACGAAGCGCCGCCAGGTATCTTCTGGGACGACCAGAAGTATCGCGGCGAAGCGTATCCTGCCTTTGCGTGGTCCATCCAAGTTGCGCAGGTCGCGGTCGATACCGTGACTTACTCCGCCGAAGTCGAAGAATTCTGGGCTGTGCAGGAGGTGGGCCGCGTGCTCAACCCCGTCCTTGCCGGCGGGCAGATCGAAGGCGGCATTGCACAGGGCATCGGCTACGCTCTCTATGAGAAGGTGCTTTTGCAAAACGGCCACATGGCGAACAATCAGATGACCAACTACATCATGCCCACGGCAGAAGATATTCCTCCCATTCACGTGTTCTTTGAAGAGATTCCATTTCGCTATGGCGGTTACGGCGCCAAGGGCATCGGGGAACTGCCGCACGATGGCCCGGCGCCCGCGATTCTGAATGCGATCAGGGACGCGACTGGCGTTGGCTTTCATGCGATCCCGTTGCTGCCCGAAGATCTCTTCGCGGTGCTCGCGGCGCAGGACACAATCACGGAGCCAACCATCGTATGAATGACTGTTGGCGCACAATCCGCTTCAATGTGAACGGCGAAAGCCGCTCCCTCAATGTGCCACCGATGAAGCGTCTGCTCGACGTTTTGCGCGAGGATCTGCGCCTCACCGGCACCAAGGAAGGCTGCGGCGAAGGCGAGTGCGGTTCGTGTTCTGTTCGCATGAATGGCGAACTGGTGAATAGCTGTCTAGTACCCGTCTTGCAGGCTGAAGGCGCATGCGTCCAGACGGTCGAGGGGCTCGCAATCAACGGCGAACTTCATCCTCTGCAAGAGGCGTTCCTGGCCCGCGGCGGCGCACAGTGTGGCATCTGCACGCCGGGAATGCTGATGGCCGCAACCCAGTTGCTGGCGCAGAATCCACATCCCAGCATGGCCGAGATTCGCGAGGGTCTCGCGGGCAACCTGTGCCGGTGCACTGGATTCATCCGCATCTTCGATTCAGTGATCGCGGCAGCCGCGAAGAGCACAGCGGTCGATGAGAAGCAGGCCCCTCATGCGCGGTAACCCTGAAGCACATGGGATGGTTGCGCCCGGCACCCTGAGCGGAGTGTTGCAGTTAATCTCTGCCGAGCCTGGTGAATGGACGCCAATCGCCGGCGGTACAGAGTTGATGGTCGCACATGCGGCAGGCAGCCTCGGCGCGCAGAAGCTGGTGAGCCTTTGGGGCATTCCCGATCTTCGTTTCGTTGAGACACGATCGCACACGATTGTCGTGGGCGCCGGGGCTACGTTCCGCGATCTGCGTGCACACGCCGGCATTGCTTCACAACTGCCGCTGCTCGCGAAAGCCTCAAGTTGGATCGGCTCGATCGCCAACCAGAGCCGCGCTACCATCGGCGGAAATCTGGTCAACGGTTCACCCGCGGCAGACTCTTCCCCTGCGCTGCTGGTTTATGACGCAGAGATTGAATTGGTTTCCCTGCGCGGCAGTCGCTGCATTCCCTATTCGTCCTTTCACACCGGCTACAAACGCAATGCAATCGCTGCGGATGAGTTGGTTTCCGCGGTTCATCTGCCGCTCCGATTCGCGCACCATCGCCAATATTTGCGCAAAGTGGGAACACGCCGGGCCATGGCTATTTCGAAAGTTGCATTGGCGGCAACTGCGCTGCTCGACAATGGCGCAATCAAGGAGATTCGCTTGGCCGCTGCGAGCCTTGCACCATTCCCTACGCGGCTCTCGCAAACTGAAGCAGCACTTCTTGGCAAAACTGTAACTCCGGATACAATTCAATCCGCGCGCGAGGCGTTGTTGGCAGAGGCCACGCCCATTGACGATATTCGCTCTACCGGCGCGTATCGCAAGCATGTTGCCGCCAATCTCCTCGAGGAGTTTCTGCGCCAACTGTCCTCGGAGGAATCGCAGCAATGAATGCAACACTGCAATTCTGGAATACGGCCGAGGTGGAGCCAGCGCGTGATGCCATGATTGCCTGCTGCGGATCGCAGCGATGGGCAGCGGCGATGGTAGCGAAGCGCCCCATCGGAAGTGTCTTGGAGTTGAGCGAGTCAGCCGACCGGATTTGGAGCACAATGGAGGAGGCGGACTGGTTGGAGGCGTTTGCGTGTCATCCGCGCATTGGAAAACACAAGTCACCCCACGCTTCCGCGCAGTCGGTTGCGTGGTCAAGCCAGGAACAGTCTTCGGCTTCGAGCGCTGCAGAGCGTGTGCTCGATGAGTTGGCCAACGGTAATGAGCGTTACGAGCGGCGCTTCGGCTTCACTTACATCGTCTGCGCTACGGGAAAAAGTGCCGAAGAGATGCTGGTCATTCTCAATCGCCGGCTTTTGAGCGACCGGGAAGCGGAGTTGCGCGAGGCCGCAGAGCAACAGCGGCAGATTACGCAGATACGTCTGGGAAAGTGGCTCGCAGAATGAGTAGAATCTCGACACACGTGCTCGATACCGTCCTTGGAAAGCCGGCCGCGGGAGTTCCCGTTTTGCTTGAACAGCGCGAGGAATCGCAGTGGATCGCGCTTGCATCGAGCACCACGGATGCGGATGGGCGCTGCGGGAATCTCAAGCAGGATGCGCCGGTCGGCATTTACCGGCTGACCTTCAACACGGGCGCATACTTTGAATCCAGCGGCCGCACCAGCATCTATCCGGAAATTCACATCCTCTTCAACTGCAATGGCGAGGCGCATTATCATCTGCCTCTCCTGTTGAGTGACAATAGCTATACAACCTATCGAGGAAGCTGACACGATGCCAACACTGGGAGAGAATCGCTACGGAAAATCGCGCGTGCGTCTGTCGCGCATTACGCGCCATGAAGACCGTCACGAGTTCAACGAGTGGACTGTCCGCGTGCTGCTCCACGGCGACTTTGAAGCCAGTTTCACTGAGGCTGACAACAGCAGCATTCTGCCCACCGACACAATGAAGAACACCGTCTACTCGGTGGCTCGCGGTTCAAAGGCATCCACCATCGAGGAGTTTGCCGTTGAGCTTGGGGACTATCTGCTGAACAATAATCCGCAGGTCTCCAAAGTGAGCGTGGAGATTGAAGAAAAGGCCTGGGAGCGGTTGATCGTCGATGGCGCGGTCGAGCCGACCACGTTCAAACTCGGCGGTCCTGAATTGCATACCGTCCATGCTACGCGTGAAATGGGCGGCGTGTGGGCCATCTCTCCCGGCGTGGACGGGCTGGTGATTCTCAAGACCACCAAGTCCGCCTTCACCGGCTACATCAAAGACAAGTTGACCACTCTCAAGCCGGCAACGGATCGCATCTTCGGCACTCGCGCGACGGTGAAGTGGGAGTACGCAGCGAGTGCGCCGCATTATGCGCAAGTGCGTGCGCGCATCATCGCCGCACTGCTCAAGGAGTTTGCCGCGCACGATAGCTTGAGCGTGCAGCACACGCTGTTCGACATGGGAAAGGCCGCGCTGGGCGCAGCGCCGGAGATTGCACGCATCACGCTCACTATGCCCAATCTCCACCATCTGCTGGCGGACCTGAGCCCCTTCGGCCAGGACAATCCGAACCACATCTTCGTGCCCATTGACGAGCCGCACGGCTACATCGAGGCCACCATTGAGCGGTGAACAAATGTTCCGCCCCACTTAGGCGGCGACACCGTTACGGCTGGCCCTCGGTCTCCGGTTGCAACAGAATCAAAAACACCAGGCCCACAACCGCAAACATGCGGAATGCTGGCTCCTGCCCGTTCCATGTATGCGACTGCCACATCAGGAACCACTCCGCGCCAACCGATAGAAAGGCCACCAGCCACATCAGCATGGAGAGCGTAAGCGCCATGACCGGCACGCGCTTGGCCGCGTTGAATGCGCTGGCCGGCAGCCGCAGCGCGCGCAGCAGGCGCACCACTCCCCACCAGAGCAGGATGGTGGTCGCAATCTCCCACGCGATGATGCCAAGATAGAATGCAAGTTGAAAGCCCGGCGACGGAATCGCGCGACCCATGCCATGATTGCCGGGAAAGGTCGAATCCATCGAGAGCACGTGGTGGACAAACTGGTAGTTCGAGTCGAAGTCGGTCACATTATTGAAGACCACGAGCGCATAGAACAGGCCAATGCCCGCCAGCAGCAGCAGCTTTGCAGTGCGTGTAATCATCGTGCTTTCCCCTCCGCGGCAAATGTCCTGAAGTAGGCGGTCAGTGCGTTGAGCGTCGCGTCGTCGTAGTCCGCGTGGGCCGGCATCTTTGCGCCGGGAGTCACCGATCCGGGGTTGCGAATGATCCGGCGAAACCGTGTGCCGTCGACGCTTGCAATGTCGGCCAGCTTCAGCCAGGAGCGTTCGGCCATGGTCCCGCCCTCGGCGCCCATGTTGTGGCACCGGAAGCAGTCCTCGCGCGCGATGATGTATCCCTGCTGCACCTGTTCATTCTCACGATCCACTGCGCCGGGGCGAATCGCGCCAAAAACCTCGACCTCTGTTCGCAATTCAAGACGCACCACGCCGAAGGGAATCTGCGACTCATCTTCATGCGAGAGCACCTTGAAGGCCGGCTTGAAGAATGGATGCGAGATCAAATACGGCCCCATCGATCCGCCGTACTCTGAAGGCGGCCAGTGCTCGCGCGGCTGATCATTGATACGCAGCACCAGCAGTGGACGATGCGTGGCAAGATAATCGGGCGAATAGTTGGTACGGTACCGGTCATAGCAAACGGCGACGATCAACAGGTCGTGCGAGGATTTGCCGATGAGGTGCGCGAGAGCTTCAAGCGAGACACCTTCAATCTTCGTCTTCGTGGGGAAATTGGAATCGTCGCTGACGGCGTAGGTTTCCTGCGGCAGGCGCAGCAAGTCCTCATAGCGAACGTAGCGCGTAGAACCGGCAGGCAAACCAGCAAGATCGCCGCCAACTTCGAGGTCGCCCGCGGATGACCGGTCGGCATAAAGCGGGAGTTTTGAGTCTGTCGGAGACAGTGCAACCAGCGCGACGCCGGCCATCAACACCAGAAAGGCTCGAAGCATGGCCTCATCCTAACTTGATCCGTTGAGAAGAACCAAAGAAAATCTCTCGTCGCGCATGGTACATTCAAAGGCAAATGACGCAGTTTTCATCACCTGAAGAGAAACTCGCCGCACTCGGACTTGTGCTGCCGCAGTTACCCGCGCCGGGCGGCAATTATGTCTCCGCCAAGCGCGCCGGCGACCTCATCTACCTTTCCGGAGTCGTCTCCAGCGGCCCCGGCGGCATCCTCACCGGCACCGCGGGCCTTGACCGGACCATCGAAAATGGCTACGCGGCGGCGAGGGCCTGCGCGCTCACGCAGTTGGCAGTTCTCAAACGCGAATTGGGCTCACTCGATCGCATCGTCGAAGTGCTCACGGTCAACGGCTATGTGAACGCCGCGCCCGGATTTGCCGATTCGCCGGCGGTGATCAACGGAGCCTCCGACCTGCTGGTCGCGGTGTTCGGCGATGCTGGCCGGCATGTGCGTGCGGCGGTTGGCGTAAGCGCGTTGCCGCGCCATGCGCTGGTTGAAGTGCAGATGACCGTGAGGGTGAACCAAGCATGAGTGAACATACGCTCTCCGCCGAACCAACTCATTCGGTCTGGGACCGGTCGCTCGCACCGCGTCTACGCATTGATCCAGGTGACGAAGTGCAGATTGAATGCGTGGACGCAAGCGGCGGCCAGGTGCGGCCGGGCATGACCACCGCGGAATACCTGGCCATTGACCGCACGCGCATTCACGCGCTCACCGGCCCCATCTGGATCGAGGGCGCAGAACCCGGCGACGTGCTGCAGATCGATGTGCTGGCCACGCGTCACGCCGGCTGGGGATGGTCCAGCATCGTCGAGGGCCTGGGCTTTCTCAAAGATCGTTTTCGCGAGCCGTATCTCTTTCACTGGACGCTGGACGGCGAGTCCTCCAGTTCGCTCGCTCCAGCGGTTGTGCCGGTGCGCCCGTTCCTGGGAGTGATGGGCGTGGCGCGCGCAGACGATGGCAAGTTCCGTACTCGTCCGCCCGGACCCTTCGGCGGCAACCTGGACGTACGCGAACTCTGTGCCGGCTCGGCTCTCTACCTGCCGGTGTTCAACCGCGGCGCGCTCTTCAGTTGCGGCGATGGCCACGCGGCGCAGGGTGATGGCGAGGTGTGCATCAACGGCATCGAGTGCCCGCTGGACGTAACGCTCGGCTTCCAACTGCACAAGCAGCAGCCGCTCTCCGGCTCCCTGGTTGAAGCCAGTGAAAAGGCCGTGGGTGACTCGACCGCCGACGCATGGGTGGTGGTTGAGACGGGCATCGACCTCGCTGACACCTCCCGCGCCGCAACCAACCGCATGGTCGACCTGCTCGTCAGCCGCTGGGGTTTCACTGACGTTCACGCCTATATCCTGTGCAGCGTCGCGCTCAAACTGCGGCTCAGCCAGGTGGTCAACGAGCCCGTTTACACGGTCAGCGCCGCCCTGAGCAAACAGATCCTGCCCGCTCGGGAACTGTTCCCAGTCCAATGAAGATCAACGACCCCGAAGTTGTTGCGGAGCTCGCCGCGCTCTATCCGCGCTATGAACATGCTCTTGTGACAAACAATGTGGAAATCCTGGTGGAGATGTTTTGGGCTGGTCCTGGGGTCATGCGCTTCGGTGTCACGGAGAACCTTTACGGTCCTGAGGAGCTGGAGTCGTTTCGCAAGGGCCGGCCCGCCGCCAATCTGGCCCGCACCGTCAAACGGCTGGGCATTGTCACTTTTGGCCGCGATTTCGGCAGCATCACGCTGGAATTCGAGCGCAATACCGCTACCGGGATGGTTCATGGCCGGCAAAGCCAGGTATGGGCAAGGCTGCCGGAGGGCTGGCGCGTCGTGCAGGCGCATGTCTCCCTTTTGCCGCCTCAGTGAGGCTTTCGGGATGGTCGTTGACCGCCTTGGAGCCAAGAATCTTTAGATGATCTTTATGCAAAATCCGCTATCCTAATACCACCCCGTAGTACAGCCCTAACCAGACAACAATCCAGCACCACTTGACCAGGTCCCTTCTGCCTTCTCTTTTTGGATGAACCGGAACTTCCGCATTTTCATTCAGTTGAGCGTTCTTTGACCTGTCAGAAAACCTATGGGGAAATTCTTAACTTTCGAGGTTGGCCACTTGAAGTCCTCTATGCGCATCTTCCCATCTCTGCTTCCCCGGCTGCTTGTTCTCACGGCAGCCTTTGCGCTGTGTAGTTCGCCCCTGTTGGCACAGCAGACGCTCGGCGGCATCACCGGTGAGGTGACCGACGCATCGGGAGGCGCCCTTCCGAATGCCAAGATCACGCTTGTGGACGAGCAGACCTCGCTCTCACGCAGCGCGCAGACCAATGAATCGGGCGTTTACACCTTTGTCAATCTGCCCATCGGCACCTATACCCTTACCTACACTGCCGAGGGCTTCGATGTGCAGAAAACGCAGCACATCACCGTGCAGGCCAACCGCACGGCCACGGTAAATGTAGCGCTCAAGATCGGCCAGACCACCACTACAGTCGAGGTGGAAGCTTCGCCGTTGATGAACGTTGTGGACACCACGGTCGGATACGTTTTGGACAGGTCGGAGATTGAATCGGTGCCGCTGCCTACCGGAAGCTTTACCGGTCTCGCCACCCAGTCTACCGGCGTTACGGCTGAGTTGAGCAGCGGAACCGGCGCCAACTCCGGGCTCGGCAACGCGCCCATCTGGGCCAATGGCCAGCGCGATACCTCGAACAGCTTCCTGCTCAATGGCGTGGACGCCAGCAACCTCTTCAACGGCAAGAGCACCAGCCAGGTGGCCTCGGCGCGCGTCATCAACTCCACCGGCGTGCAGACCAGCCCCGGCGGCGGCGGCGGCGAAATTCCCTCCGCAGCCTCCATCTATCTCTCCATCGGGAACGCGATTCCGACCCCGGCGCCCGAGACCATTGCCGAAGTCCGCGTCAATGCTTCCATGTACGACGCAACCCAGGGTTCAACTTCCGGCGCGCACATCGATCTCAGCACCGCATCGGGCACGAACGACCTGCACGGCACGGCGTACATGCACCGCGGCACCAACTGGATCAACGCCGCACCGTTTTTCTTCAACCAGGATTCCGATGTCCCAGCCAGTGACAAGGTTCCGCAGTTGCACCGCTACATTGCCGGCGGCACGCTCGGTGGTCCCATCATCAAGAACAAGCTCTTCGGCTTCCTCGGTTATCAGCACCTGCATGTCTCCGACGCCGAAATTGGCGACTCATTCTTCGACGTTCCCATCGGTCTCACAGACGATCGTTCGGCGGCAGGCATTGCCAACGTGAGCAACAACTCGTTCGGCGCTTCTGTCGGCACCTTCATTGGCAATCCCATCACAGCAGCCCAGGTTGACCCGCTTGCCCTCATCCTGTTCAACTCGCCCGCGCTGCCCGGCGAGCCCGGCAAATGGCTCATCCCAAACGATGGCCGCAAGGGCGTTGCGCCTATCATCTCCCATCTGGACAACGTCTTCATTCCCGGGGTGTCGCGCTTTACCGCCGATCTGGCTGTGGCCGACCTCGACTACAACGCCACCAAGAAGGACACGCTCAGCCTCAAGTACTTTTACCAGCACGATCCCACCATCTCGCCTTACTCGTACTCGAGCGTACCCGGCTTCCCCGAGCACCTCGACTCCGGCGCACAGGTCGCTTCCCTTACCAATACCTTCATCGTCAAGTCCAACCTCAGCACCACCCAGACCCTCGGCGTCATTCGCGAGAAGAACTATGCGGATAATCACCAGGCCTTCGGTCCCGGCTCCATTCCCGGCGGGGCGGCCGGCACTGGGACTATCAACATGTTCGGCTCGAACTATTTTCCCGGCATCTCTATCTACAACATCCTTGGCACCAATCAACCTTCCGGCGTCGGGAACGTCTTTCTGAATATTGGACCAAACGCCGAATCGCAGTCCACCAACACCGGCGTCTTCCAGAACCGCCTCGCTCCCCGCGGCGACGCCATCTGGATTCTCGGCAAGCACACCGTCAGCTTCGGCGCGAGCTATACCTATACCCAGCTCAACACCATCGACAAGCGCACCGGCACGGGCACCATTGCCACCGACGACTTCAGCCAGTTCGCACAGGGCTTCGTCTCTCCCGGCAGCTCCGTAACCGGCTTTTACGTCACATCGTTCCTCCAGGGCAATGCCAACCGCTACTATCGCGCCAACCAGCTCGGCACATACGTCCAGGACAAATGGCAGGTCACGCCAACCCTTTCACTTACCGCCGGCGTGCGCTATGACTGGGACGGCGGGATGACAGAGAAATACGGCCGCATCTTCAATTTCGATTCCAGTCTTTACAGCTACAATGCCGCCTCTGACGTCATCTCGAACTCCGGCCTGATTATCGCCGGCAACAATGCCAGCGGAACCAAAGGAGTGAGCAACACAACTCTTACCGGCCGCCAGTGGGGCATCGGCCCGCGCGTCGGCGCGGCGTGGGCTCCCTCTCAAAACCACAACAAGGTGGTCTTCCGCACCGGCGCAGGCATCTATTACGACCGCGGCGAGTTGTTCAGCTACTTCTCCCCTGGCTACGCCATCGGCACCGTCACCGGCGGACCATTCGGCGTCAACCAGCAGCTTCCCTTCGTCAACGCCTCCACCTGCCCGAGTTCCTCGCAGTCCCTCTACCAGTACTACATTCCCACCTGCGGCGGAAACGGCGTTTACGGACCTCCCACTGGTCCACCTACCGCGGAATCCGGCAACCTCGAGAATCCCTACGGCACGGCCCTTGAGTACACAGCTCCCAGCAACCCCAAGGCCTCTGACCTGGAGAACTACCTTCCCAACGCCTGCAGCATTCTGAACTATGGTTTTGGTGGCATCCCGGGCGTTTGCCCCAACACCGCGAATACCGAAGCGACCAACAACGGCGAGCCTATTTCTCTCGGCGTGTATGACCGCAGAAACAAGCTCCCCTATACCATCAACTTCACCTTGGACTTCCAATGGCAGCCGCGCCCCGACATCGCTTTCGAAATGGGCTACGTCGGCAATATCGGACGCCACCAGGTAATTCCGGTTCCCTTCAACCAGCCCACCATCGCATCGCCCAGCAATCCGACTTTGGCAGGCAGTGCGAACCAGCAGACCTGCAGTTATGGCTACAACGTCGGCGGCGCCAGCCTGACTCCTGGCTGCGGCACCGGCACTGGAACCGGCTCCGGCTACTTGGCGAACTACGAGGGCGGCAACGTCGATCTGCGCGTCCCCTACGTGGGCTACGCAGCCGAATCCATTGACTACGTCGCAGCAGGCGTCGATGCCTACAACGCCCTTCAGGTCCATCTTGAAAAACGTATGAGCCGCAACGTACAGATTGGCGCATCGTACACTTGGTCGCACTCACTCGACGAACAAAGCGGCCTTGGTCTCTTCTATAACGGCGCAAACCCCCTGAATTTGCGCAGCGGCTACGGGTCATCCGACTACGACCGCACCCACATCTTCAACATCAATTACGTCTTCCAGATTCCAGATTTAGCCAATCGTCATTCGCTCGCCGGCAAAATCATCGATCAGTGGTCGCTCGCCGGCCTGGCCGTGCTGCAAAGCGGTCAGCCCTTCAGCGTCATCGACTTTTCCGGCGCTGTGGGCAGTGTCTACTACTCCACTTCCGACGGCATCACCAACCCCGTCGTTCCTCTCGCTCCTGGTTGCTCCGCAAAATCCGCCGTCACCAAGGCCTCAGGCGCATGGACCCCATCCGGCGGGGCATCGGCGTTGAAGGCCTCCTGCTTCACGCTTCCGCTGCTTCCCGCAGGCGGTCTTGGCGGCGCTATCCCCACGTCCGATCCCTATGAAACCGGATATACAACCGGCCAGCGCAACATCTTCCGCCAGTCAGCACAGAAGCGCGCCGATGCTTCGCTCGTCAAGATGCTGCCCATCAGCGAACGCTTTAGCCTGAAGTACACCTTCGACGTCTACAACCTGACCAACACCACCAGCTTCGACGTTCCCGGCAATGAGGTCTCTCAAAACGCAGGCTATAACGCGTTCCCCGTTTCAGGCACGCCTGTCCTTCCGGGTACCTGCAACGCGTCAGGCCAGGGCACTGTCACCGGCAGCTTCTACAGTTGCCCGAGCGGCCTCGGCATCGTCACCCACACCATCGGCAGCCCACGACAGATTCAAATGTCCCTGCACCTCGATTTCTAAAATTCCGTTTCCTGCTTCAACAACAAAGGGCGGCCGCATAATGCGGTCGCCCCTTTTCTTCTCTGAATCTCAGCGTCCTTACATCGACAGCTTCACCGTCAATCGCTCCACCGGAGCTGCGTGAAACGCCGTCTCCAGGCTCTGCGAATCGCCAAACATCTTGCCTTCCACATGCCGCGCGGGGAAAGTGAAACTCAATTCAGCTTGAGCAAATGGCCATGGCGACAACCGAAAATGACGCGGCGCAATCGGAAGCACCTTCACTTCCGCAGTGCTCCCATCATTCAGCGGCAGCGCATGCAGCAGATGAGCCGGCGCATCGAATGCCACGCACGTAAGCAGCGAAAGATTGTCGCAGGCCTGCAAGAGCCGGAAGTGCTCCAGGATCGTCTGCTCCGTCATTTCGCCGGAGTTGAGTGAAGCGTCCTTCGCGATGGCCTCATGCAATTCAACCTGATATGCGCGCTGCAGATCAAGGAATGCATCCAGCAGCACCAGGCCCGCAGGCGCTATGGTCGATCGGTCTGCATGCGCAGTGAGCAGATTGTACGTGTGCATGGAGATCAACAATCCCGCGTAAGGATCATCCTCGGCAATGATCCGCACCGCTCGATCGCGCACCGCAAGATACTCTTCAAGATCGATCTCCTCAAACGCGGAGTACTTGCCAACAAGCTCCGTTGAAAACGCAGACGGTTTTCCCTGCCGCGTAATCGACGGATGCCCGTCGCGGGCCGCCCATCCGTCGTCGTGACAGGCAATCCCCTTCAGTACCCGTGCACGCGGTTCCGGCCTGCGAAACTGCGCATTACCCCACGCGGTCGCAAATTCGCCTGCCAGATGCGCGTGATCCGGATGCTTGATCAGCCACCATCCAGTTTCAGATTCCATGCGTAACATCGTTCTTCTCCCTACTCCGGCGTCTGTGTCCGGCTCGACTCGTGCCAGTTGTGGAGAGCCAACCACTCCAGAAACATCACGATGAAAAAGAAGCTGAACCCCAGCACTGTCGCCGCCAGCACCAGCGCAAACACATACGAAATCTCCATCTGGTTATTGGCGTATGTAATCGCATAGCCTAGCCCGCCTTCGCCAACTTTTGTGGACCCCGCAAACAATTCGCCAATCAGCCCGCCCGCCACGCTGATCCCCGAGGAGATGCGGAGTCCCGCAAACAGGTTGGGCAGCGCATTCGGCAGGCGAAGCTTGAACATGATTTGTGCCGGCGTCGCCTTGTTCATCACAAATAGGTTGATCAGATTCTCATCCACGCTGACCAGCCCCTGCGTTGTATTGGCAATGATCGGCGCCACGCAGATGATGAAGGTAACAAGCATAACCGCCAGCGTCCCCGCTCCCACCCAATCAATAATGAGCGGTGTAATCGCAATGATCGGCACCGTCTGCAGAAGAATCGTGTAGGGATAAAGCAGTTGCCGCAGCCACCTCCACTGCGCAAACACCATGGCCACGGCGATGCCACCGACAGCGGCCGCCGTCAGTCCTCCCGCGGCCTCCTCCGTAGTAATCATGAGCGAATTCAGAAGCGATGGAAAGCGGCGATGAATCGAAGAAGCCACATCCATCGGACCGGGAAGAATATACGGCGGCCAGTGATTCAGTTGAATCAAGCCCTGCCACAACCCAAGCAGGCAGACGAGGACCACCACGCTGTTGATCGCCAATAGCCATTTGCGGTTCATGCCTGGTACGCCCCCCGGAGCAGGCGCGATGCATGAGTAACCTGTTCCTCAAACTGCTTCGACTCGCGCGTCGCTGCCGTGCGCGGCCAAGGCAGCTCCACTTGCATCCGGTGCGCCACTCGCCCCGGATGCGCCGCCAGAATCACAATGCGCGAAGAGAGAAACACAGCCTCCGCCACCGAGTGCGTCACAAACAGCACTGTCCACTTCTGCTCCGCATAGAGACGCAGGAGCTCTTCATTCAGCCGGTCGCGCGTCATTTCATCGAGAGCGGCAAACGGCTCATCCATCAGCAGAATGCGCGGCCTCGTTACAAGCGCACGTGCAATCGAAACACGCATCTTCATGCCGCCCGAGAGTTGCCGGGGATAGCGTTTGCTCACGTGGCTCAGGCCCACCAACTCCAGCATTCGCGCCACGCGCTCCTGGCGCGCATCGCGCGCCGCATATTCAAGTTCCATCCCCAGGCCAACATTTTTCTCCACTGTGCGCCATGGCAAGAGCGTCGCATCCTGAAAGATGAAGCTCATCATCTCGCGCGCGTTTGCCGGCGTCATGCCATTCACCAGAATGCTTCCCTCGCTCACCGGGCTGAGCCCTGAAACCAGCTTGAGCAGCGTCGATTTGCCGCAGCCCGAGGGCCCGAGAAAGGTCACAAACTCGCCCCGTTCCACAGCCAGCGAGATGCCCTCCAAAGCAATGGTCGCACTGCGATAGCGCTTGCACACGCCATCGAACGCAATCTCCGGAACGCTCTGGCTGGTCTCCGTCACAATCCCGCGTCTCCCTTCACAGGCAGATACAGCGCCGAAGGATGTGTCGCTGAATGCAGAATCTGCTGCGTCGAACGTCCCCAGTTCCAGTTGTCCGCGCGTTCCGGAGAAATGCCGGTCGACGGATTGCGGTCATAAAGCGGAAACGCCGAGCTCGCAATCTCCAATCGCAGCCGCTCGCCCGTAGCCAGTACAAGCGACACGGGCTCCAGTGTGAACTCCCACGCATGAACCTCGTCCGCGGTGTAGCCGGTCTCACGAAAGAGCCAACTGCACCGCGCAACTCCGATCGAAATAGACTCCGCCCGCCCGCTCGAAGTCACGCGCACAATCTTCGCGGTAAAGTCTGCATGCGCCGCGGAGGTCGCCGCATAAAGGCAGATGCGTGGTTGACCAAAGATCTCCGTCTCATGCTTCGTCGGCTCCGATGTATAGACCAACAGGTTGTTGCCCATCTCAAGCGCAGACTGATCGAAGGGCCCGCTCAATGCCTGCGGTCCGCCTGGGGCCATGACTGGAACCTCCGGGTCATAGACAAACACATCGCGCGGTTCCTCGCCTGTTGGCGCATCTCCGTCGAGCGCGCCATCGCCTTTGCGCGCATTCGCGTTCCCTTCGCTGTGCAGGTAGAGCGGATGCGCAGCCTCATCGGGCCACTCCGAAGCACTGCGCCATTCGTTCGCTCCAATCGCGAAGTAGCGAACGCGCGGCTCATCATTGAACGCGCCCGAGTCCTTGAGCCAACGATCGAACCACTTCAGCAGAAGCGCATCGGTATTGAGGTTGGCCGCATCGCCCAGGTTCGCATCGCCCACGCGATCTCCCCACGGAATGTGTACCCACGGCCCCGCAATCAGGTACTGATGCTCGCGCGCAAACTCGCTGCCCGCATGAGCGCGCAACGCACGATAGCCCGCAATCGATCCCTCGAGATAAGTATCGAACCACCCGGAGATATGCAACGCGGGAACGCGAATCCGATCGAGCCGCGTGCTGATGTCCATCGCTTCCCAATAAGCGCCAGGCTCCCGATGTGCAAACCAATCGCGCACATAACTCGGAAGCGTCGCGTCCTTGATGGCTGGATGATCCGCATAGGGAACGTGCGCGGCTTGCGCGCGAATGTTGGCCCACGCCGCCTCCAGCCTGTCGCTTGCCTCACGCAATCCCAGCCGCCGCGCATCCTCGCGCAACATCTGCACGCCCCATCCAAGACTTGAGCTCAGCCGCAATGCGCCCTGGTGATAAAACCACCCGTGATAGAGATCGGCCGCGGTCATGTGCGGCGCAATACACTGCAAACCCTCCGGCTGCTCTGCGGCCGCAAGCAACTGCGTAGCGCCCTGGTAGGAGAATCCGTACATGCCAATGCGCCCATTGGAAGCAGGATGATTACGCAGCCACGCGATCGCCTCCGCGCCGTCGTCGCCTTCGTTGCGAAACGGATAGAACTCACCCTGCGATCCGCCGCGCCCACGCACATCCTGAATCGCAACGTGATAACCCTGGCGAGCAAACGACACCGGATGCGCATACACAACAGTCGAAGCAATATCGCGCCCGTAAGGCTGGCGCATCAACAGCGTGGGCCATGGTCCCTCGCCCGCAGGATAGTAATGATCGGAGACAAGCGTGGTTCCATCGCTGAGGCGGCACTTCACACTGCGCTCCAGCCGAACCCCGTTCCCACAATCAATCAATCTATTATTGAGCGCCATCTTCAAGCACCATGCCTCGGCTCAAAGTTGTACATCGCCACCAGAATCTCCGCGATGCGCGCAGCTGCTTCATTCGACCACTTCTCACCGTTCTCCGGTGTTGCCGCTGACGGATCGCCCATTACGCCGCTGGGCGCAATGTCTTTGGTGAGCCATGCGAAGTTCGCCGAGGAGCCTTCTGCCTTCAGCAACTCCGGCTGATCCACGCGCGCAATGTAGTTCGTCGTGTACTCCTCCCGATGCACCAGCTCGGGAGTTCCATGCAATAGGAAGGCGGTCTCGATCTCACCGGCATGAAACCCGTAGGTGCGCTCTTGCGCGCTCACTCCCTCAAACGCTGCGCCCGGCGAACCAAACAGCGAGAATGTCCTCAGTCCAAACTCCGCACGCAAATCGCGCGCCAGAACATCCACCAGCGATGTGTTGCCTCCATGCGTGTTGTAGAGAACAACCTTCTTGAATCGACCGGCAGCGATGCTCGCGCCCAGGTCGTGCACCACCGCGAGAAACGTCTGCGCACTCACTGAAAGCGTTCCAGGAAAACCCACATGCTCATTGCTCTTTCCGTAGCACACGGGCGGCAGCGCATAAATCGGCAGTTCCGGCGCAATCAGCGCCAGCGCCTTGCCCAGCAGCAGATTGTTGATGAGCGTGTCTGTAGCCAGCGGCAAATGATGGCCGTGTTGCTCAATTGCCGCCGTGGGCAGCACCAGCAGCGTCGACTCGCGCGGCAGCGCGTCCACCTGCTTCCATGTGAGATAGGCAAAGTTGCGCGCGTCGGGAATCCACGTCTTCATTCGCTCACTGGCTCCTTCCGAAAGCTGATCATCTTCCCTGGGTTCAGCAGTCCGCACGGGTCGTACTTCTGTTTCGCGCGCAGTTGAATGTTGTCGGCGCGAAAACGTCCGCCGTCTTCGAGAGAATTTACATGAGGATTGGCAACAAAGACTCCGATCGAACGGCAATACGCAATCATCTCGTTCAATCGTTCCTCGGTAGTGAAGCGCACAACCGGAATTGCGCCCGGCATAACCGCGTTCTCGCCGTTCTTCATGAACTCGATGTGAAACAGCATATCGTCTCCATAGCGCGCGCGTAACAGGCGAAACTGCTCATCGCATTCAGTCGGCGAGAATCCGCACTGCAGATACGTGTAAGCGGGGTCAGCCTTCATCGCCCACAGCGTGGTGTGGTTCCACGTGTAATCGCTCAGCAGCGGCTGCGTGCGCGGCCCATCGAATGGTCCGCAGAATGTGACCTCGCCTCCGGCCAGCCCAACGGCCGCGTTCAAAGCTCCAACCTGTTCGGTGGCAATCATGATGAGCGCCAGCGCTTTGCCCTGACGCACCACCTGCTTCACCGGCAGAAAGAAAGACGGAATGGGCCACTCGAATACCGTTGCCAGGCGCTTCGTCCACGAACCATCCACAGCGATACTCTGCGTAAAGTGAAATGCCTGCTCATACGTGTCGAACGCCGCAGTCAACTGCGTCCAGTCCACCGCAGGCGTCAGTGCAAACCAGATGCGCGTAAGCACTCCGTTGGTACCCCATGCGTGCAGAATCTCGTGCACGGCCGCGCCCTCATGCAGCACCACGCGCGGCTCCTCTTCCATGGTCACCACTTCAAAGGCACGCACCGTGTCGAAGTCGCGCAGCCCGCCATGCGCAACCGAACCGATGCCGCCCGAACCGCCCGCAAGAAATCCGCCAATTGAAGCCTTCACCAGCGTGGACGGGTACATGCGCAGCTCCCACCCTCGCTTACGCGCCTCTGTCTCCAGCGCGCCCAGGCGCAATCCAGGCTCGCAAACAGCGACGCCGTCCGCCGTAATCTCTTCAAGCTTATCCATCAACGAAAGGTCCAGCACGATGCCGCCTTCGAGCGGGACGCACTGTCCGTAGTTGCCCGTGCCCGCGCCGCGCACTGTCACCGGAACCCCGTGCTGCCCTGCGAAGCGCATCACCGCCAACACCTCGTCCACGCTTACCGGTTGCACGGCTACCTCGCCCGTTTTGCTCACCAGCTTGAGTTTGAGCACAGGCGAATACCAATAAAAATCGTGCGACAGCCGGTCGAGCACCGCCGGCGCGGTCAACACGCGGGCCGGATCGGCGACAACTTCAGACAACCCTGCGGCAAGTCCTTCGTGCACGGAAAGGCCTCTCAGAATCAGCTTCGCTTGCGGGTTTGCCAAAGGCTGAATACCCGCAGCATGTTGGGATGGGTAAAGAGAGCATAGCATTCGTCGCGCAGCACAGGACCATCGACAACGCACCTCATATCGCTGCGCGCAGCCACCTCCGTTGCCGGAATCTGAATCTGGTTGCAGTGCCGGTTTGCATCTTCAATCGTCGCGCCGTAGATCACCCGATCAAGCCCCGCCCAGAGCGCCGCACTCATGCACATGGGGCACGGCTCGCAGGTCGTATAGAGCGTATATCCGCGCAACGATAGCTGCTTCAGGCGCTTGGTGGCCTTGCGAATGGCGCGCACTTCGGCATGGGCGCTGGGGTCAAACTCCTGCCGCACCGCATTGAGTGCGCGGAGTAGCACGATTCCCGATTTCGTATGAATGATGGAAGCCCCGAACGGCCGCGGACTGGCAGTCCGCATCGATCGCCCGGTGAAAGCAGCCAGCGCAGCCATCCGCTCCAGATCATGATCTCGTTGATGGTTCGAGACAGGAGGAGCGGCCGGAAGCTTTGGCCGTTTTCCGGCTGGACCACGCGCGGCGCTCGAAACAACTCCCATACTCGAAATTAACACGTGGCCAAGGTGTTCCGCTCCATAAGAATTCCCCACCGCCTCCTTTGTTTTCACACCATACAATCGTTTGTATGATCACCCTTCCGTGGACTATCAGGGGATTGCGCACAGCGCTCGCCAATGGACGTGTGCAGCCGTCGGATCTGGCAGACCATGCCCTTGCCCGCGCCAACCAGAATCCCGGCCGCAACACGTATCTGTGGCAGGACGCAGCCTGGACTCGCGCCGAAGCAACTCGCGCAGCGGCCATCCCGTGCGGCGACAGCGGCACCTTCGGCGATGGCCGCGGCCCGTTGTGGGGACTGCCCATCGCTGTAAAGGATTGCTTTGACCTCGCCGGCGCGCCCACCAGTTGCGGAGTACATTTCTATCGCGACCTGCACGGCAACGCAACGCGCGATTCCTGGCTCGTGGAGCGGCTTCGCGCGGCCGGCGCAGTCATTACCGGCAAGACGCATCTTCATCCGCTGGCCTACGGCATCACCGGCGAAAATTCCGAATACGGCGACTGCCTGCAACCACGCGACGCGACCGCGCTCACCGGCGGATCGTCCTCGGGCGCAGCGGCCAGCGTGCAGGAGGGCTCAGCCGTCGCTGCCATCGGCACAGACACCGGCGGCTCCGTCCGCGCCCCCGCTGCCCTCTGTGGCCTTGCAGGCTATCGCGCTTCCCTCGGCCGTGGCGACTGGCGCGGCGGCGCGCACCTCGCCGAATCCTTTGACACCATGGGCTGGCTCTTTCGCGATCTTGAAGACGCGCCGCTGCTGGCCAGCACGTTCGCGCCTGAACCCGCTCCCACCGTCTCAGACCTCAAGACCTTCGCGGTCGTCGACTTGAGCTTCCTCAACGACTGCGACCCGGAGATCGTCGCCGCCCTCCACGCCTCTGCCCGCGAACTCGAGGCCCTCGGCCTGCAGGCTTCAACGTTCAACGCCGACTGGTGGACTGACTCGTTCGAAATCTTCGCGCCCATCCAGGCCTTTGAAGCAGCACGTATTCACGCCGGAAACTTCGATCGCTTCGAGTCCTCTATTTGCGAACGCCTTGAGTGGGGCGCGCGCATTGCCCCGGCTGAAATCGCCGCCTTGCGCCAGCGCCATGAAGCCTTCCGCTCGCGCATGGATGATCTGATCGCCACGCACGATGTGCTGCTGCTTCCCTCCATCCCGGTGGCGCGCCTCGCCGCAGGCGCGGATCACGGCAAAACCCGCGGCCGCCTTTTACGCTACACGACGCCATTCAGCCTGGCCGGTGTCCCCGCGGTCACCATCCCGTGCGCCACTGGAGGCATGCAACTGGCCGCCGCGCGCGGCAACGATGAGTCTCTGCTCAAACTCGCGGGCCAACTCGGCGCGCGTAAAAATGCAGCAAATGTGCCGTCCCAACCGTGATAACTTTCACTTAACAGACGTCTTCTTCCCTACATCGAGGTCGGCTTTGAGATCGCGCACAACTGTTTCCGTCGCCGTGCTTTTGTTCGCAGTCGCATTTTCCTTCACTGGCTGTCGCACTCAGCAGCCCGCCTCGTCGAACGGCCTCACGCCGGTAAGTCTCCAACTCGATTGGTATCCGCAACCCGAGCATGGCGGCTTCTTCGCAGCACAGCTCCTCGGCTACTACAAGGCAGAAGGCCTCGACGTCAGCATCCTGCCACTGCCCCCATACGGCAGTGCCGCTCAGCTCATCGCGACAGGCAAATCCGAATTCGGACTGGGCTCAAGCGATGCAATCCTTGAATGGAATTCCAATGGCTTGCCGCTGGTCGCTGTCGCCGCAACGATGCAGCACGATCCCCAGGCCATCATGGTGCACGCAAGCTCGCCTATCCACGACTTCAAAGATCTCGAAGACCACACCATCGCCGCGCAAACCAGTGCTACCTGGCTCAAGTACGTCACGCTCCGCTATGACCTGCACAACGTCCGCCAGGTTCCCGCCACGCTCTCCATCGCCAACTTCCTCGCCGATCCCGGTTACGTGCAGCAGATCTTTGTTACCAGCGAGCCCTTCTTCGCCAGGCAGGCCGGCGCCGATGTGCGCACCTTGCTCATCAGCTCCTCGGGCTACGACCCGTACCGCGTGCAGTTCACAACACGCGAGTACGCTGCTCAGCACCCTGACATCGTCGCGAAGTTCGTGCGCGCAAGCATCCGCGGCTGGCTGGCGTATCTGAGCGATCCATCAGCCACAAACGCCGAATTGCTGAAACTCAACCCAGCTCTCAACCCCGCGCAGGAAGCCTATACCGCGCAGGCCCTGCGCGACGGCGGCTTTATCACCGGAGGCGGCTCCACAGGCGAGCAAACCGGACACATGACTGCTGCGCGCTGGCAGAGCAGCTACGAACAGTTGAAGTCCCTCGGCATCGTGCATGATCCTCTGGACCCATCGATCGCATACTCATTGAAGTTTGTGCCGTAGGACGCACCAAGGCCAAACTGCTCCTCATCGGCCGCCATCTCTTACAATTCTCTCTTCGTTTTGACAACATATCCCTTGCTTCGCCGAGGATTTGCACTAGAATATGGACTCCGGTGCGACCTCGATTCTTCCCACAGGGCTTACGGCACGCTCAGGCCTTTGTGCTCGAAGAGACCGTTTGCGCGCGGATTCGAATCTTTTTGAAGGAGTCAACGGATGGAATCGGCATCTCGAGATATCGCCACGGCGCTCGCCGAGCAACTGCCTCCTCTCACTCCGAATGCTGCGGCCGTTGAAGCGGATCGCTGTCTCTACTGTTACGATGCGCCCTGTACCCACGCCTGTCCGACGCATATCGATATTCCCCGCTTCATCAAGAAAATCGCTTCGCAAAATCTGCGCGGCTCGGCTGAAACCATCTTCTCCTCCAATCTTCTTGGCGCAACTTGCGCGCGCGTCTGCCCGGTGCAGGAGTTATGCGAAGGCGCCTGCGTACTCGGCGCCGACCACAAGCCCATCGCCATTGGCCGCCTGCAGCGCTACACCATGGACTACGCCCGTGCGAGTCAAAGCTATCCCACGGTGAAGGCCGCACCCACTGGAAGGTCCATCGCATTGATTGGCGCGGGTCCCGGGGGACTCTCTTGCGCGGGCCAGTTGGCTCTGCTGGGTCATTCCGTCACGATCTTTGAAAAGCGCAACAAGCCCGGCGGCCTCTCCACCTACGGCATCATCGCGCTGCGCGAGCCCGTTGAAATCGCTCTCGAAGAGACGCGTATGATCGAGAGCTTCGGCGTTCAGATCAAGACCGGTGTTGAAGTCGGCAAGGATGTCTCGCTCGCTGCACTGCAGCAGGACTTTGACGCAGTTGTACTCAGCGTAGGACTGGGCCGCACGCCCAGCCTCGGCATCGAAGGCGAAGAGACGATCCTCGATGGCCTCGAATTCATTGAAGCCAGCAAGACCGGCACAGTTCCGTTGCACATCGGCCGTAACGTGATCGTCATTGGCGCCGGCAACACTGCGGTCGATTGCGCCACCATCGCCAAACGCTTCGGCGCCGAGCGCGTGACCATGGTCTATCGCCGCACCGAGCGCGAGATGAGCTGCTACGAGCACGAGTACGACTTCGCCCGCAAGGAAGGCATCGAGTTCCGCTTTCTCACCCAGCCTTCGCGGGTCCTGCTGGACGGCGAACTGCTCTTCGGCCTCGAATGTCTCCGCGTCGAGTTGGGGCCGCCCGACGCCTCTGGCCGCCCTGCTCCCATCGCCGTCCCGGGCTCCGAGTTCTCCCTTACCGCAGATCAAATCGTCAAAGCCATCGGTCAGAAGAAACCCGCATTGATCGACCTGCTCGGTCTCGTAACAAAGAAGGGATTTATTGCCGTGGACGCAAGTTTTCAAACCAGCATTCCCGGCGTCTATGCCATCGGCGATTGCATTCGCTCCTCCGGCGCGGCTTCCACCGTCATGGCCGTTGAAGACGGCAAACTCGCCGCCGCGGCCATTCATCAACAGCTTGTGCAACAGCCCGCACCCGTCCAGGTGAGTTAGCCATGGCAGACCTTCGCATCAACTTCGCAGGCATCCAGTCGCCCAATCCCTTCTGGCTCGCCTCGGCCCCGCCAACCAACTCCGGCGCGCAGATTCATCGCGCCTTTGAGGCTGGCTGGGGCGGCGCCGTGTGGAAGACCATCGGCGCGCCCGTGCTCAACGTCTCCAATCGCTACGGCGCGTGGCATTACGGCCGCCAGCGCATGCTGGCCATCAACAATGTCGAACTCATCTCCGATCGTCCTCTTGAAATCAACCTGCGCGAGATCGCCGAGGTCAAGCGTGCGTGGCCCGATCGCGCGGTGATCGTTTCCGCCATGGTGGAGGCCAAGCCCGAAGCGTGGCGCGAAATCATCGAGCGCATCGAAGACACCGGCGCCGATGGCATCGAATTGAACTACGGCTGCCCGCATGGCATGAGCGAGCGCGGCATGGGCTCTGCCATCGGCCAGGTGCCTGAGTATTGCGAACGCATCACCCGCTGGGTGATGGAAGCCGCCACCATTCCGGTGATCGTGAAGCTCACGCCCAACATCACCAACATCGTGTTGCCCGCCCGCGCCGGAGTCGCCGCAGGCGCCAATGCACTCTCGCTCATCAACACCATCAACTCCATCGTCGGCGTCGATCTCGACACGCTTGAACTCACCCCGAGCATTGGCGGCAAGGGCGGCCACGGCGGCTACGCCGGCCCAGCCATCAAGCCCATCGCGCTCAACATGCTCGCCGCGCTTGGAACCGACGAGATCGTATCGAAGTCAGGCCTTCCCATCTCCGGCATGGGCGGCATCGCTACCTGGCAGGATGCAGCGCAGTTCCTGCTCCTCGGCGCATCCAGCCTTCAGGTCTGCACCGCCGCCATGCATTACGGCTTCCGCATCGTCGAAGACCTGTGCGACGGCCTCTCCAACTGGATGGACGAGAAAGGCTTCAAGACCATCGCCGATGTCTCCGGCCACAGCCTGCATCGCGTCTCCGAGTTCAAGGACCTCGACCTGTCCTATCGTGCAGTCGCCCGCATCGATACGGAGAAATGCATCAAGTGCAATCTCTGCTACGTGGCCTGCAACGATACCGCACACCAGTGCATCGATCTTGTCTCTCCGCAGGGCGCGCTCGTTCAGCCGCACGCATACGATGTGCGCTCCAACGGCAAGCAGCAGGCGATTGAAACGCGGCCTCAGCCGCAGGTTCGCGAAGAGGATTGCGTGGGCTGCCGTCTCTGCTATAACGTATGCCCGGTGGACGATTGCATTGAAATGGTTGAGCTTCCCTCAGGCCGCAGTGGAGTTACATGGAGCGAGCTCTCGCAAAATCAGACCGAAGTCACCGAAGACTGGGAGACGATGAAAGCCTATCGCGAAAGGGTCGGCATTCATATTCATTGACGCATTTGTCGAATTGCTGCTCGCTTGAAGCCGCGGAGAAAAAGACCTATGGGATTGTTGATCAAAGGCGGAGAAATCGTCACCGCGGATGCTCGGTCGCACGCCGACATCTTCATCGAAGACGAAACCATCAGCAGCATCGGCGTCCATCTCGACGTGCCTCCAGACACAGAAATCATCGATGCAACGGGCAAACTCGTCTTCCCCGGATTCATCGACCCCCACGTCCACATTCATCTCCCCTTCATGGCCACATTTGCAAAGGACACCCACGCCACAGCCAGCAAAGCCGCGCTCATCGGCGGCACCACCACGTTCATTGAGATGTGCTGCCCCTCCCGGAACGAAGATGCGCTCGAAGGCTACAACACTTGGAAACAGAAAGCCGAAGGCAACAGCGCCTGCGACTACGCATTCCATATGGCCGTCACGCGCTACGACGGCAAGACCGAGGCTCAACTCCGCGAAATCGTTGACGACGGAACCGCATCCTTCAAAATCTTTCTCGCCTATAAGAACTTCTTCGGCGTCAATGACGAAGAGATGTTTCACACCCTCAAGCTGGCCGCGGAACTCGGCGTAATCACCACCGCGCACTGCGAGAATGCTGAGTTGGTCGGTCAGTTGCAGCAGCTTCTTCTTGCCGACGGCAAGACAGGCCCCGAATGGCATGAACCCAGTCGCCCTGAAGCCGTTGAAGCGGAAGGCACCAGCCGCTTTGCCACGTTTCTTGAGCAGACCGGCGCCACTGGCTACGTCGTCCATCTCTCCTGTGCCCCAGCATTGCGCGCCGCCGTTGAAGCCAAGCTGCGCGGCGTCAAGCTCCATGTCGAATCGGTGCTCCCCCACTTCCTGCTCGACAAGACCTACGCCGAGCGGGCCGGTGTCGAGGGCATGAAGCACGTCATGTCGCCGCCCCTGCGCGACAAACGCAATTTGCCCGTCCTGTGGGATGCCCTTGAGGCCGGATTGATTGAGACCGTCGGCACCGACCACTGCCCATTCGACAAGGAACAGAAGCTCCTTGGCGCCAGTGCCTTCACGCAAATCCCCAATGGGATTGCAGGGATCGAGGACCGCGTCAATCTCATGTACACCTACGGAGTCAAACGCGGCGGTCTCAACCTTCACCGTTTCGTCGATGCCCTCAGCACCCGCCCGGCACAACTCTTCGGCCTCTTTCCACGCAAGGGATCGATAGCCGTCGGAGCCGACGCTGACCTAGTTATCTATGACACCAACTATCGCGGTACTGTCTCTGCGGCCACGCAGCACACCAACAACGATTACAACGGATTTGAAGGCTTTGCGATCGAGGGACGTCCCTCCGTGGTTACCGTTCGCGGCAAGGTGCAGGTGCGAGATGGAGTCTTCATCGGCGACCCTGGCCGTGGACGCATGATTCGCCGCAAGCCGCAGTATGGCCCGCAAGGTGCATCCCATGCCAATTGATCCACAAGCGGCAATCGATCTGCTCAAAGAGCTTCGCGCCCTCACCGCGGATGAAAATGGCGCACAGCGTCTCGCGTGGACTCCCACTTGGCTCAAGGCTCGCGACTGGTTCCAATCGAAACTGTACGAGCTGCCCATCGAGCATCATCTGGACGCCGCCGGAAACAGTTGGGCTACGCTCGCCGGAGCCTCCGACAAAACGCTGATCCTCGGCAGTCATCTCGATTCCGTTCCCAACGGCGGCTGGCTCGACGGCTGCCTCGGCGTCATCGGCGCTTACGCCGTATTGCGCCGCATCGCCGAGCAGTACAACGGCAAACCACCCATCACCATTCGCCTCGTCGATTGGGCTGATGAAGAAGGCGCGCGCTTTGGTCGCAGTCTCTTCGGATCGTCCGCCTTCGCCGGCACGCACTCGATTGATCAAGATCGCGGCCGCACCGACGCCTCCGGAATTCGCCTCGAAGATGCACTCGCCACTTGCAACATCCCCATTGACTCCATCGGCGACGCGCAGCGTGAGCGCGCCAATGCGTCTGCCTATATCGAGTTGCACATCGAGCAGGGCCCCGTCCTCGAATCCATGGGTCTGCCGCTCGCGGCCGTTCTCGGCACCAAGGGCGTTGAGCGTCATACCATCATCTTTCACGGCCAGGAAGCGCACTCCGGCTCCACGCCTATGCGCTCGCGCCTTGATGCCCTCGCCGCCGCGGCAAAGCTGGTCCTTGAAATCCGCACCATCGCAACCAAACATCCTGATGCGGTGTGCACCATCGGCAGCGTCAAGACTTTCCCCGGTATCGTCACCGCTGTCGTCGGCCGTTGCGAAGCGACACTCGATCAACGCGACCTCGATGCCCAGGTGCTCGCCACCATGTATCGCGAAGCTCAGCAGAAGAGCACTCAGTTCGCCGAGGAAGAGGGCTGTAAAGTAGAGTGGTCACGCATATGGAACATTGCGCCCGAGCCCTTTCATCCCGCGTTGATCGACTTGTGCGAAGAGGCGATTCGTGAGACCGCTGGTCGTTCCCATCGCATGCCCAGCGGCCCGTTGCACGACGCGGCGGAAGTCTCCCGGTCCGGAATTCCCACCGTCATGCTCTTTGTGCAATCGCTCAAGGGAATCAGCCACAACAAGATTGAAGACACGCGCGAGGACCATTTGCATATGGCCATCACCACATTCGACAAATTAGCATCGAAGACCATCGATTGGATTCAAGCCTCATAGGAGGGTTGCAGAATGAGTGTGAGTGAAACATTGACCCCCACCACCATCTCTCACTGGATCAACGGCAAGGCATTCGCGGGAACTTCCGGGCGCAGCGGCTCCGTCAACAATCCTGCAACCGGCGAAATCATCGCCGAAGTGGGCTTTGCCAGTGCCGAAGATGTGAATGCCGCGGTTGCTGCAGCGACGGCAGCCGCGATTGATTGGCGCTCGACACCTCTCTCGCGCCGAGCTGAAGTCATGTTCAATCTGCGCGACCTGATCGTGAAGAATCGCATCCGCCTCGCTGAGATCATCAGTCTCCAGAACGGCAAGACTATAGCCGACGCGCTCGGTGAAGTCGCGCGAGGCCTTGAAAACGTTGAGTTCGCGTGTGGCATTCCCAACCTGCTCAAGGGCGGCTACACCGAGCAAGCCAGCCGCGGCGTCGATGTCTATCAGATTCGCCAGCCACTCGGCGTCGTTGCAGGCATCACGCCCTTCAACTTCCCCGCGATGGTTCCGTTGTGGATGCTGTCCACCGCCATTGCCTGCGGCAACTCCTTCATCCTCAAGCCGTCGGAAAGAGTTCCCTCCGCCAGTGTCTTCCTCGCGGAACTGGCCAAGGAAGCGGGCGTTCCGGACGGCGTGTTGAACCTCGTTCATGGCGACAAGGTCGCCGTGGATCTTCTCCTTTCGCATCCGGGCGTCAAGGCCGTCAGTTTTGTCGGCTCCACACCCGTGGCGAAGTACATTTACGAAACAGCGACGCGCAACGGCAAACGGGTGCAGGCGCTCGGGGGCGCAAAGAACCACATGCTGGTGCTGCCCGACGCCGACATCGCCATGGCTGCGGATGCCGCAGTTTCCGCGGGCTACGGCGCGGCAGGCGAGCGCTGCATGGCCATCTCCGTTGTGGTCGCCGTCGGCAACGTTGCCGATCCGCTCATCGATGCCATTCGCGAACGCGTAGGGCGCATCAGGGTCGGCCCCGGATCGGAACCCGGGAGCGAAATGGGCCCGCTCATCACGCGTGAACACCGTGATCGCGTGGCGGCGCATCTCGATACAGCTATCGCTGAAGGCGCAACACTCTCCATCGATGGCCGCCTCAATCCTGCCGTGAAGACCGCAGGATTCTTCCTCGGTCCTTCGCTCATCGACAACGTCAAAGCCGGCATGCACTGTTACGACAGCGAAATCTTCGGACCCGTGCTGAGTATCGTGCGCGTCGACACCTATGCGGAAGCTCTTCGCCTCATCAATGAAAATGCATACGGCAACGGCACAGCCATCTTCACGCAAAACGGCGGCGCCGCGCGCCAGTTTCAATTTGATGTCGAGGTCGGCATGGTAGGCATCAACGTCCCGATTCCCGTGCCCGTCTCCTACTACAGCTTTGGCGGATGGAAGTCTTCGCTCTTCGGCGACCTGCACATGTATGGCCCGGAGGGAGTGCAGTTCTATACGCGCTCCAAGGTTGTCACGAGCCGCTGGCCCGATCCCGCATTCAGCAAAGTCGATCTGGGATTCCCGCAAGTCCGCTGAGTTTTCCTGTTGCTTTCAATCCGCAGTGGGGACGGCGGCACTCGGCGCAGGCGGAGTGAGCATCATCAGAATTCCGTAGACGCCGCCGGCCGTGAAGAAGCCCACAAACCATGCGTAATCGTAAAGGAAGTGAAGTGGCGCTACTGCTAGCCCGATCAGTGCAATCCCCACGCCAAGAACGAGTGCCACAACGGCGCGCGGATTGATGCCCTTTGTGTAGTGATATGCGCCCTCGCGATGATAGAGCGAGTTCACGTCGAGCACGGTCTTGCGAATGAAGAAGTAGTCGCAGATCATGATGCCGGCTACGGGTCCGAGCAGCCCCGAGTAGCCGACCAGCCAGCCGAAGATGTACGCATCCGGCGTGGCCAACAGCTTCCACGGACACATTGCCAGACCAAGGAAGCCCGTGATCAGGCCGCCCGTTCTGAAACTGATGAGCCGCGGATAGAGGTTTGAAAAATCGTTCGATGGCGAGACCACGTTGGCCCCGATGTTCACATTGAGCGTCGCAATGAGAATTGCGATCAGTGCGATGAACGCCACAACAGGCTGATGAAACGCGCCGATCAGCAAAATCGGATTCCAGATCGGATGTCCGAACAGCACTGCGGAAGCCGAGGTGACGGAGATGCCGACAAATGTGTAGAGCGTCATCGCGACCGGCAGTCCGAAGGCTTGTCCCCACGCCTGCGATGTCTGCGATTTCGAGTAGCGCGTAAAGTCCGGAATGTTCAGTGCCAGCGTGGCCCAGTAGCCAACCATCGCGGTCAGTGAAGGAAAGAAGACGGCGAGAAACGCGCCCGTGGAATGAAATTGGCTAGGTGTCGAGAGCATCGAACCAAAACTGCCTGCCTTGATGCGCACCCAGATCAACAGCGCAGCCGCCATCACAAACATGAAGGGTGCGCCGAATGCCTGCAGGTGGCGAATCGATTCGACGCCTCGCCACACCACCACCATGTTCAGCAGCCAGAAGCCCAGGAAGCACGCCCACAATACGCCGTCTGTAGATGCTACCGATGGCCAGATGACTGCCAGCATGGAGTAAATCGCAGTTCCGCCGATCCATGATTGAATGCCGAACCAGCCGCAGGCCACAATCGCGCGTAGAATAGCCGGCAGGTTCGCACCGCGCACGCCGAACGGCGCACGGATGAACACCGGAAAAGGAATCCCGTACTTCGCGCCAGCGTGCGCGTTCAGCAGCATGGGCACCAGCACAATCAGATTCCCCACCAGCACTGTTCCAAGCGCCTGCTTCCAATCCATGCCCTTGGCGATGAGCGACGAAGCAAGCTGATAGGTGGTCACCTCCATGGACATGGAGAACCACAAGGCAATGTAGTTATACGTGCCCCAGGTGCGTTGCGCCGGCGTCGTGGGGGCCAGGTCGCGGTTTGAGAGCGACGGATCGTTGGTACTCACAGCTGCTCCTCCGCAATCAATGAAGATGATCCTTCCATCCGTAGAGGTCAGTCAAACAATCCTGTGTTCAGACAGGACTCAGGAGCTTTTCCTGGCGAAGATTCTACGCAACGACGATAGGTTAGAGCTGAGTTTGATTTCAGCCCCCCGGCAAATCGACGGAGCAAGCGACACGAAATCAGCAGGGAACCTCAGGATGCTTCCAATCTATCACTTCATTTGTACGAAAATTCAAGTCAGAAGATATTCAATGCTTCGGCATCGGGATCGGCCGTCGTTCGCGGCATCAGCCTATATACTGTCGTCCGCTCGACCTGGTCGCCGGCGGACAAAGTCGCTAGGGGACCGAGCGTTTCCAGTTCGACATACTGCAACGGGTTGGGATTCGTATAGATCTGCGTTACGCAGCCGCCATCTGGATATTCTCCTGGCTCGACCTCCGCGGAAATCCGCACTACGCAGTTCCGCCCCACCCACGCCAGGCTTGTTGCATCGCCGCCAATCTTGACGTAGGCGCGCGGATGGCGCACCAGCGAGAGCAGACCGTCTTCAAGCTTCAGGCCGGCCGGTTGCGCATTCAGCAGCGGAGTGTACCCCCGCGCGAACTTGGACTCTGCGGGCAACAGCGCATAGATTCGCTCCGGCTCCTGCATCTGGGTTACGGTCCATATCGACACGGTGACTGGATCTCCATGCAGTTTGCGAAACTCAGTGCGAATGCGCATTACGGGCTCTGCTGAGTCCAGTTCCACATGACGCACAGCCTGAATACCGAAGTCCGAATCGACAGGCGAAGTCATTAGAACGCCGCGCTCGGTCGTGATCGCTTGCATCGGCAATGAGTCAAAGGCCACCGGAGGCGGCCAATCGCGCCCCAGCAGACTCGGCCACGCGGATTGCGGAGCGGGCCAGCATTTATCGCCGCCAAAGTTGGGCCAGTCGTGCGCATCAGCCTGGTGTAACTGCCCATCCAGCGTCCGATTCTCCCAGAAGGTTCCGTCCGCGTCGGCCGCCAGGCGCAACTGCATCACGCGGCCGATGGCGGCCACAACGATTGCTTCTGCGCTGCCATTCTTGAGCAGATAACAATCGGGCCAGCCATGCCACGCGATGCGTGCAACGGAAACGCCAGCCCGCGTGTTAGCCAGCCGGTCGGACGAGTTTGAGTTTGCAGTGCGGTCTTCCAACCGATTCGTTCCTTCTTCGTCCCATTCTCGGTTCTCGAAAACGTGACCGCGACGCGGCAAATGCTTCTCCTCTTGCGAAACGCGCGTGCCGTCATGCTTTGAGCGATGAACGCGCTCTACCTCTGGCCGGCAGCAGCTTTGTCCGTCTCCACCTCGCGTTCGGCCAGGTGGTCGTACCACGTGAATTTCAAAATCGCCGACGTGCCCAGAATCACTGCCGCGGCAAGGGCAGCGCGGCCGAATTCCTGGATCACGATGTACAGCGGCAGCGCCACAAGAGCAATCTGCCACACAATCCCTACCGCGATATTGAACATGTCGCGCGAGAAGTCCTTGTTGCGCTTGAAGTCGGGGTCCTCAGCAAGCACCATCTTCAGCACCGGACCCCAGAATCCCCACGGCCGCACCCGCCGGTAAAAATCCATGAGCACCGCATCGTCTTCCGGCTTGGTAAGCAGCGTGCCAAGCAGGCAGCCCGCGAGAGAGATACCCAACACCAATGGAAAGATGATGACCACGTCCATGTTGATGGAATAGGTGGCCAGCAGATGCTGCACAAATGGAACCTGCGCCACAATCGACGGCAATCCCAGCGCGGAGGCAATGCCCGTGATCATGCCCCAGAAGTAGCCGTAGCCGTTGAAGCGCCACCAGTACCATTTCAAAACATTGGAGGCCGTGTAGCCGCCCCACAACCCGGAGACAATCCACACCACCACCGCGTTCACCGACGTGACCTTCCATCCGACGGCGACGCCGATGACCACCACCGCAAAGGAAGCCAGGTAGCTCAGCCGAACATAGGTTTTCGGCGCGGCGTTGGGATTGATAAATCGCTTGTAAATGTCGTTGACGAAATACGGTGGGGCCGCGTTGACCGTAGCCGCAAAGTTAGACATGAAAGCCGCCAGCAGCCCGGCGATCAGAAACCCCAAAAGCCCAACCGGCACAAACCGCCCCAGCGCGTAGGGCAACACAAGCTCGAAGTCCATGTGGTTGCCCATCGCGCGCAGGTTGTCGCCATAGAAGGCAGCCGCGAGCACCGTGAGTCCGATGATCAGAAAGTAGCGCGGGAAGGTGAGCACGATGTTCACCCACGCAGACATCATTGAGGCTTCGCGCGGATCTTTGGCGGAAAGAACACGCTGCATATCGTAGTTGGGCGCGGGCCCGGCTGCCGAGATCGGAATGCCTTTGAAGAGCAGCATGATCACGAAAAACCCGAAAAGCCCATAGCCGTCCTGCGCAACTTTCTCGGTCGCGGCCGGCAGCAGCGTAGACCAGTCCAGGTTCAAATGCCAGCCGAAGAAGATGTTGTCCCAGCCCGCGGGAACCACGCGGTGCAGCATCTCCGGCGCAACCTTTCTCATGGCGATGATGCCCACGGCAAACGAAGCGATCGACAGGATAAAGAACTGCACAACCTCCGTGATCACCACGCTGATCATGCCGCCCTTGATCACGTAGATTGCCGTGATGGCGATCAGGATCAGCGCATATTCATTGGCCGAAAAGTTCCATGGCAGAAACGTCTGCGCAAATTTACCGATGCCCTTGAACGCGTAGCTGAAGAACCCGATGATGCTCACAAACGCGTAGATGACCACGATCAGGTGCGACAACTGCGCGCCGCGCCCGGTGCCGAAGCGCGTTTTGATCCACTCCGCGCCGGTCATCACTTTGGAACGCCGCAGCCACGCGGACAGGTACACCATCAGGAAGATCTGGTTGAACGTCGGCCACAGCCACGGAATCCACACGCTCTTCAGCCCGTAAACAAACATCCATGAAACCAGCAGCATCGTCCCGCTGATGTCGAACATCCCCGACGCATTGGAGATGCCCAGCATGTACCAGGGCATGGTATTGCCGCCGAGAAAGTAGTTCTGCATGTTCTGCGAAGCGCGGTACGAAACCCAGTAGCCGATCAACACCGTGCTCAGCAGGTAGGCCACGATGATGGCAATATCAATTGGGTGAAGATGCATGGGTGCTCCTCGATAATGCAGTGCCGGCCAAAGTGGCCCAGGCAGCACAGCAATTCCTTTGAGATCGTCGGATGATCTCGTTTTGCTCGCGCAGATACTTTGGCATACCGGCGGCATATTGCGCAAATGGAATCGAATCTTGCCATGGTCGCCAAATAGTTCTGGAAAAACGTTTGATTAACATTCCGGAAGGGAATTATACTGGCGGCGGCCCTTATTCGAGGAAAGACTCATCATGAAGTTCGGCTATTTTGATGATCGCAATCGGGAATACGTCATAACCCAGCCGGAAACACCGTTGCCGTGGATGAATTACCTGGGGTGCCAGGCATATTTCGGAATCATTTCCAATACCGCCGGTGGTTACTCGTTCTATCGCGACGCGCGGCTGCGGCGGCTCACCCGCTACAGGTACAACAATGTGCCGCTCGATCTTGGCGGACGCTACATCTACCTGCGCGATGACGAATCGAAGGAGTTCTGGTCGCCCTCCTGGCAGCCAACGCGCCACGACCTTGAGGACTATTCCTGCCGCCACGGCATGGGCTACACCGTCATCGGATCGAGTTACAGCGGAATCGAAGCGCATACCCGCTACTTTGTGCCGCTCGATGAGAATCTCGAGATCTGGCAGCTCACGGTCACCAATCGGCGAACAACCAAAGCCAGACTTTCCGGCTTCGCCAGCATTGAATTCTGCCTCTGGGACGCGCAGGACGACGCCACCAACTTCCAGCGAAACCTTAATACCGGCCAAGTCGAGGTGGAAGACGGCGTCATCTACCACAAGACCGAGTATCGCGAGCGGCGCAATCACTTTGCCTGGTTCGCCTCCTCTCAGCCTGGCGCCGGATTCGATACCCAGCGCGAGGCGTTTCTCGGACGCAATCGCGGCTGGGACAATCCCGCGACCATTGAAGCGGGACAACTCACCAACTCCATCGCGCACGGCTGGTCGCCCATCGGAGTGCACCAGGTCAAGCTCGAACTGGAACCGGGAGAGACGCGCCAGATCGTCTTCGCCCTCGGCTACCATGAAAACCCGGTCGGCCAGAAATTCGATCCCGCCGGTTCGCAAACCATCAACAAGAAGACCGTCAAGCCGGTTATCGCAAGGTATCTTGACCCGCGCCAAGCCGATGCTGCCTTTGAAAGGCTGCGTCTCTATTGGGACCGCCTGCTGACCGTCTTCCAGGTGAACACTCCAGACATCCACACCAATCGGATGGTCAATATCTGGAACGCATACCAGTGCATGGCCACCTTCAACATGTCGCGGTCGGCATCGTTCTTTGAGTCAGGTATCGGCCGCGGTCTCGGCTTTCGCGACTCCAACCAGGATCTGCTCGGCTTCGTGCACATGGCGCCGGCGCGAGCGCGTGAGCGCATCCTCGACTTGGCCGCCACGCAACTGCCTACCGGCGGCGCGTACCACCAGTACCAGCCGCTGACCAAGCGAGGCAATGACGATATCGGCAGCGGCTTTAATGACGATCCCCACTGGCTCATCGTTGGCGTCTCCGCTTATCTCAAGGAGACCGGCGACTGGAGCATCCTCGACGAGCCGATGCCTTACGACAACGAACCCGGCTCGGAGCAGCCGCTCTATGAGCACCTGCAGCGCAGCTTCAAATACACATTGGATCGCCTCGGCCCGCACGGCTTGCCGCTCATCGGCCGCGCCGACTGGAACGACTGCCTCAATCTCAACTGCTTCTCCGACATCCCCGGCCAGTCCTTCCAGACCACCACCAACAAGGACGGCAAAGTGGCCGAGTCGGTCTTCATCGCCGGCCTCTTTGTCTACTCCGGCCGCGAACTGGCCGCAATCGCAAAACACCGCGGGCTCGCCGAGGAAGCTACGTCCTATCTCGACGAAATCGCAAACATGGAAGCCGTCATCCATGAGCACGGATGGGATGGCGAGTGGTTCCTGCGCGCCTATGACGACTTCGGCGACAAGATCGGCTCAAAGGACTGCGAAGAAGGCAAGATCTTCATCGAGTCCAACGGATTCTGCGCGCTTGCCGGAATCGGCCTGGAAGACGGAAGAGCTGAGAGCGCAATGAACTCGGTCGGCAAGCATCTGGCCACCCGGCATGGCATCGTCCTGCAGCAGCCCGCGTACTCGCGCTACTACCTCAACCTCGGCGAAATCTCATCGTACCCGCCTGGATACAAGGAAAACGCGGGCATCTTCTGCCATGTGAATCCCTGGGTCATGATCGGCGAAACCCGCCTCGGCCGCGGTGACCAGGCCCATGACTACTACACCCGCATCAATCCCTCGGCGCGCGAAGACATCGGTGATCTGCATCGCTGCGAGCCCTATGTCTACGCGCAGATGATTGCCGGCAAGGATGCGCCTACTTTCGGCGAAGCGAAAAACTCCTGGCTCACCGGCACGGCCGCATGGAACTATTATGCGATCGTTCAATGGATCCTGGGAGTGCGTACTTCGCTCGACGGTCTGCGCATTGCCCCGGTCATTCCAAAAAGCTGGCCGGGCTTCACTGCAACCCGCACCTTTCGCGGCGTGGTCTACAAGATTGCCATCGAACGCAAAGGCGAGGGCAATCGGATCGCGCTCACCGTTGACGGCGCTCCAATTGAAGGCAACGTGGTGTCCGCGCCCACCGATGGACGAACGGAAGTCGTAGTTCACGGGGTCTTGAGCTAGAATCGGCGAGAGCCATGTACATTGCCCACGAACAACGCTACGACTCCATGCAATACCGCCGCTGCGGCCGAAGCGGCGTGCTGTTGCCCGCCATCTCTCTCGGCCTCTGGCACAACTTCGGCGGCGTTGACGTTTTTGAGAACAGCCGCGCCATGGTGCGACGCGCCTTCGATCTGGGCATCACCCACTTCGACCTGGCCAACAACTACGGCCCTCCGCCGGGAAGTGCGGAGTCCAACTTCGGCGAAATCCTGCGCCTTGACCTGGTTCCCCATCGCGACGAACTGATCGTCAGCAGCAAGGCCGGTTGGGAAATGTGGCCAGGGCCCTATGGCAACTGGGGATCGCGCAAATACTTGATTGCGAGTCTGGACCAGAGCCTCCGCCGCATGGGCCTCGAATACGTTGACATCTTTTACTCCCATCGCCGCGACCCGAAGACGCCGCTGGAAGAAACGATGGGCGCGCTTGATTTTGCGGTGCGCTCCGGCAGGGCGCTTTACGCCGCTATCTCCAGCTACAACGCGGAAGACACGGCCGCCGCCGCGAAGATTCTGCGCTCGCTCGGAACACCCTGCCTGATTCATCAGCCCAGATATTCCATGTTTGACCGCTGGATTGAACCCGGCCTGCTCGACGTTCTTGGCGCGGAAGGCATCGGCGGTATCGCCTTCTGTCCGCTGGCGCAGGGGCTGTTGACCGACCGCTACCTGCACGGCATTCCTGACGGCTCGCGCGCATCCAAGCCGGATAGCTTCCTCAAGAAGAAAGACATCGATGAGGGTCGTCTTATTCGGGTGCGCGCGTTGAATTCGCTGGCCGCCGAACGCGGTCAGTCGCTGGCGCAGATGGCGCTGGCCTGGGTGCTGCGCGATGATCGCATGACTTCCGCGCTGATTGGCGCCAGCCGCGTCGAGCAGATTGAGCAGAACGTCGCCGCGCTCTCCAACCTTGCGTTCTCCGCCGCCGAACTCGCGAAGATCGACGCGATCCTGAAGCCGCCCGCCTGACCGGCATCAAGCTCAATCAGCATCGCGCAGCGAGACGCATGCAAGGAGGAACATTCAGTGCAAGACTTACGGCAGAGTGTTGAAGCGGAACTCAAATCCGGCATTCTACCTTTCTGGATCGAGTACACCATCGACGAGGAGTTCGGCGGCTTTCGCGGACACATTTCCCACGATCTGACCATCGATCCCCGCGCTGCCAAGGCGGTCATCCTTAACGCACGCATTCTTTGGACATTCTCGAAAGCCTTCAGCGTCTATGGCGATCCCGCCTATCTCGACACAGCGCGCCGCGCCTACGAGTACCTGGTGGGTTTTTTCTGGGACAACGAGTTCGGCGGCGTCTACTGGCTGGTCGACCACCTGGGACGGCCCATCGACAGAAGAAAACGCATCTATGCCCAGGCCTTCACCGTCTATGCGCTCGCTGAGTATTACCACGCTGCCGGCGACGCGGAGATACTCTTGAGGGCCCTGCGCGTAATGGAAGTGATGGAGGCCTCAGCCCACGACGCGCAGCAGGGCGGCTACTTCGAGACCTACGAGCGCGACTGGACGCTGGCCGAAGATCAACGCCTCAGCGACGTGGATCAGGACGAAAAAAAGTCGCTGAATACAAACCTCCATCTGCTCGAAGCCTACACGGCACTGCTTCGCAATCACGAGCACCCCACCGTGCGCCTTCGTCTGCGAGAGCTGCTCACCCTCCTCCTCGATCGCATCATCGACCCAAAGACTCACCACTTCAAGCTCTTCTTCGACGAGCAATGGCGCCCGCAGTCAGAGAAGATCTCGTTCGGCCACGACATCGAGGGAAGCTGGCTGCTCTGCGAGGCCGCCGATGTTCTAGGCGATGCGGAAGTTCTCGCCCGCGTACAGACGGCGTCGGTAAAGATGGCGCAGGCTGTCTACGACGAAGGACTCGACGCTGACGGCGGTCTTCTTTATGAGGCCGACGCGAGCGGCATCGTCGATACCGACAAGCATTGGTGGCCGCAGGCCGAGGCCGTCGTCGGCTTCCTCAATGCATACCAACTCTCCGGCCGGCAGCACTTCCTTCATGCAGCCGAACGCAGTTGGGCCTTCATTCAGAAATGCATGATCGACCGCGAGTTCGGCGAATGGTTCTGGCTGGTTTCAAAGGATGGCGTGCCCGATCGGCGGAAGGATAAAGTGGGCCCGTGGAAATGCCCCTATCACAACAGCCGCGCCTGTTTCGAAGTCATGGAACGGCTCGATCGGCTCGCCGCTAAGAGGGAACCAACAGCCTATTCCATCAACGGAGCACACCATGAGTCAGAGCGGATTCAAGAAGCAAGCTCAGGTCTTATTCAAAAATCATGAAAAGCTGCTGGCGCGGCGTAACAAGAAGCTGCCCGGCGGTAACGGCATCTATGACCGCTACGAGTTTCCCGTCCTGACCGCTGCCCACGCGCCCATCCTCTGGCGCTACGATCTCGACCGCAAAACCAATCCGCTGCTTCTCGAGCGCATGGGCATCAATGCCACATTCAACGCCGGCGCTCTGCTCCATGAGGGCAAGTTTCTGCTCATGGCGCGCGTCGAGGGCGCGGACCGCAAGTCGTTTTTCGCCGTGGCCGAAAGCCCCAACGGCGTGGACAACTTTCGTTTCTGGAACTACCCGGTCCTGCTGCCTGAAACCGCCAACCCCGACACGAATGTCTACGACATGCGCCTGGTGAAGCATGAAGACGGCTATATCTACGGCCTCTTCTGCACCGAACGCAAAGACCCCAGGACGCCCGCCTGGGACACCTCCTCCGCGGTCGCGCAATGCGGCATCGTCCGCACCAGGGACCTGAAGATCTGGGAGCGCCTCGCCGACTTGAAATCGAAGTCGCCGCAGCAGCGCAACGTGGTGCTGCACCCCGAGTTTGTCGATGGCAAGTACGCGTTCTACACGCGCCCACAGGACGATTTCATCCAGGCCGGCAAGGGCGGCGGCATCGGCTGGGGGCTCTCATCAAGCATCGAGAACGCGGTGATCGAATCCGAATTGATCATGGACAACCGCGAGTATCACACCATCCAGGAAGTGAAGAACGGTCTCGGCCCCGCGCCCATCAAGACGCCGAAGGGCTGGCTGCACCTGGCGCACGGCGTGCGCAATACCGCCGCCGGCCTGCGTTACGTCCTCTATCTCTTCCTGGCCGACCTGGAGCGCCCTGGGGTGATCACGCATAAGCCGGCTGGGTACTTCATCGCTCCGGAAGGCGAGGAGCGCGTCGGCGATGTTTCCAACGTGGTGTTCGGCAATGGCTGGATCGAGCACGGAAACGGCAATGTGCTCATCTACTACGCTTCATCTGACACGCGTCTGCATGTGGCTGCCAGCACGGTGAGCAAGCTGCTCGACTACGTTCTGCACACGCCTCCCGATCCGCTCCGCAGCCGCGCCTGCGTGGAGCAGCGCTATGAGCTGATCGAGAAGAATCTCGCCGCGCTGCGCCTGCTCAAGCTACCCGCCGCCAAGCGTTCCGGGAAGAAAACGGCCATGGAAAAGAAGCGCCGGCGCTGATCTCCGGCGTGCCTTAATTCTGCGGCTTGCCAGGCTCGGTAGCCGGAGCAGGCTGCGCGCCGCTTTGCGCATCCCTCTGCGCGGCCTCACGGGCCAGTTTCTCCGCCTGCTTCTTCTTGTGGTGGCGCACCAGATCCGGCCAGAATTCGATCACTTCCGCGCCCACAATGCCTTCAACGGACACAGTCAATCCATCGTTGATGGTGTCGCCGACTGTGCGTTCTGAAGCAGGGTAATAGGCGCGGGCGACGGCAGCGCCCATCAGGTTGCCCACGACGTTCGCATAGTTCGGACCCCATTTCCCGTTATCGCGCCGGCACCATACGGTGCTCGCCGCCGCCCACAGAAAGCGGCTCGTCGCGCTGCCCGTGCCCTTCTGGAAGTAGCGCGGATCTTCATGCAAGATGCTGGGCAACACCGCATTGCCAAAGAAATTGCCGATAAATGCATCGGAATACGCTGCGCCATACCGCTTTGCATATCCTTGTGCGCCCTGCCCCCATTCGGCGTAGCTGTCATCGGCCTGGCCAATGCCGGAAACAACGCCCGCCAGCATGAAAGGCCACGGATCGGTCGAGCTCTTGAAGAAAAGCTTGAACTTCTGTCCGGATGAGAGAGGCGCCGCATCCCTGTTGCTGGTGGTGTTGAAGGTAGCCATCACCCCCAGCACTCGCTGCTTCTCCTGCTGCTTCAACTGCTCTTCAGCCTTCTCGTGCTCGCTCTTTTGTGCGTCGGATTGGTCAGCGGCCGCCTGCGAACTGGAACTGCCCTGTGCCGGAGCGGTTTGCGCTGCCGTGGTCTGCGTTGCTGTGGTCTGCGTTGATGGAGTGGCCGGAGCCTGCTGCTGCGTGCTCTGGTCCTGGGTGGGAGCCTGGGCTACCAGCGTCATTTGCGGCTGGGGAGCCTCAGCAAGCTGCTGAAGTGCGACAATCTCTGCACCGGAACCCGGTTCCTGGCCAAAAATCAAGGTGGGCGACGCCGGCACGGCGATTGCAGCCGCGAGCGACGCAAAAATCACAGAAGTACGAAAACGCATCGATTCACCAGTCTTGGAGCAAGCGCCCAGCCAGCCGCTTCAATTTTTGCCGGCTAATCCGGCTGGGGGCACTCTCTCTAGGGTAATTCACCCCGGCCAGCGCCCTTGATCCCGGGCGCTCCCGAGGCAACAGCTCAATGTGCCGGCTTGCGCACTTTTGTTAGACGCAACTCGGCCCTCCGCGACCCGGAATCTTTCGCCAATAAGCTGGATTTCATCCTCCCGCAGCCAGACGAGTTACGCCTGCGTCGCCTGGCGGCTCTTGATCTCGTTCAACAGCACCTCGATCTTGTCCTCGCTTTCCAGCGTCTGGAACCGATCTTCAAGGCTCTCCGGCAGCAGAACCTCTTGAGCCGCCGCGTTCTCCGCGGACTTGATCCGCACCCGGCTCTTCAGCCGCCCCAGCGCGTGATCCTGATCCGGGCCCACGGCCTGGCGGGCCTGCGTGGCGCGCCCAATCACCTTGGCGCGGCGATGTTCGGCCACCAGCATCTCGCAGTGGGCGCGCGTCTCGCTCAGCTTCTGGTCAAGCTTGTGAAGCGCCTGACGCAGGTTATCTGCTTCGTGCTTCTGGTCTTCGGCCTGCGTGGTAAAGCCCTGCACCAGCTGATCGTGGCTCAAAGCCCGTTCCAGCGCTGCGCGGGCCATGTCGTCGTGGTCCTTCTGCACCGCAAGCTCCGCCTTGCGCCGCCATTCGGCAGCCTGCTCTGCGTGCTCGGTGCGCTTCTTTTCCAGCAGGTGCTGGTCGGCAATCGCAATCGCCACCTGCGTCTTTACCTGGAGCATCTGGTTTTCCATGTCCAGGACAATCTGTTTCAACAACCGCTCGGGATCCTCGGCCTTCTCGACCAGGTCATTCAGATTCGCGCGTAACAAGGTGCTTACTCTGTCAAGCAGTGCCATGGGATTCTCCTTCTTCTCAGCTCTTAGCTTCTAGCTACTAGCTGCTAGCCTTCTCTGCCGGCTACCGGCGATTTCGTTTCGCTGTGAGTGTCTCGGTTAAACCCATCCTCGCTTCTAGGCCCCTAGCCCCACTGAACAAGCTAGGAGCTAGAGGCTAGAAGCTAGGAGCTACTTCTTCTCTTCCCCTTCCGGCTGCTTCGTCTTGATCGCCTTCACGTTCGACATCAACTGCTTGATGTCCATTCCGCTCAGCGCTTCAAACAGCGCCGGAACCTGCGCCGCAATCCGCGTCATGTCGCCGGTAATCTTGTGCGCGCCGGCAGCATCGTCATTACCCGTGGACACGATCGTGATGTGATCCACCTTGCTCAGCGGCTCGGCCATGGCGCGCACCACATCTGCCATGTTGGTCAGCAGCTTGTCCACCACCGCGGCCTGGTTCCATTCCTGGTAAGCCTCGGCCTTTACGCTCATTGCCTTGGCCTCCGCCTCGCCCTTCTGGAAGATGATGCTGGCTTCGGCTTCGCCCTGTGCGCGGATGGCCGATGCACGGCCTTCGGCTTCTGTGGTCAAGCGGTTCTTCTCCGCGGAAGCCATGTTCTCAATCCGCTGGCGCTCAATCTCAGAGCCCTTCAGAATGGTGGCGATCAGTTCCTTCTCATGGCGCAGAATTTCCGCTTCCTGCACCTTGATCTGGCCCTCTTTCTCCACCTGCTGCACCTTCACCTGCTCCGCGGTCACCTGCTGCAGCATGATGTTTGTCTGCAATTCGTAAGCCTTGTCCGCTGAAGCCTGTTGCCTGCGGCTTTGCTCGGAGTACTCCGCCTTCTTGATCTCGAGATCCCGCTGCGCCTCCGCCTGACGCGTCTGCGAAGCCGTCTCGGCAATCACCCGCTCCTGGTCGGCCTGCGCCTTGGCCACAGCCGACTCGCGCAACGCGGTAGCCCGTTTGATGGCCGTATCGCGCTCCGCATCGGCAGTCGCCATCTCCGCGTCGCGCTTGATCCGCGCCACATCCGGCCGGCCCATGTTCGCGATGTACTCGTTCTTGTCGCGAACTTCCTTGATGGTGAACGAGATCACCTCCAGGCCCATCTTGCTCATGTCCTCGGCGCAGGTGGCGCGCATCCGTTCGCCCACCATCTCCGGCTCCTTCACAATCTGCTCCACGGTCAACTGGCCGATGATCCCGCGCAGATGGCCTTCCATCACCAGCCGTATCAGCGCCTCCCGCTGTTGCTGAGGCTTGGTCAAAAACTGCTCGGCCGCGGTCAGAATCGACGCCTGGTCGCTGCGCACCTTGATCTGCGCTACCGCCTCAACCGTCACCGCGACACCCTGCCTGGTGTAGAGGTCCTGCTGCGGCGCCACGTCGAAGCTCATCAGTTCAAGGCTCAGCTCCCGGCAGTTCTCCACCATGGGCCAGATGACCGTGCCGTGACCCTTGACGACCCGCGTGCCGCCCAACCCGTATACGATCAAGGCCTCGTTGGGCCCAGCTTTGCGATACATCCTGGCCAACAGACCCATCAGCAAAATAAGAACTAATGCACACAGGCCTGCAATCACGATAATTTCATTTGTCTGCGTCATTGCGTTCCCGGCCCTTTCGCCCGGGAGGTAAGGGGTTGATGGTTTACTGCTCAACTGCCAGTTTTCAGCTCCCAGCGGTCAGTGCATTCACTGTCCACTGTTCACTGCGCACTGTTCACCGCGTTCACTGTTTCGAGCCGGCGTTCCTGCCGCTCTTGGGAAAGATCTTCGCCAGCAGTCCCAGCAGGAAAATCCCCACCAGGATGGCCATGTCTATAATCAGCACGGTCGTATTCGTCATGCGATTCCCGGTCCTTTCAGCCGGGCCAAATGGAACAGTCCCTAGTCCCTCAGTCCCTAGTCCCTCAGTCCCTAGTCCCTCAGTCCCTAGTCCCTATTCCCTGTTTTCAAGCACTTCCTCCCACCGGCGCACATAGGCAACTCCCTTTTCATACCGGGCGACAAACACTTCTTCTTCCTTCTGAATCGGCTTGCCGTCTTCAGACCGCGCCGGGGTGGAGCGGCGCGCGCCCATCTGCTCGTACACAACTTCTCCAATGCCTTCTGCGCGAATGGGCGATGAAACCCTGCCCACCACGCCGACCACCGATGTCTCATCCGCAGTGAGCTCGCGCTCGTGCGGCAGCAGCACCCTGGTCAGGAAGAGAAACACGACCGCCCCGCCGGCCATGCCGCATAGCACCGCCAGCAGCAGAACCACGCTGGCAACAAAGCTTCCGTGCCGTGTCAGCAAATAGCCGCCCGCCCCAAACCAGCACAGGAACACCATGATCGAAAACGCATTCCACCAAGGCACGGTCGCCCCAGCCTGCCCCGAGCCTTGAACAGTCCCGCGTGCCATTCCACCAGCGTGGCCAGCATGCGGCACGCCATGAGGAATGTGCGTAGGAAGATGCGGCGCATGCGGCACATGCAAATGCCAGCCAATGTGCCCCATCCCTCCCAGCAGCGAAACCGCGCTGAGCATCAGCCCCACCAGAAAACAAAACAGATAAAAGCTTTCCCAGGTCATTTCCGCGCCCCCACTTTCCCGCCGCGCCGCGTCGCCGTCTTCGGGCTTCCTGATCCCTGATCCCTGATCTCTGATCCCTGAAGTCTTGGTCTCAAAACTTCCGTCAGCCGCGGCATCAATCCCGGCGTTTCCAGAATCGCCTCCAGCAGCAGCAGGCACTCCCGCGTCCGCTCATGCCGCGCCAGCGTTAACAGCGCCTGCATCAGCTCCGGATCGCGCCGGAACCGCTCCGCACCCGCCACCATCCACAGGTCCAGCTTGTCTTCGAGGCCCCTCAGCTCGCTCTGCAACTCCGGATGGTAGCCCTCCGGGTCATCCACCAGGTAGCCGGGGTGCACCTTGAAAAACGTGGCCAGAATCTGCCGCGTCGTATTCGTCAGGTGCGGCCGCGCCCCGCTCTCAATCTGAGAGAGATAGCTCTGGCTCAGCTTGGAGCCCGTCTCGGCCTCGATGGCCCGCACCGTCTCCTGCTGGCTCAAATCGCGGTCGAGGCCCCGAAGGCTCCCCTCCACTTCCCGCAAATACCGAATTTTCTCGCCCAGCTTCATAAAAGTCAGTGTTCAGTGAACAGTTGTCAGTGATCGGTTAAAAGCCGTCAGCTTTCAGTTACCGATCTGCCGGCTTCCGCTCGTCGCCTGCAATCGTACGCCTGCTTCTCGAATACCAATTGCAATATGCAATATGTATATCGCAATCTGCAATAGATTGCAACAGGAATCGCAAAATATATTTCGGCGCTGGTGGAAAACCCTTCCAGAGCGATGACGGGAGTATCGAATCAGAATCTGGAGAGTACCGGTGCGGCCAACAGAAAGCCCTCCCGGAGGGAGGGAACGAGAGTAGCCCAGGGCAAGCGTAGCGCAGCCCTGGGACCCGTTGCGCACACGCGGCCGCGCCCCGGAGGGCCGCGACGATTGTCTCAATCCGGACCGGACCATCTGGAGAGTTTCCAAGGGTGCATTGTCTGCCAGTCACACGCCGTGCTGTAATGCCCGAAGATGACCTCGCAAGACTGGAACCCGCTGATTCGACTACTCCGAGGCGCCAGCCTGGAGTTCGAACCGGGCCTGACCGATTCCGAAGTCCATCGCATCGAGAACAGATTCAACTTCCGCTTTCCCCCGGACCTTCGTTCTTTTCTGCAGACAAACGTGCCCTTTTGGAATTCCCCTCGCTGGCACACCGCGACTGACGCGGAAATTCAGGAGTGGCTTGACCCGCCAATCGAAGGCGTCCTATTCGACGTGGAGCGAAACGACTTCTGGATCTCCGATTGGGGAGAGCGGCCTGAAGACCTTCTCGAAGCCTTGCAGATCGCGTCGGCCAGAATCCGGCAGGCCCCGAAGCTCATCCCGATTCTCGGCAACCGCTATATGCCTGCGCTGCCGAATGAAGCCGGAAATCCCGTCTTCTCCGTCCACCAGACAGACATCATCTACTACGGACACGACTTGGACGATTACTTGCGCCACGAGTTCAATCTTCCCCGAGCGAAGTGGCCTGTGAAGGTCAAACAAATTGAATTCTGGGATCCGGACAGGTTCGAACAGCTCTACTGGGGCAAGAACCCGTCACTTTCGCACGAGTGAGGGTTAACGTTCATACTCAGCTGTCAATCCCCGTCTCCCGCGAATTCTTCGTATCCAATTTATTCTCAATGCATTAAGCTGACGCTGCATTTGCAGATTGTTTCTCTCAATCCACTAAGCTATGAATAGGTGTGATCCAAGGGACCGGGTCGCCTGCAATGAGTCACACGGCTCCGCACACGTTGCAGATGACTAAGTACCATGTTTTTAAGACTTTGATATCTAAGCTCTTTTACATCAAGACTTTGCGGTAGATCGTGTCATGCAAACTCATTGCAATGAACACTTTACGAAAAAAGTACGGGGGGAGTGGGGCCTGTATGAAGCTGCCGTGCATCGTCGGAGTACTCGTTGCGATGGCTGCAAGCCATGCCATCGGTCAGAAGCCTGTCGTATTCCCTCTCTTGAGTGGCCAGGGACAGGTTCAGGCAGACCTTTATGGCCGTGGCGCCCGCGGCGTTGTTCTTGCCCATGGAGGCCGCTTCAACAAGGAGAGTTGGACACCGCAGGCTGACATTCTGGCCAAAGCCGGATTCCTGGTCCTCTCCGTTCGCTTTCGCGGAGACGGCCTCAACCCGGACGGCTCAACCGGTTCCTTTGGCTCAGCAGCCGACAACGCAGCCGATGTCCTCGCAGCCGTCGCCTATCTCCGCGGCATCGGTGCGAAAACGGTCTCGGCCGTCGGCGGCAGCTTCGGAGGGGATGCCGTAGGCGATGCGGATGCCGCATCAAAGCCAGGAACCTTCGACCGCATCATTCTGCTTGCTTCCTCAGGCGGCGACTCTCCCGAGAAACTGAACGGCCGCAAGCTGTTCATTGTGGCCCGGGACGACGCAAGCGGCGATGGTCTTCGGCTTCCCGAGATCACCAAGCATTACGAACGGGCGCCGCAACCCAAGAAACTCGTCATCCTCGAAGGCTCCGC